>MDSV01218221.1_pt1 | contig 18867 bp, 18 predicted proteins | sample 810851 | NCBI WGS metagenome assembly MDSV01 (sample SAMN05326640, study PRJNA326480) | marine metagenome | isolation source: seawater | place: Atlantic Ocean: North East | collected 2012 | reverse complement strand
GCTGCTGCTGCTCTTGCTGCTGCTGCTGCTCTTGCTGCTGCTGCTGCTCTTGCTGCTGCTGCTGCTCTTGCTGCTGCTGCTGCTTCTCCTGGAACGACTTGTAGGCCGTATTATCCCATATATCTGTTGCTGCTGTTGTTGCTGCTGGTGTTGCTGCTGTTGTTGCTGTTGGTGAGGGTGGTGGTGAGGGTGCTGGTGAGGGTGGTGGTGAGGGTGCTGGTGGTTGTCGATCATTATTATCATCCTTTATTTCCTTCATAACAATAACATCACCATTTTTTAGGGGTGGTGGTGGTTGTTCGATTGGGTTTTTTTTTGTGGTTTTAGAATTATCTGAATTACAATTACCTTTTATTTGGTATTTATTATTTCCCATTTTTTTTAAATATTCCATAATAGTTGGTACATCTAGACCTTTATCTCCACTCGCGCTGAAATTCATATCTTCTGGAAATTCAAATGTCAATGTAGTAAGTTTTCTGCCATTTTTTGTCGCTGAATTAGAAGATTTAGTCGTAACAGCACCAGCAGCAACACCATTATCAGTAGGGTTAGGTTTAGGGTTAGATTTAGGGTCAGGGTTAGGTTTAGGGTCAGAGTCAGGGTCAGCAGCAGCATCAACAGCAGCATCAGCAGCAGCAACAGCAACAGCAACAGCATCTTTGACAAGATTATAAGTGTTTTCTGAAATTATTTCTACTTCTAAATCATCACTCGTTTCCGTAGGTATAATAGATATAGTTGATGGATCTACTAGACTCGGTCTTGATGATTCATTAGGTAAATTTATATCACTTAATTTTGTGGTACTAATATTTTGTCTTTCGTCAAACATATCTTTTTCGATTTCAATATTAAATTTTTCGGTTTCATGCTGATTTGTAAATACCTTATAATATTTAGTATTATTGTTTGATTCATTTTGTAACGTACCACCATTTAATAGTTTCTGTTCAGCCCCCCCCGCCATCGCTGTCTTTCTCGCTTCTACTCGACTCAGCTCGTCCTGAATCACCTTCGCCTCCGCCTTCTCCGCCGCCGCCTCCACCTCCGCCTCCACCTCCGCCTCCACCTCCGCCTCCGTCGCCGCCGCCTCATTTTGAGATTCGTGATATGTTATTGCAAAAATGCGTATTTTTGCATTATTTGCATCTTCATTAGAAATTATTGGATTTAATACCAAGCTTTCTTTCATATTTAGTAATTCATTGAAATAACTAAAATGGTTGGATGGCGACACCACCCCCGCCTGACTAAAGCTCAATTTATTATTACTATCTTTAACCAACGCATAAGGAGCCATAATAAGTGTATGACCTTCCACATTCTCGTCCACTTGCGTTGTTTCCTCGTTTTTACATCTAATTTTAAAGCTATCAATAGGGGTGGGCGTAAGTTGGAGGGGGGATCCTTCCGTCTCGCTCGAGGGGTTGTAAGTATATATATTGCAAGTGATATTAAAAATTTTAGCAAGTAATGCTATTTGCATTGATGCTAAGTATGTGCCAAAATCTTCAGCAATTAAGTCAGATATGAGTCTTTCGATTTGTGCATCTAACGCATCCTCTAACTTCGAATCATAGTCCACAAGGAACATCCGCGCGACGGCTTCATCGTATACTGTTTCATTGGAAGCTATACTTAAAATATTATTATAATTAGAGTCTTGCATATCTAGAAATGGAAGTAGTTTCTCATTTAAAACAGCTTTCAATTTATCTTTCGGAGTCTCTACATCGGGATAGTCCTTTTTAGGGGACTCTAGCGCGGCCTTTTCGTCGGCCGCATTATTAGCTGCTTCAGCATCGTACCCTAAATTTATTAATCTGGTCTTTATCGCTTCTCTCCCCTCCTCATCAATGCTTGTCCCCTTCTTCAACATCTCTTTGTCAGCGGCCAACAGCTTCTCCAGCTCTTCCTTTTCCGACTTCCCGACCTCCGCCGCCTCTCCGCTACCACCTGCCACCCCCCTTTTATTCGACGCGGTGGCGTCGGGTTCAACTGTTTCTTGTTGGCATGTAAGAAATATACTATCAATAATACTATCTGTTTGTTTATTATAATCATTCTCTATTAGATACTTTTTTTCCTTCTCTAGTTTTTGTAAAATTACAGTTAAAAGTATTACTAACCTACTTCTTAAATCTAGCTTTATCAGCTGTCCCACGTCGTCCCCATAAGCATCGTATTTAAATAATGAATATAATCCACAATCACCATCTGCGGTAACAGCATTGCCTTCGGATTTAAAATTTCTATTTAATACTTGCAAAGCAGCTTCTGCTTTTAACCCAATACTATATGATGACCTCTTTACATTATTTTTGTTAGTCTTTTTAAATTCGTCTATTTCACGAAGTATATAATTAATAATTCTTTTTGGGTCAAGGTGTTCTTCGCCCATCCCTTCGATAAAATGATTTAACATTTCATTGATTTTAGTATCATTTTGATCTAAATTTGATATTTCTGCTATTTTTTTTTTTATTTCATCTACAGCTAATTCAGTTGGTGGGCGGGTGGGTGGTGGTGATCCTTTACTTTTGCTATTTTTCTTTTTTTTAGATTTTTTTGCTGGTGCTGGTGCTGGTGCTGGTGGTGCTGTTGTTGTTGTTGTTGATGTTGTTGATGCTGCCGGTGCTGTTGCTGGTGCTGTTGCTGGTGCTGTTGCTGGTGCTGGTGCTGGTGCTGGTTTTTCTGCTGCTGCTGGTTTTTCTGCTGCTGGTGGTGCTGCTGCTGATGCTGCTGATGCTGGTGGTGCTGTTGTTGTTGTTGTTGATGTTGTTGATGCTGGTGGTGCTGTTGTTGTTGTTGTTGATGTTTCTGCTGCTGCTGCTGCTGATGCTGCTGATGCTGGTGGTGCTGTTGTTGTTGTTGTTGATGTTGTTGATGTTGCTGATGCTGCTGTTTCTCTATTGCTCTGATCAACGGTAAAATCAATATCTATTTTATCTATTTTTTCTTCTATTGCTTTTAACTCTTCCATAGAGAGGTTGGTTCGCGATAATTCTGCGATTAGACCGTCCACCTTTTTTTTTTTATCTCGTATATTAATGGGTAATTGGTCGATCGGTTTATCTGTCTTCCCCATCAAATCCCGGTTCTTCCTAGTCAGTCTTGTTAGTAGTAATTGTTTTTTCGCATCAGCCATGTGCTTTTTTTGCAGCTCCACCGCCCGTTGAGTCCCCTCCGCCGCCGCCGCCTCGCCCCTTTGCGAGGCCGCCATCATCCCTCCTTCTTGTTGATATAAATAATCTTGATTAATTTTTTTTTGTTTCCTTTTATGCTTTAAAGATTTTTTTCTTAAATTTGTTTTATTTCTTTTATTCCTAAATGTACGTTGGATTCTTTTATTCTTATTTTGTTTAAAACGTTTATTACTTTGTTTATTAGTATTTAGTAATTTAAATATCTTCTTTCGAGATAGATATAACATTCTATATAAAAATCATTATATTTTTTTATTGTAATGTTATATTAATGACACCTGTAGATATAAATGTTAAAATAGAAAATAAATGTAATTTAAAATGTAACTTGATAACTAATTATCCGAATGACCGATTTTCTGGTAAGACACAAATAGATAATTTCAATAATATTATTAGTAATAAAATAATACCACCTACTAATGCTATTGATAACTATAGTATTAAGTATAATAATAACCAAGAAATTTTGTCTGAAATTCATATTTTAAAACCATCGCTACATACATATGGTGGTAACCCAATTGATGCAGAGCTTATTCTTAAACACGAAAAAACAATTATATGTATTCCTATTATTGAAAGATCGTTTAATGGAACTATTGATAAATTAATAAATGAGGAGGAAATTAATTTTAATGATTTAATTCCTAATAGACCTTTTTATACTTATAAAGGCTCTATAGATTCGGCTAACTCTATAGATTCGGAAGAGTATAACATTATTGTATTTAAAAAAATGCATCCCCTTATAATTTCAACTAAAAAATTCAATGGCCTCAATAAACACGATGGGACTTATAATTTTAACATAGAAGGTAGTACTAACAAAATTTCTATTAATGAATCTGGACCAATATTAGGTGATACAGATGTAAATTATCCAATAACATGCGAACCATATGATGACCCATATAGTACCGAAACTATTCCAGAAGATAAAACAAGTTCGGGAGAAACTTTAGGTCAACTTTTTAACAAAGCAATAGTTCAAATGTTATTAGGTATGATAATACTTGTAATATTATACAAAGGTTTCTTTTGGGTTTCGAAGAAAATGTCAACAAGAGGTAGCCAGAATGGCGGTGTAGGAAATATAGTAACAAATTAATAAATACTGAATAATCAATTATTTAATAGTAATAACATAATAATTATATTAATACTATTTACAAAACGGTAGCATCATGAGTATCATTTAATACTGGTTTAAAATCAACATTTACGCCAGTTGAAGATCCAACAAGAGGCGCCATTTTAGATACAATTTCTTCTTCTAATGAAACTGGAAAGTTATTATATTTGGCAAAATCTTCAACTTTCTTTCTTTCTGATGGTAAACTTTTGCGCATGGCATGGGTACCATTGCCAATACTAGAACGTTTAATAAATAAATATGCTACTATAAGTCCAAAAATTCCAACTACTGGTTTATTCTGTAAAAAAAACATTAATGCTAATACAACAACAAATATATTACCATATATGTTGTCTGTTAATTCAGCAATCGGTTTGGGTGTTTTAATTTCTAATAGAACATAAATTACAAATACAACAAGTATAACAATATCTTGCTGTTTTAATCCCTTAATTAACTTATTAAAACTTTTCATATAACATAATTATAGATAATTAATTAATGAAAAATTGAAAGATATTAATTACAATTATCCATTATATAATAATGGATTGTGAAGAACAAGATGAAGTAGCAACATATTTAGGACAAAAAGGATATTCTATAATGAAAGAAAACATTAGCATCGAAGAACAGCACTGGTTACGTGAACAATTGAATGTAAAACCATATATTCCTAAATCACCTATTCAACCAAAATCATTTTATATATATCGCGAGTCTCCTAAAAAAATATATATTCCTCGTTTTTTTGGAATAGAACATTATGGAGATCCAGAAGAATCTAGAATATCTAATGGAGAACAAATAGATATTGATTTTAATGGAACATTGCGTGATTACCAAAAAAACGTTGTAAATACATATATAAAAAAATTAGGAAATATGGGTGGTGGTGGATTATTAGAACTACCATGTGGATATGGTAAAACGATAATAGCATTGAATATTATTAGTACACTAAAAGTAAAAACACTAGTTATTGTACATAAATCATTCTTAATGAATCAGTGGATTGAGCGCATCGAAGAATTTTTACCACAAGCGCGTGTTGGTAAAATTCAAGGACAAATCATTGATATTGATAATAAAGATATAGTTATTGGTATGCTACAGTCTCTTTCTATGAAAACATATCCTAATAGCATATTTGAAAGTTTTGGATTAACAATTGTAGACGAATGTCATCATATTAGTTCTGAAGTATTTAGTAGGTCTTTGCTATCAATAGTTACAAAAAATATGCTTGGATTAAGTGCAACAATGAATCGAAAAGATGGATTAACTCGTGTTTTCAAAATGTTTTTAGGTGAAATTGCATTTAAAGTAAAAAGAGATGCAGATGATTTTGTATTAATAAAATCTATTACCTATAACTCGCAAGATAATGATTTCAATGAACAAATAACTGATTATAGAGGAAATGTTGCGTATAGTAGTATGACAGTTAAACTATGTAATTTTATTCCTCGTAGTAATTTTATACTCAATGTATTAGAAAATGAATTAAAAGAAAAAAATGACCAACAAATTATGATATTAGCACATAACAAGAGTCTATTAACATATTTATTCAAAGAAATAAAAGAAAGAAATATTGCTTCGGTTGGATATTATATTGGTGGTATGAAGGATGAAGATCTTAAAGAAAGTGAGAATAAGACAATAATAATTGCTACATATTCAATGGCTTCCGAAGCACTAGATATTAAAACATTATCTACTTTGATTCTGGCGACACCGAAAACTGATATAGAACAAGCTGTAGGACGTATATTAAGAATAAAACACGATCGACCATTAGTAGTAGACATAGTAGATTCTCACGAAGTTTATCAAAGACAATGGTATAAGCGTAGAAAATTCTATATTAAGAATAATTATAAAATTATTTCATCGACCAATCTGAATTATATAAATAATAAATGGCTAGATGATTATTTACCAAATCAAAAATGCAAATCCAAAAAAACTAAAAATAATATCAATAATGATAATGATAATGATAATGATAATGATAATGATAATGATAATGATAATGAAGTAACATTTAAATCAAAAAAAACATTACCAAAAGGAAAATGTTTAATTACATTGTAATTTAATTTTTATATATTTCGCTATTAGTTAATGACACTTCTTTTCCTAGTTCTCGTATTAATTTTATTTTTAATTTTTCCGATAATTCACTGGTTGTTGATCCAGCAATTAGAACGAATTTTTCTTTTAATGTGTCGTCTATATTCCAATTTGGGTACATTTGTTGAAATTCGTCAATCCATTTTTTTTGTATAGCTTTTTCAGCATTTTTAATGATTTTCTCTCCATTATCTTCCTCCCATCCTACATTCTCATCCTTAACATACCATTCTTTATTTTTAATATTTGTACAATGGAATGGTCTTTCAGTTATTGATAAAGGTTTTAAATTCTTTAAAACAACATTACTAATACAATCTGTTTTATTTTGTGTTAAATCGTCCATTGTTACCATAATTTGTTTTGCAAAATTTTGTATAGACATTGCTTCGGCACATTTTTCATCTAAAAACATTTGAACATTTATAATTTTATTATGAGTATTATTTGTAGTGTTCCCTATTTTAGGTATTATCTTGTGTAAGGTTTCCGTATGTTCTTTTTGCATATTTATTAATTGCTCTTGTAATTTTTTATTATCACTCATAGCATGTTTCAATAAATTAATAACTTCAAATGATTGATTTGTTTTTAGTTTTCGATTTCCATTATTTTCATTATTTTCATTATTTTCATTATTTTCATTATTTTCATTATTTTCATTATTTTCATTAATAAATTTACAAATTTTTTTATGTCTATAATAACTCGAACTATGTTTATATATACGTCCACATTCACATGTTAAATGGTCACAATTATCGTCCATGTAGCATTTTGTAGCATTATGTCTTTTGCTGTTAAAATGTTTTTTTAAATCACCTTTTCTATTTGCATAATAGTCACATTTTTCACAATACAAATTTTCCTTAGAATTTTTTGGAATTTTATATAGCATAAATTCTTAAAATAATGCTATATAAAAATTCTAAATATTTTGCAAAAATCCATAATTTTTGCATTTAAATACCACACCATAAAATCCCTACATATTTTTTTGGAAATATTAGTGTTTTGTATTACATATCAGTGTGGTGTGCAAAAAAGTGTAAAAAAAAAACACGTTTTTAATTCTATTTTGAAAATTTTTAAAAAATCATTTAATTTTTATATTTTTTTAAAATTTTCAAAATAGAATTAAAAACGTGTTTTTTTTTACACTTTTTTTTCAATTTATAATAAATATTTATTACACTTTGAATATTTTAAACGCCGATTGTAAATATTTTACATTTAAAATACCGATTAATAAAATACAATTAATATATGATATATTTTATTGTAACTACATGTATATATAATAATTGTTCTATAAGAAAAAACCAATATATTAAAGGAATTAATAAATTAAAAAATGTAATACAAGATTTAAATTTTGAAAATTGCAAAATTATTATTGTTGAAAATAACGGAATCAGAGATACATTTTTAAATATGCTAGATTGTGAGGTATACTATACAGAAAATAATTTTATCCAAACTAGCAATAAAGGTATAAAAGAATTACAAGATATTTTAGATTGTATAGACAAATACAATATTAATGACACCGATTTCATTGTAAAAATGACAGGTAGATATATTTTACATGATAATAGTGAATTTATGAATATTATTAAAAATATTCATAATACAAATTATAATTGTGTAATAAAATATGGTTCTTATTCAAAACCAGTAAATTATAAAATGAATGATTGTGTTACAGGATTAATAGGGATGTCTTGTTTGTATGTAAAACAGATTAAAAAACCGAATGAAAAAGAATGTGTTGAATGGAAATGGGGTAAAGTTACAAATTTAATAGATGATAAAAAAATATATATAGTAAATAATTTAGGCATAAATATATGTCCTGGTTCTAACAAATATTTTAAGATTTAATCGGCGTTTAAAATGTCCAAAGGTCTAAAACATAATATTACATAATATTACATAATATTACATTATAATGCAACTATATAAAACATCTTTGATAGTAGTTGTAAGAGTTAGACATTCTTTACACCGGTAATAACTAGCAGTTCCTTTTTTTACGTTCATCTCTCTAGTAAACAATTTATTACAACGTGTGCAATATATATCATTGTTATGTAATGAATTAATAGGAACTGCTTCATCTATTATAATCCAATACTCTTGATTATCCATTAATATATTAATATGTATTTTTATTTATATTAATATATTACTTTGTTAAACATCCGTTTCCTCCTTCAATTGGTGGTGGGTTAGCTAGAGCAGAATCAGCAGAAGATATATTTCCTCCCACAGAATATACACTAGAATGTTCAATATTGTTATCCACGTGTGGTAATTGTTCTGAAAAATCAGCCGGGCTTAGTGGAGAACCACCGCGCAATATGCGTTTTTTGTTTGTCTTTCGTTTTTTATTTGATTTGCGTCTTACTCGTTGTTTTTTTCCTTTAAGTGAATATTTTAATTTACGCTTTATGGTTTTTACTAATTGACGTCTTTTCCTAGATAAAATTTTTTTCTTAGATTTTCTTTTTCTCCGAAGGGCACCACCATGAATATGAACACCAGTACCTTGACAAGTTGGCATATATATATATATATATATATATCATATTTTTTTTTCCAATAAAATTGCATTTTGTTTGTTAATAATATTAGCATTATTAACTATTTCAATCGGTTCCCATTTTTTGAAATGTTTGTTATAAACGCATTTCATTAAAACACTTTTGTTTAAATCTACATATTTATCTTGATCTATATTTTCAAACTCTTCTTCATCATCACTAGCTTCGATAAAATCTAAATTATAATTCTCTTTTATTTTTCTAAATATAGAATTTAATAAAATACTTTGTTTATAACTAGTTATTGCTGCATTACAATATAATTGATTATCGCATGTATATAAATTATATATGTCGGAATCTATAGTAGCTTTAACTTTAAATACAGCTTCTTGCCGTGAAGATTCTTTATATAGATAAATACCTATTTCATTACCATTTAAATCGCGCATATTATATATTTTAATTCCATATACTTTGTAAGGGAGTGTCTTGATGTAATTATACGCATTCATATAACTAGCACACCATAATGGTAAACTAACGATAATGAAATCATTGGAATATGCTTTTTGCAATATATCATACGTAAATATATTTTCATATAGTTCTAATTTTTGTTTTAAACTTTTATTATTTACATTTTTACCTTTATAAGTAAATATATCTTCGCATGAAAAATGTTTTTGTGATTTTATGCTAAAAAATGTTCCATATAATACAGTCCCATATGATAACGAATCATTAAAACAAATATGATGTATATCAACGCTCTTAACATTTCCTTTTTTATTCAATTGTAATAAAATCGCAACGTTATCATTATCGATATATGTGAACCATAAAAATGCTTTTGGACCTTTAGGTATTACCATACACAAGTCTGTGTAAACTTTCTTATGTAATATTTTATCATAAGAAAGTTCTAATGATGGAAATCTTTTTAGAATATTTTCTTTAATTTCATTAGTTATCATATTATAATAAATCTATGGTAAATCTTTAAATATATTTCAATCTACTTCATTCATATTTGCTTCATTCATATTTGCTTCATTTAAATTTACAATATTATTGATTTCAGTAACTTGTTCGATGTCATTTTTATTACCATTGTTAATATAATTTTTCAATTCAAGTTCCATATTATCAATATCATTAATAGTATTTTTATTTGTATCAAATTGAATTTTGCTATCCAATTCTTTATATCTAAAATCATTAGTTGTGACTATATTGCGCGATTTTTCTATAGTGAGTGTGTCTTTTAAAAATAAAAATATGTTATGAATTAATAGTATTAAAATAAGTGATATAATAATCCATTTAATGGTCCAAGCTATCATAATATAATTATTTAATATACTTTATTTTTCTTAAAAACGTATTTATATCATCTTGAATATAATGTATATTTATACTTTCTGATGTTGAAAAATAAATATTATATATTGAGTTTTCCTTATATTCTACTATAAATGAAATATTTGAATTCGATCTTAATACATATGAATCACTATGAATATTTTCTATATAATGTTTTACGGGTATTTGATATACTTGACGATCCTTTATAAATCTACTATTATCACAAATAAAGACTATATTATTTACTTTTTCTTCGTAACATGGTTCGTCTATTATCTTAATTTTAATTAATTTTTCATTGCAATAATTTATTATACCATTTTCTGATATAATGTATTTAATAGTACTAGACTTATATTTGTAACTTTCAATCGATGTTAAATCAATATCATTAAAATTTATATTTTTAATATAAATTTTCATTTTATATATAAAAAATAAACTATTTAAACCTATTAATAATAAAATAAACAATATGACCACAGTTCTGTTAATAGATAAATATGGTGTAATAAAACAAAGTAAAGTAAAAGAAGTATCTAGAAAAAATATATTTAACAAATGTAGTTTTAAAACATCAAAAGATTTTGATAAAAGAACAACATGGAATGTAAATATTGATGATGAACTATTTAATATTGAGTTATGGTCCAAGAATTCTGGTCAAGCAAATACAGAAAATAAATATGATTTCCCACCACCAATTGACAATGAATTATATTTTGGGACTTGTTGTCTAATACGTATTGATGATAATGACAATATTATAGATTTTACAAAAGATAAATGGGAAAAAATATACGAAAATTTATTTGGGGGATTTGAAGATATAGATAGCGATGAAGAACCGAGCGAAGACGAATTAACAAATGTACCAGCAGAAATGAAAACAAAAAGTGGATATTTAAAAGATGGGTTTGTTGTTAATACTGACAGCGATAAAGAAAATGAATCAGTGGATGATGATTATGAGGAAGAAAGTGATAGTGAATCGAACGATGAAAGTTCTGGAAATGATGAATTAGAATACGAAATATATGAATATTCCGATGATGATAAATAAATAAATTGAATTAATATAAAAATATATTAATTCAATCATATATGCGGTCAATAGAAAACTCTGAGAATTTTAGAGAAAATGTTAGAAAGCAATTATATAAAATAATTAAAGATGAAAAAATTTCTATTAATGTAGAAAAGGGGTTAGTAAATTACAGTATAGATATATCTAAAGAAAGAAATATTGTTAGAAAGTGGGACAATAAATATTTTGTAATTATTTATTTAGAAAGACTAAGAACATTAATATTTAATTTGGAGAAAAATGAAAAACTATTAAGTAATTTACAAAGTAAGACTATTAGAGCACATAAGTTACCTTTTATGACTCACCAAGAAATGAATCCCGATAGATGGGAATTGTTAATAAATAATAAAAAAATTCGCGATAATAATATGTATAATCCACAAGTAGATGCAAATACAGATGATTTTACATGCCGTAGATGTAAATCTAAACAATGTAGCTATTATCAATTACAGACAAGATCAGCCGATGAACCAATGACAACATTTGTAACATGTATAAGTTGTGGAAATCGTTGGAAATGTTAGATTAATATTTCTAAATCATTAATATTCCAGTACTCAAACCCACCATTAGGAATAGGTCTTCTAATAATAAAAGGAATTTTTTTCTGTTTTAATTCGTCCTCGGCTATAATATAACTATCAATAACATTTGAAGCAATGGCTACAAATGGTGCTGCGCCCGATTCGATTTGTTTTGCTCTCTGACCTAAAATCCTAGTATATTCATATTTAGTAAGAATTGGAATGGTTTTATGAAGGGGGTCGATAATAATACCTTCAACATTTCTTACAACAATTGATAATTTTTTAACTTCTTCAAAATTATGAATTGAAGCCTCTGGGTGAAAATCTGATATATAATCCTTCTTCAAGTCTTTTTCTAATTTATATAGATAATCGTCATCTTCATCATTATCACTTTCATCATCTGAAATATAATATGGTATATTTGGTGCTATTGTGCTATCTTTTGTTTCTACTTTATCACTAGATTTATCATCTTGTTCGTTATAATCATCGCTTAATGAAACGCTAATATTATCGGTTTCATCTACGATATCGCCCGGTTCTTCAATTTCATCTGGGTCTTCAATATCATCCGCGTCTTCAATATCATCCGCGTCTTCAATATCATCCGCGTCTTCAATATCATCCGGGTCTTCAATATCATCCGCGTCTTCAATATCATCCGGGTCTTCAATATTATCAGCATATTTTCCTAAATCTTGACTCATAATTAATATACATAACAGAAATACTTTAATATTGATTCAATTTATTAATATATTATTTTTAATTGTTAATAGTTGTTTTCCAGATAGTATTACAATCGGAACACATATAAACGTATTTCATATCTGTATCATTGTATCTTACGTAAATTATTTCCCTCTTTTTATCTGTCTCGTTATTTGTGATGCAATTACTATTAGGACATTTAATAGTGTTAATTCTAGGTAAGGTTGGGTCTAGTTTCGTATATTCATTAATATGACTATCATATTTATCATTATTTTGGTTATTTTCAAATGTAGAAACACAAATATTTTCAGTTGTTAAATTATTTTCTTCATTCCCACAATTACGACAATAATATAATAATTCATCCGATTTATCAGTATCTTCGTTTGTTTTTATTTTAAGATAATACATATTATTACATTCAGTACAAAATTTCATTATATATATAAAAATATATGAATTTTTAAATTCAATTTTTATATTTTATTATTAATTTATAATACTCCTCTAATTTATTACGTAGTATATCATAATTAATATAAACATTGTGCATTTTGTATAAAGGAACACTTAAAGTTTGATTAATAATATAATCCTCTTCCAGTTTTGTTATGATTTTATCATAATTTTTAATAAATTCTTTAACCATAATTTTGTAAAATTCCACATAATTTTCTTGTATGGAATCATTATTTAACACACCATAAATTGCAGTGTCATAATTTTTATATTTAATGATTGTTAAATAGTTTTTATAATCTCTGTGATTTTTTGTTACACCGGGTTCATTTAATAAAGGGTCTTCATTTAACACAGAACCACATATACACAATAATATTGATCTAATTGTTTGACAAGATGTCCATTGTGGACCTTTCCATGTATTTAATATTGATATACATACTTTTCCATTACGATATAAATTAGGATTAAATCTGGTAACACCATCGTTGGTATGAAAGGAAATCTTTGGAGGCGAATAAGGATAATCATTTGGAAATTTAAATGTAAATAAATAAAATCCCAACTCATAAGGGGTATCTCTAGGACCTATTATCAAGGCTCTACCTTTTAATATATCATCTTCATCGTGAATATAATATATTCCTTCATTTTCAAGAGGATTATTAATTATATCTTTAACATCTAATGCTAATCTTTTGATAGTTTCTTTATTAATAAATACTTCTTTATTTTCTAACGCAGCCATTTATTATTTTTCTATAATATATTTAGATAGTTTTTAAATATATTATTTTAGTTAATATTCACACTATGTATCGTTTATATTAGCAAATTTATTTAAATAATAATAAAAAAAATTGACCTAAAATAATATGTGTTATATATATTCAGAATGTCGGTTAATGATAATGACAAATTAAAATTACCCGCTTATTTAAAAAATAAAAAATGTACCGGTAATGATGAATCTACAAACACGCGAATAGGAGATAAAGATGGAGGCGTATATGGAGGAAATTATCACATACCGGATAGTGAGTATCTACAATTTATAAATAAGTATTATAATCACGTATTTATTAAAAATAATCCAGAATATTTAACCGAAAAACAATTAATAGATAATGGCCCTATATTAATAGATATAGATTTACATTACGATACAAATGTAACTACTAGACAGCATTCAAATGAACATATCGTTGATTTATTAATGGCTTATATGCCAATATATGATAGTGTAATTGATGTACCAGAAAATATAACTATTGAGGTTTATGTTATGGAAAAACCTAATGTAAATAAATTAAAAGATAAAACAAAAGATGGTATTCATATCTTGATTTGTTTATCGACACATAAATCTGTTCAAAGTTATATTCGCGATAAATTAAATACACAGATTCCCGAGATATGGGATGATTTGCCTATTATTAATCAATGGGATGATGTATTAGATGAGGGGGTTGTTAAAGGTTTTGTAAATTGGCAATTATATGGATCTCGTAAACCAAATCATGAGGCATATTTATTGTCACAAATATATAATCTTAAAAAAAAAAGTAATGGATGGTCAATAATACAAAAGGATCTAATAAATTTCAATATAGGAGAAAATTTAATTAAACTATCAGCTCGTTATACTAAACATCCATCATATGATATAAAATCTGAAATGGTAGATATAATCGAAGATAATAAAAAATATTTATCTAAAAATAAAAAAGCATTAGGAAAACCATTGAGAAAAATAGTATCTGTTGTAAATTTGAATCCAGCAAATATATCTAATCAATATGAACTTGATGAAATGATAGAGGATATTTTCGATGATCCTAACCTAAATTACATAATAAAAGAGACATATGATTTTACTATGAGTCTTTCAAATTCATTTTATGGCCCGGGAAGCCATAATAAATGGATTCGCGTTGGGTGGGCATTATCAAATACAATTCCAGAAAAAGAAAATATAACAGGGTTTTTAATATGGTTAAAATTTAGTTGTCAAGAAAATTGTCGTGATACATTAAAGGGTGTAGATGGTAAATTTGATTGGAGCAATGTAGATGAATTATATACAATGTGGCAAGAATTTAGTAGACAAAGTGGTATTGGTGGTCTAACTGACCAGTCAATTAGGTGGTGGTTATGGGAGGAGAACAAAGAAAAATATGATGAAATAAATGAAAAATCCGTTAAAAATTTAATAGATAAATCTGTTATATTAGAATTTGACCACGTTGAACGTGGTGCAAAAGAGTATGATATAGCAAGTGTTGCAAAACAATTATACAAAGATAAATTCGTCTGTGTAAGTATTAAACAAAATCGTTGGTACGAATATAGAGATCAGAGATGGTTTGAAAATGATTCTGGTAATTCGTTAAGAGAATTAATATCAACAGAGTTACATTCAGTATATCAGAAAATAATTCGACAAAAAGTTTATAGTTTAAATACTATGGATCAAAGTGATGAAAAATATGAATTTAGCAAAAAACAAATAAATAGATTGTGCGATATTACGTGTTTTCTAAGAAAAACACAATGGAAAAATAATATTATGAAAGAGTGTGCCGGTATGTTTTATGATGGTGCATTTATGAATAAATTAGACCAAAACCCATATTTGTTATGCTTTAAGAATTGTGTAGTTGATTTTAAAAAAGGGGTTGAAAGAAAGGGTCAACCAGATGATTATATTTCAAAATGTACTAATATTGATTACACTCCATATGATGAGACAAAAAATTTTAATACAATAGTAGAAATTAATGATTTCTTTAAAGAGTTGTTTCCGAATGATGAATTGAGAAGATATATGTGGGACCATTTAGCATCGTGTTGTCTGGGTACTAACGAAAATCAAACGTTTAATATATATACTGGATCGGGACGTAATGGTAAATCTAAATTAGTTGACTTAATGTCTAAAGCATTGGGTGATTACAAGGGAACTGTGCCTATTACTTTAATTACGCAAAAACGTAATAGTATTGGTAGTACATCATCGGAAATAGTTCAGCTTAAAGGAACACGTTATGCTGTAATGCAAGAACCATCTAAAGGTGATAAAATAAACGAAGGTATTATGAAAGAAATTACTGGCGGTGACCCAATTCAAGGTCGTGCATTATTCAAGGATACAATCACATTTATACCTCAATTTAAATTAGTTGTTTGTACTAACACATTATTCGATATTAAAAGTAATGACGATGGTACATGGAGAAGAATACGAGTATGTGATTTCATGTCAAAGTTTCTTGATAATCCGTATGATAATGAAGATAAATTTCCAAAAGAATCGTTTCCACATCAGTATAAAATTGATAAAAATATAGATACAAAATTTGACAAATGGGCGCCAATATTAATGTCAATGCTCGTTAAGAAGTCATTTGAAAATCAAGGCAATGTTAAAGATTGTAATATTGTAATGAGTAGTAGTGATAAATATCGTGAGGGGCAAGATTATTTAACTGAATTTGATAAAGATATGATAGTTAGAGAGAAAGGAGAGAAGATTAAAAAGACAGTGTTATTAGAAGCATTTAAAGGATGGTATGAGACAAATTATGGTCGTGGAAATATGCCAAAAGGTAAAGAATTGAACGATTTTATGGATGCAAAATATGGTAAAAGTAAAAGGAGTAAAGGTAATATTATTTGGAACCATGTTAAAATAATACAAGATGATGAAAGTGATGACGAAGAAGATAATGATCATGAATAATGTGGGTTGATTTATTAATTATTTTATTAAATAATTAATAAATTGTTTAATTAGTAATAAATTACAAATTTAAATATACATTTTTTGGTAATTTGTTATTCAAAAAAAAGGTAATATACTCAACAATATAATAAAGTAATCTTATGATATATTTACTAATTAGTGGTGTTATACTAATAATTATAAATACAACTAATAATATACGTTTTTTATATAATTCGCTAGAAAAAAAATTTCCGAATATTAAATATAAAATAACTAAGAGATAAAATAATACTAATAATATATATTTATAACTATCAATCCAAGATAGTTCTCTTTCTTCATAAACTACTTTCCTTTTGTTTGTATTTATTATTTTTTTATTAGAATCTATTTTTTTTTCTAATTCTCCTCGCTCATTTCTTCTTGTAATTGATAATTCATTAGCATGATTTATATTATTATATAAATTTTCATATACACCAGCTAATGTTTCTATGTTTGCGTACATATTATCATTAGCATCCGCAGCAGCTTCAGCAGCTTCAGCAGCAGCATCACTATCATCAGTGGGATAATTTTGTCGGGTTTTCGTGACACTACTAGAGATGTATTTATTATTTATCGTCTTAGACACTTCCTTCATATTATTAATAAGGTTTGCATTTACTATATTTGGATCAGTTGTTTGTAATTTATTTATTTCATTATGAGAAATACATTTTTTGAAACCAAGACTATATGAATTATCATTACAACAATCTACACCTTCCTTCTTATTATTTCTACCACATTCTGGAATACAACCTCCGTTAATTTCATGAAGTAATGGCTTAAATGTAGTAGTATCCCCATTAGGAAGCTGTAAACATGTTTTCACCATATTAATATTACAAGATATTTTAAACAAATAAATTATTTATATGAAAATTATCAAATGGTTTTGGTTGATTTTTTTTAACTAAAAATGGTTCCTTTTTTTTATTTACCATTGAATTTGTGAATTTTTTAAAGGAATCTGCGATACCAGATACAAAACTATCATGATGACCAGAATCGTGTTGGCATTTTTCATGATCTAAACCAAATGTTGTATTACACGAATCACCGCCGCTAGCAAGAGCAACGTCACTATCGGTACTAGTACTACCAGCAGTAGTAGCTTGCTGCTCTTGTGTATCTAGTGCACATAATTGAGTTTTACACGTAAGCTTGGTATCACTCGTACATGTTCCTTCGTACGGACACCAAATCGTATCACAACAATTATTCGTTTCCACATTATCTACACATAAGTTCTTATTCGGACACCAATACATACCATTATCACATTTTAGTGTTGGGTATATCGTCGTGTCGGTACAATCACTCTCACACGTTTCATTAATACCTATACATGCGTTTGAACTTTCACACCAAGAAGTAGCAATGCTATCACAACAACTATCTCCACGACAAACACCACCCACATCACCACTAGATTGATCAGCATTAGGATCTAATTTACTAGGATCGCTTTGTTTACTTGGGTCAAAAGTCCAATCATATTCATCAAAGTTCATATTACTCCTTGCATTAATATATTGTATTAATATGAATAGATGAATACCGCCAATAATAACAAGTATTAATGATAATATATTAATTATGAAATTAGATAAATAGTTTCTTTTTCTTAATATTGCTAAAATTAATAATATAATGCAATATATTGTAAAAAACTTCAACACATTCAGATATGAAGAATATTGTTTTTCTGTATATGTATTTATATCAACCATTTTTTTTATTTCAACTATATCATTATTTTCTTCAGACGTTGAATCACTATTGGTCATTTTATATATATATATAAAATGATAAATAATTAAACAAACCTTTTAACAATATGATAGATAATTAAACAAACCTTTTAACAATATGATAGATAATTAAACAAACCTT
>MDSV01102906.1_pt1 | contig 18869 bp, 10 predicted proteins | sample 810851 | NCBI WGS metagenome assembly MDSV01 (sample SAMN05326640, study PRJNA326480) | marine metagenome | isolation source: seawater | place: Atlantic Ocean: North East | collected 2012 | reverse complement strand
CGACCCGCAGATGCCCTCGCGGCACGATCGGCGGAACGACAGCGAGTTATCCTGCTCGTCCTTGATCTTGAACAGCGCGTCCAGCATCATGGGGCCGCAGGCGTTCGTGTCCACCTGCGTTTCACGTCGGGTTCGGGGGCGGTGCAGAGAAGGAGTTTCGTCCGGGTCAGCATGCGCGGTCTTCAGAGTCGAACGAATCGCGCTTCGCTTCGAAAAAGCCTTCGGGCGACGCGTCGCTCAGGTACCCTCGCGACGAAAGGCGGTGCGCATTCAACAACTCGTACCTGGTACGTCTGGTACCTCGGTTTGCCCCCCGTGTCGGGGTCCCAGCGGTAGATCTGGAACTCCTGCATGTTTGCGGGCTTCATCGCGGGCGCGGCCGCCGCCGCCGCGGCGCCCTGCGTCGCCGAGGTGGTCACCACGCGCGGCTCCATCGCCGAGCGCGCGAACCCCAACGAGCGCCCCGCGGCGCGACGCGCGACGGAGAACATGGTGGCGCGGTGGCCCGGGTCGCGCGCCTAAAGCGGGGGTATCGAGTGCGCGCTCGGGCTCGCGCGCGTGCGCTACGACGACGCCGTGCGAACGCCGGGGACGCGGACGTGCGGCAGTCAAGCGCGCGGCGGTCTGTGTGTCACGCGACGACGTCATCTCGTTTCGGTTCGCTGCGGGCGATATTTTTTTGACTTCAGTCCGCCGCTCCGCCCGGAGGCCCGTCACGGCGCTTCGGAGGTCTGCGGAATTTTTTTTTTCTCGAACGCGGAGTCGCGGACCCTCCCACTAGATCGATTCAAGAGATTTTCGAAGAAAATGAATGCACGTTGTTGGGTTTAATTTTCCCGTATAAAAGAATTTTTTCGCAGATGTCTCCGCACGATTTCCAGACTGAATGCCTGTGGAAAACCGGCCCGCGTGAGATTCGACGGCGGAGAAGACATCTCCCGAAATCCCGAAAACTCGCGCGCGTTCCTACGGCGGCTGTGGCCCTTAGAACGTTACTCGAAACGATAAAGCGTCACGGCGAGTTCACGCGCCGATCACTTTCCCGCACCCTACACCTTCCCCCGACACACAGCTCCCCGCTGTTGTCACCGACTGGTACGTCGACACCCCGCGAACGCGTGCGAGAGGTTTTTCGGACGCCGCGCCGGCCGAGGCGCGCGCTCCGCCGGAGCGATGTCGAGATTCAGCATCCGCCACCAGCCGCCAAACGCGATGCCGGCTCGAGGACGCGCCGCGCTCGGCGCCGCGACGGCGCGGTCTAGGGCGAAACGCGCGGTTCGGGGCGAGCGAACGTCTCATTTGCGACGTTAGCGTCGATCTGCGCCGCGCGTTGGCTCGGAACCGCGCCGCGTGACCGCGAGCGCGCGCGCTTCCGGAAGCGCGGCACGACGGTGGCGGCTCGACGGCGGGAAGACAACGCGAGTGTCGTCGTCGCGCGCGAGCACCGCCGCGGCAGACGCGCGGTGGCGAAGTTGGGGCCGCCACCGCGCGCGCGCGCGTCCCATCGTCCTATTCGTGGAGACGAGCGCGCGCGCGCGCGGTGGCGGTGGCCCGAGACGGGCATCCGCGCCGCGTCACGCGCGTCCCCCCGCCCGAATCTTGCAAGTCTGGGCTGAGCTTTCGAGCTTTGTTGCTTCGCGGCCCAAAACAAACGCCGGGCCGCCGCGTCGCGCTCGAGTGTTTTCGGCGGTCTGTTTTCCCAAGCGTCGCTCGCTCGCTCGAAGAAAAGAGGCTTTTCGCTGACGATTCCGACGCCTCCCTCGTTTCCTTTCTCGCAGCTATCATGGCTCCCCCGAAGTGCAAAGCTCCGGCTGCGTCCAAGATCCCCCAGGCGACCATCGACTCCATCAAGGAGGACTCCCTGAAGAAGAAGGATGAGGACGCGCGCAAGGCTGCCGCCGAGAAGATCACCGAGCTCGTCAACTCCGCCGGCCACGCCGAGGAGCCGATGCTGATCGACCTCCTCGAGATCGCCATCACGCTCGCGGGCGACAACAAGTCCAAGAACGTGCGCGAGGCGGCGGACGTCGCGTGCGCCGCGTTCCCCGCGAAGCTCTCCGAGTTCTCCGTGCGCGCGTGCCTCGGCCCCATCTTCACCGGTTTCAACTCGCAGTTCTGGCAGTCCAAGATGCGCGCTCTCGAGCTCATCGACAACTTCGTCGAGCGCAACCCCAAGGCTGTCGCGGCGTGCCTCCCCGAGATCATCCCCGAGCTCGCGCAGGTGATGGTGGACATGCGCGACGAGGTGAAGGAGAAGTCCACCGAGACCATGGCCAAGGTGGGCACGTGCGTCGGCAACATCGACATCGACCCTTTCATCCCCACGCTCATCGAGTGCATCCACAAGGTTGACGAGGTTCCCGAGTGCGTGCACAAGCTCGCGGCGACGACGTTCGTGCAGCAGGTGGAGGCGCCCACGCTCTCCATCATGGGCCCCCTGCTGCAGCGCGGCCTGTTCTTCCAGCAGATCACCGCCATCAAGCGCAAGTCCGCGGTCATCATCGACAACATGTGCAAGCTCGTCGAGGACCCCATGGACGCCGCGCCGTTCCTGCCCAAGCTGCTCCCCCTGCTCAAGCGCGCGATGGACGAGGTTGCCGACCCCGAGTGCCGCCAGGTGTGCACGCGCGCGTACAAGACGCTGCTCATCGCCGCCGGCGAGTCCTCGGACGCCGTCATTGACGAAACCGCCGACTCCAAGCGCGCGGACGAGTCCACCGTGCGCGCGCAGATGACGGCGATGATGTCGGAGATCTCCGGCGCCTCCGCCGACGACGTCACCGCGTTCGTCACCTCCGCCGAGGTGCAGCCCTACTTCGAGTACATCTGCAAGCTCTCCACCAACGCGCTGCTCGCCAAGAACTTCGACTTCGAGACGTGGAAGAAGTCCTGCGCCACCCCCTACCTCGCGCTCTTCTTCGAAGGCGCCGAGGATGCCACCAAGACGCTCGTCGAGAAGGCGCACGCCGAGTACGAGGCGTCCAAGAAGGTGTTCATCGTCGAGGACGAGGAGGGCGAGGACCTGTGCAAGTGCGACTTCTCGCTCGCGTACGGCGCGCTCATCCTGCTCAACAACGCCACCCTGCACATGAAGAAGGGCAAGCGCTACGGTCTGTGCGGCCCCAACGGCTGCGGCAAGTCCACGCTCATGAAGGCGATCAACAACGGCCAGGTTGACGGGTTCCCCCCCGCCGACGAGCTGCGCACGGTGTACGTCGAGCACGACATCCAGGGCGACCAGCACGAGATGACCGTCGTCGAGTTCGTGCTCGACGACGAAGTGATCAAGGGCCACGGCACGACCGCCGCGGACGTCGAGTCGACGCTCCTGAGCTTCCAGTTCACCGAGCGCATGATCAAGGGCCCCGTCGTCGCGCTTTCCGGCGGCTGGAAGATGAAGCTCGCGCTCGCGCGCGCCATCCTCATGAAGGCGGACATCCTGCTGCTGGACGAGCCCACGAACCACCTCGACGTGAAGAACGTCGCGTGGCTCGAGGAGTACCTCTGCTCGCAGACCACGGTCTCGTCGATGATCGTGTCGCACGACTCCGGCTTCCTGGACCGCGTGTGCACGCACATCATCCACTACGAGACGCGCAAGCTCGTCACGTACAAGGGCAACCTCACCGAGTTCATCAAGCAGTGCCCGGCGGCGAAGAAGTACACCGAGCTGTCCAACGACGAGCTCAAGTTCATCTTCCCCAAGCCCGGGTTCCTGGAGGGCGTCAAGAACAAGGACAAGGCCATCGTCAAGGCGAACAACTGCCACTTCACCTACCCCAACACGGACCGCCAGATCATCGCGGGCGCCTCGATCCAGCTCTCGCTCTCGTCGCGCGTCGCGTGCCTCGGCCCCAACGGCGCGGGCAAGTCCACCTTCATCAAGCTGCTCACCGGCGAGGCGGAGCCCGACATCGGCACGGTGTGGAAGCACCCCAACATGCGCTACGCGTACGTCGCGCAGCACGCGTTCCACCACGTCGAGCAGCACCTGGAGAAGACCCCCAACGAGTACATCCGCTGGCGCTTCCAGACTGGCGAGGACAAGGAGAACCTCACCAAGGTCACCGCGCAGTACACCGAGGAGGAGGAGCGCCTGATGAAGGAGAAGATCCCCGTGCCCCAGGAGGACGGCTCCATCCTCAAGCTCGTCGTGGAGAAGATCCTGTCCCGCCGCCAGAAGAAGTCCAAGTACGAGTACGAGGTGCAGTGGAAGGGCCTGTCCATGGACGCGTCCACCTGGATGGAGCGCGAGAAGCTGATCAAGTTCGGCTTCGAGAAGTACATGAACCGCGTCGACGAGCGCGAGGCGGCTCGCGCCGGCCTCTACGCGCGCCCGCTCACGCAGGCGAACGTCGAGAAGCACCTCATCGACTTCGGCCTCGACGCCGAGTTTGGCACGCACAACCGCATCAAGGGCCTCTCCGGCGGCCAGAAGGTGAAGCTCGTGCTCGGCTCCGCGATGTGGCAGCAGCCGCACATTGTCGTGATGGACGAGCCCACGAACTACCTGGACCGCGACGCGCTCGGCGCGCTCGCGTGCGCCGTCAAGGAGTTTGACGGCGGCGTGCTGCTCATCACGCACAACTGCGAGTTCGCGGACGCGCTCAAGGAGGAGACGTGGGAGGTTCCCGGCGACGGCAAGGTGTACGTCACCGGCCAGAAGTGGGGCCTCGGCAAGAAGGGCGGCAAGGGCGAAGCTGTCGAGCAGCTCATCGCGGACGAAGTCGTCGACGCGCTCGGCAACGTCGTCAAGGTCAAGGGCCCCAAGAAGAAGCTCTCCCGCAAGGAGATCAAGGCGAAGGCGAAGGCTCGCGCGACGAAGCTCGCCGAGGGCCAGGACCTCACCACCGACTCCGACTGGGACCTCGACGAGTACATCGGCGAGACCAAGGAGAAGAAGACCAAGGCCTAATAAGCCCACTTGATTAGCGCTGTATATTACGTATCACCTGTCCATGCTGGCAGCTGCGTAATGTTCGCTGCCACTCAAGCCTATTAGCCTAGCCGTCTCCAGGCAAGATTTATACAACTGGTTTTTGTTATTACACCGAGAGCCAAAAAAACACAAACGTCGCGCTTCGTCCGTCTTTTTCTCGCGCAGCGTCTAAACGACGCGGCTCGCGTCAGCTCTGAAAGTCAGCCCACCCCTCGTCGCTCGGCGCGTCGAAGCTCGCCCAGCCCTCTCCAGCCGCCGCCGCCGCGGGCACGGCAGCGGGCGTGGCCGCGGGCGTGGCCGCGGGCGCCGCCGTCGCGGGGGGCGAAAACGCGAGCGGAGGCGGCGCGAGCGGAGGCGGCGGCGCGAGCGGAGGCGGCGCGAGCGTCGCGACGGTCGTCTCCGCAGTCTGCTTCTTCTTCCCCCCGCTCCCCGGCACGGCGACGTGTATGGTCCCCTTGAGCGAGAAGTCGTGCAGCCGCGCGGGCCCCTGGATCCCCGCCGCCTCCTGCTCTCTCCGCTTCTCCGCCAACTCGCGCTCGTACTCGGCGCGCGCCTCGCGCGCCTCCCTCTCCCGGTCGGCGCGCGCCTGGTGCTCCTGCACGGCGAGCTTGAAGTCGGACGCGTCGTCCCTCTGCCTGAACCCGAGCCCCAGGAACGCGTGCCTGCGCGTCGCCTCGTCCTCCACGCGCAGCACGAAGTACCGCGAGGAGTCGAGCACGGGCTCCACCGCCGTGCTCGCCGGCGCGTCGCGCGGCAACGGGCACGCCGCGAAGAGCTCGCCCGTCTCCGCATCCTCCAGCTTGATGTGCCCGCGGTCGCCCTTCGCGGTGACCTTGACGCGCACAGCCTTGAGCCACTTCTCGACGTTCCAGCCGTCCGCGCGGTGGCCGGCGTGCGTCGCCGCGGGGGGGATGGCGTACACGTACTGCGGGGGGAAGGCGGGGTCGGGTGAGACGGCGCCCGTCGCGCGGGGGTGAGATTCCGGGCACCCCGAGCGAGCGAGCGAGCGGGCCCGCGCGAGCGCGACGAAACGAGGGAGCGACGGGGTGGTGGGGACGTACCGCCTCCGGAAGTGAGAACGTGGTGATCTCCACGCGGTCTTCGTCCGCCATGGTGACCGTGGGTGAGAGCGCACGCGGCACGCGCGTGCACTACTGGGCGAGATACTCACCCGTCGCTCCAAAATGTTAGCGCAGTTGAGTCCGTCAGGATAATCAGTCATGGATTTTCACGAAGGTGAACAGTCGCTTGTGCGATTCCGAGGACGCGACCTTCGAGCGCGAGGGGTACCGACGCGCTTCGCAGTTCCCGGCACGCCGCGCACACACCGCGGCGGTGGGTGTCATCCGCGCGCGGTCTGCTCGCGGTCGCGTCTCGCCTTCGAGACTCGAAACAGCTCGGCGGACGCGCGACGGACGTCCGGCTCGGCTCGCGCGGGCTCGCGTTGAACGGTCTCGGTCCTTCCTTCCATCTGTCGGAAAAGCCGTTTCGCGGCGAGAAGCGGGCCATGTGGGGTGGATTCGACCCCGCTCCGGAGGCGGTTCCCGCCCCCGCGCCGTACCCCGACGGCGCGTACACGATGACCCCATCGCAGTTCGACGCGCGAGTCGAGTTGTGGACCGCGAGGCAGGCGGACCTCGACGCCTCGCTTCGACGGGACCGAGCTTTCGTGCGACTGACGCGACAGCGCGAGATTCGAGCCGCCGGAGCCGCGGCGTTCGTGGCCCTGCTCCCACTCACGAGCGTCTTCAGCACCCTCACGGCGCTCCCCGCCGCGCCGCACGTGGACCCCGTGGGGCGCGCGCTCGCGCTGCGCGGCGCGTGCGACCGGTGGGCGGGCGCACCGGTGACGGGCGGGGATCTCGCGTGGGACGAAAAGACGTTTAACGCGTTTCGCGGCGTCGACGCCAAAGCCGCGGACGTAGAGCGCCTGGCGCCTCGAGTCGCCGCGGCGCTGCTGGTGGTCGCGGCGGCGCTCGCGCTCGGTCTCGCCCACGGCGCGCGCGCGCTCGCCGCGTCCGCGATGCGTCGCGCGGCGACTTCTCGAAACGCGAAACGACGCGACGCGACGCGCGTCTCGAGCGCAAACGAGACGGCGCCGCGCGACGTTCCGATCCCGACGGCGGCGCCGGAGGCGCAGGCGCGCGTCTCGCCGCGTCCGAAGCTCCCGCCGCCTCCCCCCCCCCCTCCTCCCGCGCCTCGCCGGCCGGGCAGCCTCGGGCCTTTGACTCGGCCGGAGGTTCCGGGGCCCGATCCTCGAACGCTCGCGAGCGACGCGAAAAGGTCCCGCGGATCCGCCGCGGATCCGCGGCGGAGCGTGAGCGACGAAGGCTCTTCGGAGCGTCGCGCGTCTCCCCCACGCGCGCCGCGTTCTCCGCCGTCGGCGCTGCGCCGGTCGCCCGCCATGGGCAGGCTCCGGCGCGCCGTGTCGTCGCGCGCGAACGCGAGGCTGCGCGAGGTGAACGCGGCGGCGAACGAGGCGCCCACGCCGGAGGTGGCGCGCCGCGTGAAGAGCACCCTCGACCCGGGCGACGTGCTGGCGGAGCTCCGGGCCAAGTCGCCTTTCCTCGCCGAGGCGAACCGCGAGGCGCGCGCGCACGCGCGCGCCATCGCGTCGCTGCGCGAGGCGCTGGAGCGGCTGGACGGCACGGCGAGCCCGGCGTGCATCGAGGCGCTCCGCGACCGCGCCGAGGCGACGCTCGCGACCGTCACGGACGAGCCGCGCGTGCTGCGCCTGCTGGAGTTCCCGGAGGCGCGGCTGGAGAGCCTGCGCGCGGCGGCGGCGAACGCCGCCGCGCTGCGGACGCGAAGAGCGCGCGCCGAGACGCTCCGACGCGAAACGGAGGCGGCGTCGTTTCCGTCGGTCCAGGACTCGGCCGTTGAACGGCTGTTCCTGGACCACGCCGCCGCGCTCGCCGCGCTGGACGCGTGCGTGGCCGCGGCGGACGCCGTCGACGCGTCGCGCGGCGCGGACGAGCGCCGGTTCCGGGACGCCGGCATCGCCTTTGACTGGCGCGCGACGGGCGCGACGCGCGAAGCCGCCGTCGCCATGTGCGGCGCGCGGCTGCGGAGCGCGCTGGCGCGGTGTGCGGCGGCGCGGGAACGAAAGACGAACCGCTGCTTTGCAGGAGATGGGGGACGGGACGGACGTTCAGACGACGAAGTTTCTTCGAGCCTCACGCGATCGTCGCGCGAGGCGTGTGATGCGCCCGAACGACGCGGTTCGCGCGTCTCGCTCCTCGAGAGCTCCGACGCGCGGGAGGGAAAGGAGAACGACGCGGCGCGGTCCGGGTTCGGGCAGTCTCTCCTCGCGCCCGGCGGCGGTTTCGAGGACGGAAAGAAAATCAGTGGTCTTCCCGAAGGCGGCGGCTTTGTCGACGCGCTGCGCGCGCGGGACGCGAACGGCGCCGAGGCGGTTCCGCCGCGGGCGCGAGCGCGGCGCGCGGAGGCCGAGGCGTCCGCGGATCCGACCCCGCCGCTCCGGAGACCGCTCGCGAAAAAAAAAGCGTTCGCGCCGCGCCTCGATTCGCGGCGCGCCGTCTCCGACGCGGCGTTGGACCTGTGGGTGCTCCGCTCGGCGTGCGACCTGGCGTACCGCGCGTACGCCGGCTGCGGCGGCGTGGACGCGGCGACGGACGCCGCCGCGGCGGCGGCGGAGGTGGAGATCGCGGCGTTCGGCGAGGAGGCGTGGCGCGAAGCCGAAATCGTCGCCGCGCGCGCCGCCGCCGCCGCGCGAGTTCGTTCGTATTAATATTAGGGATCGGCGTACGCGTGTAGCGTCTCTCGTAGACATTAACGAAGCGCCGAACGCGACGGAGAGAGCCAGCACGCGTGAACGCGTCTCGTCCGTCGACGCGCTTCGGACACTACTGGACTCTCATGGCTCGGAGCAGCGCGAGCGCGTCCTCCTTCGCGATCATGTCGCCTGACTTGCCGAGCTTCACGAGGCCGTCGCCCTCCCATCTCGGCAGGACGTGGAAGTGCACATGGAACACCACCTGCCCCGCGGAGGCGCCGTTGTTCTGTACGATGTTCACACCGTCGCACCCCGTGGCGTCCTTGACGTGCTTCGCGAGGCGCGGAAGCTCCTTCAGGACCTCCGCGGCCACTTCGGGGGGCATGTCGATGACGCTCGCGTACCCCTCCGCTTTCGGGATGAGAAGCGCGTGCCCTTTGGCCATCGGGAACGCATCCAGGAAAGCCAGGGCGTGTTCGGTCTCGAAGATCTTGTACGACGGTATCGTGCCCGCGATGATCTTCTTGAACACGTTATCGTCGTCGTAGGGGATGCCGGATAAGGCCATGGTGTCGGGCGAACGGGCGGAAAGTTGTGAACCCTTCGTGTTCTGTTGTTACCTTTTCGTTTTCCAGCGTTTCGCCAGACCACAATCCTAGGCACGGCAGCCTCCAGGACTTGCGCGATGGAAGCTGCCGTGCGTCTGTCGGATCCTTATCAGGACCCTCCCGCGTATCGCTGGAGACAATGCGGTCTCGCGCCGTCGAGAGAGACCGTCGCGAAAGCGGACTCGCCCTGGGAGTACGTGGTCACCGTCCGGCCCGTCGTCGAGGACGACGCATCCAAGCCCTGGACGCTCTCCGCGGATCTCTACGCGATGGACGTCGTGCTGCGCCACGAAGCGGAGGGCTCGTTCGCGGACACGATGTCGATGCGCGAGCTGCTGGACTTCCTCGAGTCGGACCAAGGCGTCTCGCTGACCGTGCGCGAGGCACTCGCGCTGCTCCGCGTCGGGACGCGCGCCGCCGGCCACCAGGTGGCGCTCGACCGAAGCGCGGCGTGGGCACCCTCCCGCGTCGCCGTCGAGCCCGTCGACGGCGCCTCGACGGCGCTGACCGTCGAGACGCGCGCCCTCGCCGACGGCTCTCTGTTGACGTTCACGATGCCCAGCCTGCGCGTGGGCGCGCTCGCGGCGCCGGGTATTGGTCTGCCCCCCCTGGGAATCGCGCGACGCCTTCTCCAGCCCAAACTCGCGGCAGACGCTGCGAGTGCCGGCGCGCGATTCGGCGGCGCCGCCGCCGCGCGCGAGGCGGAGGCGCTCGACGCCGCTCTGCGCTGCGCGGAGGCGGCGCGCGCCGCAGTGTCGGCGCTCGAGCAGCACTTTTCTTTCGGCGACGCGGGTTCCGCGGGTCCCTCCCGGCAGAACGCCCGGAAAACGAGTCTGGCCTGCAGCTCGCCCCCGCGCCCCGCGCCGCCGCCCGCGAACGCGCGGAGGCTCAAGCGAGACGCCGCGGAGGCGGCGGCGCGCGTCGAGGCGCTGGCCGCCGCCGCCGCGCGGCGCGCCGCGGGGGAGGAGATGGGCGCGGACGAGGACCCGCGCTTTCGCTTCACCGGCGTCGGGTCCCTCGGCCACGAAGATCCGCGGACGACGACCGCGAGTGGCCACTCGGGTGAGAAGACCGACGGCGGGAAAAACGCGGTCGAGGACGACGCCGACAAGCGCCGGCGCGTCGGCGGCGGCGGCTTGCGGCTCAAGGCGCACGTGCGCGACGCGGGCGCCGGCGCGAAAGAAAAGGGATGACGCTATCATAATACAGGGGCGAGAAACGCGCATCCGAGTCCGCCTTCGAGCGTTTCGCGCGCGCGCGCGGTCCATTCCTAGCTCTAGCTCGCTGCGTGGTCTACATAGGTCGCGAACCGGAACGCGTCCGCGAGCGTCCCCGAGACGCCTCGCTCACTCCATAAAAAAAACAAAAAGCGTCACGCCTTCCCGTTGAGGTCCCAGTCGTAGTCGCGCGTGGCGATGACCACGCCCGGGGTCTCCGCGGCGCGCGCGAGTTCCCGGCCGAGAGGCGTCTCCCGACCGGCGTACGTCGAGAGCGCGGCGACGCGCGCGGCGTCGTCCTCGCCGAAGTCCCACTTGTACCACGAGCCCACGATCTTCGAAGTGGTCACGACGGCGCCTGGGGTTCGGTTTTCGTCATCGTCATTCTTTTCCTCCTCCGCGCCGTTTTCTTTCGCGAGCGCGTCTCCGAACGCCACGCGCGTCTCGCTCTCGAGGAACGCCGCCGCGGCGGCGGCGAGCTGCGACTCGAGGTTCTCTCCGTCGTACAGCCGGATGGGCGGGCACGACTTGGCGCCGCACACCAGCGCGAAGTGCACGCGCGGGTCGGGGGGGACGATCGCGTTTTCGCGGCGCTTATCGCCCGTCGCGGCAAACGGCCCGCGCGAGAGCTTCGGGTTTCCGACGAGCGCGCCCAGCGACGCGGCGCCCGGCCGGTTGCCCCGCAGACACCCGTGCTCGATGTCGTCGCAGGTGTAAGTCGCGCCGCCCACCTCGTACGCGTGCCGGTCGAAGTACGAGAGCCGGTCGAAGAACCCGACGAGCCCCGCCTTCGGGGGGCCCGCCGCGACGGTGACGTGCACGACCAGCGCGTTGTACAGGTTCACGAAGAACGCCGTCTTTTCCGCGTTTGTCAACGACGCGAGGGAAACCGTCTGCAACGCCTCCGCCGCGCGCGCGTACTCGCGGAAGGCGTCCGAGTCGCGCATGGCCTCGTAGTCCACGAACGTACCGTCCTGGCTCAGGAACGCGTCGTGCAGGTGCAGAATGCGCGCGCGGAGGTCCGCGGCGACCGAACGCGCGTCCCGCGCGGGGCCGCGGAACCGCCGCCGCGCGTTGAGCGCGGCGAGCGGTTTCGCCTCCGGGAACGCCGACGGCGCCGCCGCGTGGTCGGCGAGCCGGAACGGAATCGAACCCGCGGCGTCTCCGTCGCAAACGACGCGCGCATCCAGCGCGCGCGAGCCGTCCGCGCTGGACAGCAGGCCGAGCTCGCACATGCGAGCCGCGATCGCCGCGATCGCCGCGTCGCCTTCTTCGAGAGTCCCCGAATCCGCGAACGCGCGCGTCGTTCGCTCGTCGCGCGCGATCCACTCGGCGACGTCGGCGCCGGAGACCACGCGGCGCTCGAGTTTGATCGGGCGGCGCCAGCCCCCGAACGTCCAGCGGTCACCGGGGGTGAGGTCGCGGCTCATCCGCTCCGCGGCGTCGTCCAGGATCGCGTACGCCGCGTCGGCGCCGAAGCCGGAACCCGAAGCCGACGCGACGTCTTCCGCGACTTCGACGGCGCGGTCACCCGCCGCCGCCGCCGCCGCGGCGAGCGACGACGGCGTCGCGTCCCGCGCGTCGGCCAAGGCGCGCTGGACTCGCTCGGCGAGCTCACCGGACTCGATCGCGGCGATCGTGTCGTCCGCGCCGCCCACGCACGCGCCGCCGACGAACACCTGTGGGACCGTGCGCATGCCGGAGACGGCGGATGCGGCGTCGCGAACGACGCCTTCGGCGTCGGACGCGTCGATCTCGACGAACGCGACGCCCGCCTCCCTGAGCGCGGCCTCCACGCGGCGGCAGTGGGGACACGCCGAGGTCTTCACCACCGCAACCGCGGGCTTCGCGTCGCGACCATCGACGCGTGCGTCGCCGACGGCGCGTGAGACGCGGTGGTGTGTCGGGCTTCGCGCGCGCTGACGCGCGTGACGACGATATCCGGAAGGCGACGTCAACCTGGCGCTGGCGGGGTGGCGGACGCCGCGCGCGGTGGTGGACGCGGGGTGCGTCGCTTCGAAGACACGCGCGCGCGGCACCACGTGCCGCGAAACGACCGCCGCGGACGACATCCTGCGCGTAGTGTCGCGAGCGCGTGGCGAAGTGGCGAGGCTGACGACGAGAGGCTGGAGGTGTCGGCATGTTATTTTTCTCCTCGAACTGTGACGTGTGACCGTCAGCATTATTGTTCCCCGTGGCAGAAAACGCGTCACTGTATCGTGCAGCGCGCAGGGTTCGACTCGCGCAAGCGTCGGGTGCTTCTCGGGGTAGACTCGCCGCCTCGCGCGCTCGGCTGGCGCTCGAGCGCGCCCGCGATGGCGGCCCGCGATGACAGCAAGGACTTCTACAAGGTGAAGCGCATCAGCTTTTTCGGGCGGAAAGACGTACCGATAATCTGTCAGAACGAGAACGGCCCGTGTCCCCTGCTGGCCATCGCCAACGTGCTGCTGCTCCGCAACGCCATCGCGCTGGAGGGCTCGCCCGACCGGCCGGAGGTGAGCACCGCCGAGCTCTTGTCGCTCCTCGCCGCGCGCCTGCTTGACGTCAACGACAAGTCCACGAGCCGAGACGAGATGGTCCGCCAGAACCAGGAGCAAAACTTGAACGACGCCATGGCGGTGTTACCTGCGCTCGCCACGGGGCTGGACGTGAACGTGCGGTTCCGCCACCCCCTGGACTTCGAGTTCACGGCTGAGCTCGCGGTGTTCGACCTGCTGGATGTCACCCTGTGCCACGCGTGGGTGGCTGGGCCCGAGCACGCCGCCGCGCGCGACGCCGTCGGCGCGCGCTCGTATAACCAGCTCATGGAACGGCTGGTCGAGCTGGCGACGGCGGAGGAGGCGTCGTCTACGGCGGAGGAGGCGTCTTCTTCGGCGGAGGCTCGAAGACCAACTCACGAAACGGAAGACGCGTCCGAGGAGGACGCGGCGCTGCGCGCGGCGCTGGCTCTGTCTCTGGACGACGACGCTGGTACAAAAACGCCGGAGACGCCGACGAGCCCTACGTCGCGCGCGGTGTCGGCGGCGCTCGGCGAGATCGTGGCCGAGGTGTCCGCGGAGGCGTCCGACGACGCGGGGACGTCCAGAGTATTTAGTCAGGACTCGCGCGCGGAGGACGACGCCGACGCCGTTCGCGACGCGCGGCGCCATGAGCGGATCGTGATCGACGCGTTTCTGGAATCCTCCGCGTCGCAGCTGACGCGCGACGGGTTGCGCGACGCGCGCGACGCCGTCAAGGAGCGCGAGCTCGCGGTTTTCTTCCGGAACAACCACTTCGCCACCGTCTTCAAGCTCGACGGCGCGCTGTACCTGCTGGTCACGGACCAGGGGTACCTGCGCGAGCCGGACGTCGTGTGGGAGACGCTCTGCGAGGCGGAGGCGCCGAAAACAAGCCACGCCGCTCGCGAGGGCGCCTTCGTCGACGCCGCGTTCGCGCCCTTCGCGCCGCACGACGGACTCGACCCGGCGGCGCGGCGCAGTGACGAAAACGACGCGCGGCTGGCGGCGGCGCTCCTGGCGTCCGCCGCAGAGACCTCGGATCGCCGGGGGCGCGAGGACGCCGACGCGATTCCCGCGACGTTCCTGCGCGCGGGGGGGGCGGAACGACGAGCGCCGAGCGACGGCGAGGCGCTCCTGGCATCCGCCGAAACGCGCGCCGCCGGCGCCTCGGCGGATGCCGACCACGCCCTCGCCGTGGCGCTCCAGGCGGAGTACGAGGAGGAACGCGCGCGCGAAGAAGCCGCGGCGCGCGCGCGGCGCGCCGAGGCGGTGGCGGCGACGCGAGCGCCGCCGCCGCCGCCGCTGCCGCCGCGGCGGCGGCCGGGCGCGGGTGCGTCTTCTTCTCGGCGCGGAGCGTTACCTCCGCGGAGCAAAAAGTCCTCCTACAGCAGCGACTGCGTCGTGATGTGACGAGACGATTCGCGTCGCGCGGCGCGACAATAAAGGCGTCGCGAACCTCCGACGCGCGCGTCGTAGGGTACGGTTGTCACCGCTGGTACCGCGTCGGATACGTGTAGACCCGACCGTATCATATAGAGACTACGCGCGTACTCTTCTCCCGCCTTCGAAGGTGTGAGCTACATAGTACGCTCGTTTCGAAGACACGCGCGTCACACGCACGCACACACACACACCGAGCGCTTTTCTGTCGTGATCACCTCGCGGCGGGCGCTTCTCTCTTCCCCTCGTCGCGCCGGGCGGACACGTCGCACCCCTCTGGCCCGCACTGCGCGATGCCAAACTCCATGCCATCCACGAGCGCGCGGAAGGACGCCTCGATGATGGACGCGTGCGCGCCGACGGTGCGCCACGTGGTGTCGCCATCCTTGTCCGCGAAATCCATGGTGACGCGCGTGGTCGCCGCCGACGTGCCCTCCGTGGAGAGCAGATCCACCTTGTAGTCGCGCAGGTGGATGCGCTCGAGCTGCGGGTACGCGTCCGACAGCGCCAGGCGCAGCGCGTTGGCCAGCGCGTTCACGGGGCCGTTGCCTTCGGAGACGCACAGCTCGGTCGCGCGCCCGGTGGGCACGCCGTGCGCGGGCTCGCCCACCGCGAGCGACTCGTCGTACTCGAACAGCTCAACCTTCACCACCACCTGGTTCACCGCCACCGAGCCCGTCTTGTACCCGACGGCGTGGTTGACTTCCCCCGCGCGCGCGTCCCTCGGCGCGTCGTTCGCGACGAACCCCCCGAAACACGAGTTGGACGCGGCGACGTTGAACTCGAGCACGTTGAACGGCGCGCGGTACCCCGGGTCGGCGCGGCGGAACAGGATCTCGACCGTCGCGCCCGCGTCCTCCAACACGAACCCCCGCGACTCGAGGTCCTTGATCTGCGCGAGCACGAGCGTCGCGACGGCGGGGTCGACGGTCCGACCCGCCTCGCGCGCCGCTGCCACGATGTTCCCGCGGCCGCTCAGCTCGCTCACCACGGCGCGCGCCTCGTTGCCCACGCGCGAAGGCAACACGTGGTTGTAGCTCATGGGCATCTTCGCCAGCGCGGCGACGTGCAGCCCGCCCTTGTGCGCGAAGGCGCTGCTCCCCACGTACGCCTGGCGCGGGTCCGGCGCCTGCTTGCACGCCTTCGCAACGCCCGCGGCGGTCCGCGTCAGCCGGCGCACCGCGTCCTCGCCCCCGGGCAGGCACCGCGCGTCCATCTTGAGCTCCAGGTTTCCAGCAACCACCAGCAGGTCGGCGTTGCCGGTGCGCTCGCCGTACCCGTTGACGCACCCCTGCACCATGCGCGCGCCGCCGCGCACGCCCGCGAGCGAGTTCGCGACCGCCAGGGCGGTGTCGTTGTGCGCGTGCGCGCCGACGCGGCAGGATTCAAACAAGCCCTCCGCGCGCAGCGCCTCCGCCACCTCCGCGGTGGCGGCCTCGCACGCCCACGGCATGGCGCCGCCGTTGGTGTCGCAGAGCACGACGTGCGACGCGCCGGCGCGCGCGGCGGCGACGGCGACGGAGACGGCGAAGGACGCGCCCGCGGCGTGCCCGTCGAAGAAGTGCTCGCAGTCCACGATCACCTCCTTCCCGTTTCGTCGCAAAAACGCCACGGACTCGACGACCATCGCGAGGTTCTCGTCGCCGTCCACGCCGAGCACCTTCTCGCACTGCTCCTCCCACGCCTTGGCGACCACGCAGACGCACGGCGCGGGGCAATCGACGAGCGCTTTCAGGCCCTCGTCGTCCTCCGCGGCGACGCCCCGGCGCCGGGTCATGCCGAACGCCGCGAGGGTCACGTTCTTGGCCGCCGCCCGCTCCGCGAGCCCGCTGGATGTCCAGCGAGAAAAGAACTCGACGTCCTTGGGGTTCGAGCCGGGGTACCCGCCCTCGATGTACCCCACGCCGAGCGCCACCAGGTGCTCCGCCACGGCCAGCTTGTCGTCGCAGGTGAGCGAGATGCCCACCTGCTGCGACCCGTCGCGAAGCGTGGTGTCGTACAGCACCACGTCCAGGCCGGCGTCGTACGGGAACGGGGACGCCGCCGCGCGCGCGGCGGCGGTCTCGCCGCGCGACGGTCGCGCGGTTTTGCGCGTGAATGGAATTCCGTCTTTCGACGACCGGAACGACCGGGGCGAGCGCGGCGCGACGAACGCGCCGGCGGCGGACAGCGCGAGCGCCATGGCGTCACGGGGGAGTGCGCGCGCGCGTGGGGTGCGCCGCGCGGGAATGCGTGGAAGTCGGGCGCGATTGCAAGCCTCTTCGATCGAAAAAGCGCACCAACGAGAGATATTTGTCGAGTCTCAAGTGCTCGCTTTTTGGAAGTCGGACGAACGACCGGACGAAGCGTCCCGGATGTCTCGCAACGGCTGCGACACGAGAAAGTTCCAAGGAGGCCGCGTGATTGATTGGGCACAGCGACCCGCGCACGTGGCACACGCCGAGTCCTCTCGAGACCCGAAGGTGCGTGTGGAGCTGCGCGGCCCACTCTCCTATCGCGCGCGCCTCTCTCTCTCGCGAACGCCACGTCCGCGCCGAGCGGTACCCACGGACCGACAGACTCTGGTGCCGATCCACACGGCACGCGTTCGACGCACCCCGCGGCCTGAAAAAAAGGTGGTCGTGTCGTGATTTCGCGAACGAGACGAGCGCGAGCCCTCGCGTTCGGCGTCTGACCGTCGCCCCGACCCCCGCTGTCGCTCTCGCGTCACGCGGCACGACAGACCTCACCATGGCTGATTGGTGGAACAGCATCCAGAAAGGCGCGCAGGAGGCTGCGGAGACGACCAAGTTCGTCTCGATGCGCACGAAACTCCAGGCGGAGGTGATGTACGTGGAGAACCAGATCAAGACGTGCCTGCAGAAGTTCGGCGTCGAGGTGTTCCCGCACATGGAAAACAACAACAGCGCGCAGGTGCAACAGCACTTCACGGACACCAAGCGCGAGGTGGAGAACTACCGCGAGCAGATCGCGGCGAAGAACGTGGAGATTGCCGAGCTCAACAAGCAAATCGAAAACATCGGCAAAGCCGCGGGGCAGGGCGCGACGGCGTGACGGCGCCGACGTTCGCGTCGGCGAACGCGACGTACGCGCGGACGGGATGCCCGAGACGCGAAGAGACGTGCGTTCTTTTTATTGATGACCGACTCAAAAACGTACGCTTGTAATACGTGATGAGGAGGCGGCTTTCTATGAACACGCCGCCGGGAGACTCTGACGCTCCCGAGCCGCGCCGTGGCTCCCGTGAAGCTCTCAAATCCACCCCCAGACCGCGTAGAGCTCCTCCTCCGCCGTGCCGCGCGCGTACAGGCGGTACAGGCGGCACGGCTTCGTCTGCGGGAACCGGCGGACGCGCCCGACGGCTTGGCGCTCGAACGCCGCCGCCGCCGCCAGCGACGCGAGCTCCGGCGCCGTCGGCGACGCGACCGGCGCGGCGTACGGGTGCGCCACGATCACGTGGCTCGCGACGTGCAGGTTCAAGCCCGAGGCGTGGTGCTGGTAGGACACGAACAGCACGCGGGGCGCGTCCGCGTCCGCGGACTGGAATCGTGCGGTGGCGACCGCGCGCGTCGCCGCGTCACCCAGCAGCGTCGCCACGTCGCCCGGCCGGAACACGTCGCGCGCCTCGGACGAAGCCGCGGACGCCGCCGTCGTCGCCGCCGCGCACGCCGCGACGGCGTCGGGCCACTGCGCGAACACCACGATCTTGTCGTCGGGGTGAGAGCGAAGGATGTTCGCCACGACGGACACCAGCGCAGAAGTCTTCGCGCTCGTCGTCGTCGTCGTCGAGGTGTCTTCCTCGCGTCCCTCCTCCTTTCCCTCCAAAACCGCGCCCGCCGCCGCGGCGTCCGCGCCTCCCCCCCGGCCGTCGCGGCGGTGCGCGAACGTGCACATGTCTCGCCTGCGCGTCGGCGCGCGGCACAGCGGGCACTGCACGCCGCGCGCGTCGGCGCGAGTGCCGGCGCGTCGCGAGGAGGCGAGGAAAAGCCGGGCGACGCACGCGGCGTCGAAGGCGTGCGCGCACTGAAGCACCGTGACTGTCTTACCGCGCAGGCGCTCGAAGCACACCGAGCATTCGGCGTCTTCGTCGCGCAGCGCGGCGGCGGCGGCGGCGACGAACGCCAAGTCGCGCCGACCGCGCTCGAGCGCCGCGCGGACGGCGTCCAGCTCAAGTCTTGCCGTGGCGACGGGATCCCGATCCCCGGGATCCCGATCGAGCCACGTCCCGTCGCCGGCGACGTCGTTGTCTCCGCCGAGCCCCTCGAAATCGGGATCGTCGGGATCCGCGAACCCCGACGCCGTCGCGGCGGCGCGCATGGACGCCCGCATCGCTTCACGCATGGCCCCGAGGTCTAGCGCGCCCCCGCTCTCCCCGCTGCCCTCGTCGCAGAGCGCCTCCTCGGTGAGCAAGTCGTCGAGCTGGTCGAACGG
>MDSV01154028.1_pt1 | contig 18870 bp, 21 predicted proteins | sample 810851 | NCBI WGS metagenome assembly MDSV01 (sample SAMN05326640, study PRJNA326480) | marine metagenome | isolation source: seawater | place: Atlantic Ocean: North East | collected 2012 | reverse complement strand
TGGGCAGAAGATATTACAGCAAATGGACCATATCCTACTAAAGTTCCGCATAATAGTATTGACTATTTTAAAAGTATTGGACACTATCCTATACCTAATAGAGAAGAAAATCCATATGTAGAAGCATTTTGGAAATGGTGGCCTGATTTATATCCTAAACTAAAGCATTTTAGGATGACTGGCGGTGAGCCTCTAATGGACAAAAATACATTTCGTGTACTAGACTATGTTGTTGATAATGGACGCAAAGATCTTAACATGAGTATAACTTCAAATGCTAGTGTACCTGAAAAAAATTGGAATAGGTTCGTTGATACTGTAAGCTTTATTACAGAGTACGATAAGCTAGAAAGTTTTAGGTTATTTGTTAGTGTTGACGGTTGGGGAGAACAAGCAGAATATATGCGTGATCCGTTGGATTTTAATTTATTATGGCGAAATGTAAATAATTATTTAAGCAGAACCAAAGACGGATTAGTCACTTTTATTGTTACATTAAATATGCTTAGTATGCCTAGCATAAAAAAACTAATGGAAGGCATATTAGAGTTACAGCGTATACACAATGTTACAAAGACCAGACGAGACGAAAACGGAAAGTTAATTTTTTACGGTATACATAGGGTTTACGTTGATACACCTGCACTACACTTTCCTGCTTGGCAAAGTTTGAAAGTCCTGCCTAAAGAGTTTTGGCACTATGGAGATGAATGTTTGGAATTTATGAAAGCAAATCCAGATAAAAATAGAGAAAGTAGATGGGTAGGTTTTAAACCGCATCAAATAGCGAGATTCTCTCGTAGTTTAGATTTTATGAAACAGGGATTTTCATCACTAGAAGAAGAAACAGAAGCACAAGAAAATTTTGTTAGATTTTTTGAAGAATATGATAAAAGGCGTGGACTTGATTTTCATGCGACTTTTCCAGAACTAGGACCTTATTATAATAAATGGAAGGATAGATCATGAAATATTCACACCACCATAATTTACAAAATAAACATAATGTCCTTAATCCTAACAATACTGGTTTATATAGTAATTATCCGCTAGGACCTTCTTGGTTTCCATTAGTAGGAAAAACATCTATGCAAGAAGGTTGGGACAGATACTTTGAACAAATGGGTAAAACATTTTTTAAAGGAGTATCAAATCCATATGCAGTCTTTATGGGTGTAGGAAGTATAGAATATTTAGAATTAGCGAGTACTATCCTTGCGACTAAGCCAAAAAATAAAATTAATAAAAAAGGATTAAAAATTTATCTATTAGAACCCCTCAGCACGTATAGAACTGACCAGGCTAATAAAGAAGGTGTTAATTCTCATTATGTAGATTATGAAACAGATGATCTTGATTACATAAGAGCAAGAGAATTAGACAGCATTGAAATGTTTATAGAACGTAATGACCTTAGAGATGTAAGTGTATACACACCTAATTTCAAAGTTAATGAATATTTTGGTATGAAATATCCTACTATGCAACTATATTGTTCACCAGTTGGATGGGTATATCCAGCTACTATGGAAGCAAACCTAGAAATTCCTCAAAAAGAAGATATAACTAAAAAGTTTTGGTGCGGAAATTGGAAATATGCTTCTCATAGACATTTAATAGCAAGTTACCTAGCAGGAAGATTCTCCCAAGATGATATTAATCTAAGTTGGATATATAGTTCTAGTACTAGTATGCTACAAAATAATTTATGGTTTGATTTAAAGAAGTTAACAAAGTGGAAAGATCAAATTTTAAAAGGCACCCAAGTTTTAGATGGTATTACACCAAAAACAATGGGTGTAAAAATGAAACGCCCGTTAGATATTACAGAAAATTCACCTAATTTACATACAAGTACCAATCCTGTAGAATATTATAGAGAATCTTTTTGTGCTATTGTAAATGAAACTAGATTTGCAGAGCCTACAGGATTTATAACAGAGAAAATTATGAATCCTATGCTTAATTGTAAACCATTTATAATGGTTGGTCCTCCAGGAAATTTAGAATATATGCGTAGATGGGGATTTCAAACATTTAGTGATTATTGGGACGAAAGTTATGATAAAGAAGAATGCCATTATAAAAGGATAGGGAAAATACTAGGACTTATTGATGAACTTGGATCTAAAAGTATAGAAGAATTACAGGAATTATATGAGCGTATGTTGCCAGTGACTATGTTTAATCAAGTACACATACTTGACTTACAAGAAAAATTACTGGAAGAGCCTATTACTAAAAATATTTTATTTAAGAGGTTAGGATGATTATAAAAAATGAGAAGCCGTTGAAAATTATTGGCTATCCAGAAAGTACACTTACACAAGAAAGTTTATTTTACGGAAAAAACTTTGTAATCGAAGACACTAGCTTGATGACCCCGCAAGAGTTTAAACAATTAAAAAGCAAAGATGATTTTCAATACTTTATAGGATTTGCACTTGACTTAAAGGAACGTGAACAGACTATAGATCTATTAGATGAATATGATAGTGACTGTGTTACATATGTACATGATAGTGCTATTGTATTTGAAGGAGCAACAATCGGTAAAGGATCGTGTGTAGCTAATTTTAGTTCTTTAATGGCAGGAGCAAAAGTAGGTAATCATTGCTTTATTGAAACATACTGTTTAGTAAGCCATGAAACAACAGTAGGTAATAATTGTATGCTACACAGTGGAACAATGCTTGCTGGTAAAACTACAATAGGTAAAAATTGTATGTTTAATTTTAAAAGTGCCGCAATTAATAATATTGAAATTTGTGATAATGTTACTCTTGGAGCATTTAGTAGTGCAACAAAAAGTATAACAAAAGAAGGCGTATATGTAGGAACGCCTGCTAGATTTTTGAGATGAGATATTTAAACATTTGGAATGACATACATCCAGTCACACGATGGAAAGGAGATGAGGGGCTAATTGATTTTTTGATTGAAGAAAGTCAGAAAGAACCTATTGCTTTAATGTGTGCCGAAGAAGCTAGTATACACAGTGTTGCGCCTTTTTTCACTGAAGAAAAATTTTTGAAAGCTAAAGATTTATACATGGTTCAAGGTGGCTATGATATAAATTACTATGACAATATCTTAAAAGATTTACCTAATTTACAATATGAAATTTGGCCTTTTTATTTTTTATATGAAAGTGTCTATCATAATAATTCAATAAGCAATACTTATCATCCAGAAAAGTTATTTCTATGTATGAACTATAAGCCTAGGATACATAGGAAAAAAATATTAGATCAACTAGCAAGATTAAATTTGTTAGAATCTAATTATTTTACTTGGCATAATCCAGAAGAAAGCTATCATTACAAACCAGATTTATTTGATGAAGATTATTATAAATGGAAGTACTGGCAACCTAAGCAAACTTATTTGCAAGGAACAACATGGGATCAGTATGCACCGCCTGCTGAAATGGGTAAGTGCGTAATTAATGTTGTAACTGAATCTTTTTTACATTGTCCATTTGCTACAGAAAAGACTTGGAATGCAATCATATCAAAAAAACCATTTATAATTTTAGGTAATTTGGGTATACATAGACATTTAGAAACGTTAGGCTTTAAATTACCTACACAAATAAATTATTCTTTTGATAGTGTTGCTGATAATGATCTGCGTATACAAATGATAGTTGATGAATTATATAGATTATCAAAAAAAGATTTATATGAACTACACGAAAGTATGCAAGATATAGTAGAGTACAATTACCAAAATGCATTGAATATTGTAAAAAATGAAAACCATACACCTCGTGTAAAAGAACATTACAATGAAGTTATAACTAGAGCAAAGAAGAAAGCTAATGAACTTTGAAACAGTACAAGAGTTTGAAAAACAAATTGCAAATTTTTATGGTGCGCCTTATGCAGTAGCAACAGATTGTTGCACACATGCTGTAGAATTATGTTTGAGAATAGAACCAATGTCAGCAATGACATGTCCTACTAATACATATCCTAGTATTCCTATGACACTAGACAAATTACAAATACGTTGGTTTTGGGGAGAAGAAAATTGGGAGGATTATTATTATCTCGGAAACACTCGCATCATTGATGCCGCTGTTTATTGGAAAGCAAATAGCTATTTGTCAGGCACATTAATGTGTTTAAGCTTTCAATTTCAGAAACACCTTAGTCTAGGCAGAGGAGGAGCTGTATTGTGCGATGATAAATTAACTTATGATGTTTTAAAACGTATGAGCTACGATGGCCGAGATCCAAACAAGCCCTGGAAAGAACAAGATATACAAAACATAGGTTATCATTACTATATGACACCTGAAACTGCTCAATTAGGCCTAGATAGCCTTCCAGATGCAGAAATACGTAAGCCTAAAAAATGGACATCTCAAGACTATCCTGATCTCAGGAACATGACTGTGTTTAAAAAACATAGATAATTATATGTGTACTTAATAAAAGAGGAGTTCGCCTTTGAAGATAGGATTTATTGGCACAGGCAAATTAGGAATGCCGTGTGCAGAAGCAATTGCTGACAAAGGACATGATGTCAGAGGCTACGATGTAATCAATCATCAAAGCAAAACTGTTTTAATGTGCAGCGACATTTATACTTGTGTACACGATAGAGATATTGTGTTTGTTGCAGTACCTACTCCACATGACCCCGCATATGATGGTCGCAAACCAACAGCTCATTTAGAACCCAAGGATTTTAGTTATAATATTGTAATAGATTGTTTAAAAGAAGCTAACAAGCACATGAATAAAAAACAATTGCTTGTTCTTATTAGTACGGTATTACCAGGGACTACTCGCAGGGAATTTGCACACTTAGTAACTAAACCTAGTTTTGTATACAATCCTTATCTAATTGCTATGGGAAGTGTTGCATGGGACATGGTAAATCCTGAAATGGTAATGATAGGTACTGAAGATGGAAGTACTACAGGTGATGCTAAACAACTTGTTGATTTTTACAAAACTATTATGGAAAATAATCCACGCTATGAAATAGGAACATGGGACGAATGTGAATGTATAAAAGTATTTTACAATACATTTATTAGTGCTAAAATTGGGCTTGTAAATATGATACAAGATGTTGCAGAAAAGCAGGGCAATATAAATGTTGATGTCGTAACTAATGCACTTGCACACAGCGATAAACGTATAATGGGACCACAGTATATGACAGCTGGTATGGGCGACGGCGGAGCATGCCATCCACGTGATAATATTGCACTACGCTACATGGCACAAGAACTAGGACTAGGCTATGACTTGTTTGATAGTATTATGAACGCAAGAGAAATACAAGCAGAAAATTTAGCTAAACGTCTAGTTGAAGAAGCTGAAGGAACTAAACTACCTATTCTTATACATGGAGCTGCATACAAACCAGATGTTCCCTATCAAGACGGTAGCTATAGTTTACTTGTAGGTCACTATTGTGAGCAGATGGGATATCATCCCATCTACGTAGATCCTTATACACATCCACAAAAAGGACCTTTTAAAGCTGTGGCATTATTAGCCCATAGTAGCGATATTACTTACAAATATATGGGAAAAGTACATAAACAACAGCTATATTGTTATCTAGAACCAGGAAGTGTTATTGTTGATCCTTGGCGAACATTTGATAAAAGAACTAATGAATATAAGGTAATTCACTACGGTGATACGAGAAGTTAGATGTATGATATTGTATTCATTTCCTACCAAGAACCTAATGCAGACGAAAACTTTAGTAAATTAAAACAACGTTTTCCATTAGCAAAGCGTGTGCATGGAGTAAAAGGAATACATCAAGCACATATAGCGGCTGCTAAAAAGTGTTTCACTAGTATGTTTTGGATTGTTGATGGCGATGCACACATAGTTAATAGCTTTAATTTTGATTATGAGGTGCCTACACATCAATTAGATCATGTACATGTTTGGCGAGCAAGAAATGCAGTAAATGCATTAGTCTACGGATATGGCGGTGTAAAGCTATTTCCTAAACAGCTCACTATTGACATGGATGTCTCTAAGCCTGATATGACCACTAGTATTAGTGGAAAATTTAAAGCAATATCACAGCTATCTAACATCACAGCATTTAATACTGATCCCTTTAATACTTGGAAAGGTGCATTTAGAGAGTGTGTAAAATTAAGTAGCAAAGTAATTGATAGACAAAAAGATTTAGAAACAGATAACCGTTTAAATACGTGGTGTACTAGAGGAAAGACTAAACCATTTGGTGAATATTCTATGAATGGTGCTATAGAAGGTAAACTATACGGAAAGCAAAATCGTAATTCACCACAAAATTTAAGTAGAATAAATGATTTCGATTGGTTACAGGACAGGTTCAATGGAAGAATATAGACAAATAGAAAATCTAATCAACACCTATGCAGAGCTATTAGATGATGGAGACATGACCGTAATAGCTAAACTTTTAAAAAATTTAAGAAATGCAGTTGATCGCTTTGATGCAGATTTTTCAGATGCACTTAGTTTTGGACAACTAAAAAGTAAACTTTGGTTAGTAAAATCTTTAATAGAATCTAATAAGTTAGTACTTGCTAGTACTAACGGCCAGCAAAAATTACAATTAGGTACAATATTTTTGTGCGGCGGTTGGTACGGTACACTTGCTGATATGCTTTTTAAGACAGGATTAAAGATAGATAAAATAAGAAGTTTTGATATTGATCCTACATGTGCTCCTATTGCTGAATGTGTTAATAAGCAGTATGTAATAAATGAATGGCAATTTAAAGCTGCTACCTTAGATATACATAATTTAAGATACAGTAGATTTGATTATGTAACACACAAGGCAGATGGTACCGAAATCAAACTGATTGATGATGCCAATTGTGTAATAAACACAAGCTGTGAGCATATATTAGATTTTGAAGGATGGTACGATCATATTCCTCACGGTATGTTAGTTATAGTACAAAGCAATGACTATTTTGAGGTTCCTGATCATGTAAATTGTAGTGAAACACTTGAAGATTTCAAAAAGCAAACCCCAATGCGTAGAGAATTATTTTCAGATACACTAGCATTACCAAATTATAATAGATTTATGCGTATTGGATTTAAAGAATAGTGTACGAAGCAACAAAAAAAGAATTAGATAAGATTAGCTCTAGCTTTTGTTTAGCAAAGTGGGGTAGAACTAATTTAAGAACTTACGAAGGCACTTCATACAGTTGTCATCATTGCCGACCTATAGTAACACCCACAGAAGAAGTAGTAAAGGATCATACAAAGCTAACCAACAATGATGCTGTAAAAAAATATAGACAACAAATGCTGGACGGTGAAAGGCCTGCTGAGTGTGATTATTGTTGGACTAGAGAAGACCAAGGATTAACAAGTGATCGCATAATTAAAAGTAATAAATTTATAAATGAATACAATATTGATCCTTTCAAAGTTGCAGAAAAATTAACACATGATCCTGTACACTTAGATATTGCGTTTGATCGTACATGTAATTTTAAATGTTCGTACTGCGGTCCGCAAAATAGCAGTTTATGGGCAGAAGAAATAGCACAATACGGAAACATAGAAGGAGTACCTGCCTTTGTTGACAGAGAACCAATACCTAACAGAGAAGTAAATCCTTATAATGATGCTTTTTGGAAATGGTGGGAGGAAGGTCTTAAACATAGTTTAAAACATCTAACTATTACAGGCGGCGAACCATTATTATCAAAACAATTTTGGAAAGTGTTAGATAGAGTTCAAGAAGAAAATTTAAAAATGACTATATTGGTTAATACTAATTTATGTCCTCCAGAAAAAGTAATGAAAAGATTTTTAGATAGAGCTAAAAACTTTGATCAAAGGCAAATGCAAATTTCAACAAGTATAGAATCTGTTAATAAAAAAGCAGAATATAGCAGATATGGATTAGATTATAAGCAATTTATAACTAATTTAAATACAGTATTAGCAGATACTGATATGCAAATTTATGTTAACTTAACAAACAATGCATTAAGTTTTACTTCAATTACCGATTTAGTTCAAGAACTAACTAAATTTAAAATTAAATACGGAAGAAAAAGATTAGTACTCCACAGTAATGATGTAACGTATCCTCAGTACTTAAATTTACGCATACTTCCTATAGAACTTAGAAATATTGAAGTAATAAAGTTTAAAAGATTTATGAAAATGAATAGGCAGTATTTTTCTGAATCAGAAAAATATAGATTTATGCGTACACTAGAGCTTGCTTTAGTTGAATATGATGACGTACAAAAATATCGAGATCAATTTTTGGTTTTTATTGAAGAGTATGATAAAAGAAGAAACTTAAATTTTGACGAAACGTTTCCAGAAATAGCAAGATTTAAGGATAAGAAATGAGTAAAACTCCTTGGTGCATGGATCCGTTTATTCAAATGGCCCATACTGCGGATGGGTTTTTTAGAGTATGTTGTATCGGTGAAGTGCATAGAGAACGCACCGATCTTAATACTAAAGAAATGACTCCTTTGGAATATTGGAATAGTGATGTAAGTAAACAAATACGTAATGACATGTTTAAACCTGTCGAAGAATTTACTGATATAACAAAGTATGCGTGTAGCCAATGCTTAAAAAACAATAGAGATAATGTCCGTAGTCGTAGAGATACCGAAAATTTTAGATACAAAGATAATAAAAAAGCAAAAATAAATGTAATTAAACATCTAAAGAATATTGACTACACTTATGAAGATTTATTGTATGTAAATTTTAAAGTACTAGGAAATATCTGTAATTTAAAATGTGTTATGTGCAGTGCAAATGCAAGCAGTAAAATTGCAGCAGAAGCAAAACAACATTATGGATTTCCACGAGGATGGAGTGCGGGCGACAAAGCGGAGTTAGAACCTTTTACACCTGACACACGTAATGACTATTTTACAGAATTACAAAAAATAATTGATAGTATTCCTAAATTTAATTTAGTTGGTGGAGAAAATTTAATACATCCAGACTTTCCTCGTTTATTTCAAATGTTCATTGACAGCCCAAATGTTAGCAATATTGATATGTTAATTATAACTAATGGAACTATTGTACCTGATATTGTACAAGATAATGCACATTTATTTAAAAGCATGACTATACTAATAAGTATGGATGGCGTGTTTGAAAGAGGCTCGTATGTTAGATCAGGACTTAATTGGAGAAAGTTTGATACTAATGTAAGGAAGTTTGCAAATAATAAAGATGTATTCTTACGATTAGTGCCAGCAATACAAATGTTAAATGTTGGATATGTGAAAGAGATGCATAATTGGATAGAGTCTATTGGATTAGATCCTAAGATGGCTATAGATTGGAATAATGTTGTTACATATCCTGAAACATTACGTGCAATTAATTTACCACGAGAAATAAAACAACAATACATGCGTAAAATGGTAGGACCTGGTGTAACACATCCGTCTATACGAGTTGTTTTTGATATACTTAAACAGCCTCAATATAGTCATAAAGAGTTCCTTCAAGGACTTAAATACTTACGTAAATTAGATAAAATTCGGAACACAAATCTACTAGAACATTTTCCTGAGTTTGAGAAGTATATAGGAGAAATAGATGATTACTAATGAAGAAAAAGCACAACTAGCTAAATTTAGTTATTACAAGAGCTACAAAGACGGACTTATTCCTGCACCAAAGATGATGGATTTAGTATGTGAAACTCAATTAGCGGCCTTAGGGGATTTTGTTCCACTAAAAATAAAAATAAAATTAGGTGATTTTAAAAAAGAAATATCTAAGTATGATGACAAATGGGTGCCATACTTAGCAAGAGAAGGCGAGCAAAATGATAGGCAAGGACTTAACTATGTAGGCTTAGAAGGAGATACTCCTTATGATAGTATCAGTTTGCCTGAAGTAAGAAAGCGTACTGGTAAACTTTTAAGAGAAACTGATTTTACAGTACCTACAGAATTATTTGAAACTCTACCTAGCTTAAAATCTATCTCAAGTATTTGGCCGCAATTAGGTCGTTGCACTCTTGTAAAAGTAAATAAAGGTGGCTGGTTCCCCTATCATAGAGATAGTGTATTAGTAAACAGAAATACATTTAGAATAATTGCTTTTCTCACAAACACAGGGCATGAAAACTATCAATGGGAGCATGACTATTCAATACGTTCTATAGAAGAAGGTAGATGTTACTATGTGAACACACAAAAAGCACATAGAACTCACAGCTATGTCCATGGTAGTATACATTTAGTTATGAACGTTCCTAAGACTTTTGATAATGTTCTTAGAACTATGGATTTATTGAAGCACGGCGAGACATAATGCGTAGTAAATCTCGCATACAACAGCTAAAAGATAGAATGTCTCCTGCATATGCTATAAAGAGATTTCTCACAAAACAAGAATTGGAAAAACTTTATTCATTATGGATTAGTACACAAAATAATGCAATTGAAAAAAACACAGGGCCTATTACAGTAAACTTTAAAGACATTAAAGATTCAGATATTATTAAAATGGTAATTCAAAAAATAAAAACTGAAATCGGAGAGGATTGTGAATGTTGGGGAGGACAATTTTTTTATACAGATCGTCCTTACGTAGTACATAACGATGATGATATGTATAAATTTCCTGATGCTTTTAAAGCATTTAGTATGCCTATCAAAGTTTGGCCAGAAGATAAAGAAAGTTCATTGACTGAACTAGTATGTTTTGAACAATCGTATTTTGAAGGCCCAGCAAAGTTTTTTAATGGTGGACCAGAGCAAGAAATATATTATAATGTTGCTGTATACGATTATAAAGACGTAAAAGATCTTAAAACAATCTCAATACCTAAATCAATGACTGACAAGCTACTGCCTCATCTTAAAACAGAATGGTTACACGGTCTAAGTATAGATAATAAATTTTCCTGGCAACTAGGTGACGCAATAGTTTTTGACTCTCTTAAATTGCATGCAAGTACAGATTTTAGAAAAAAAGGTATAGAAGGAAAGTTAGGTTTAAGTTTATTTTTTGAGAAGGCACTATGAGATTAGAAACTTTTACACACAACACAATAAATGAAAAACAACATGCTGCTCTAGTAAATTTATGTGACTATGCAAGCAGACTTGATGACCCTGCAGCAAAAAATTATGCAGTAGACGATTGGCAGGAAAGGCATGATACATTATTGTATGCTTTTTACGCTAGGAAAAGATTTGATATATTTAATATGTTATACCATAAAGATACTCCTATAGCAATGGCAGGAGCATACGTTTTTAATCATCAACCAATAATAGGAGTAAGAACATTTACGCATCCAGACTTTCGTGGAGGAGGACATTGGTGTCAGGCAAGATATATACTTCCTGCACAAATAGAGTATTATGATAAACAAAACTATAAAACAGTGTGGCTTACATTCAACGATTACAACACGCGGCTAGTAAATTTTATTAAACGCATAAGTGAAGGTCGATCATCTCACCTAGGAGGTGGTCCTAAAAAGATATATCAAAATCTAACTTGGCATGATGAACCAAAAACAGTACAGTATACAAAACAAATAATTGCTGAATTAAAAATATCAGATTATAAAAATTAGCCTAACTAATCATTGCATCATATATATCTATGCAGTCTTCAAAACTTTTACCGATTAGTGCAATATATGCAAACAGTGTTTTGCCTTGCCCTATTGCAGCATGTGGCAAAGAGGTATTCAGTAGCACTGGTTGATACTGTTTATGCACTACTGAATCATGCCATGTTGATTTTGCCATATATTTAGACAAGCTTTCGTCATTTACCATACTTGTTTTAAAACATTCCATTTTATCTTTTTTATCTAATTCTGGCCAAAGAGTAATTCTATTATCTAAATTCCCGCTAATAGGAAAAGCAAGATTACAGTATCGTTGAAATTCTTTCGGTTTTTTATAATGTGTGTCTGTATGTATTTTGCTTACGTCTTGTGACTCTATTATACTAAAAAAGAATTCATCCAAATCAAAATGCCTGTTAACAATTTTATCAATCTCAGTTTGTGTGCTGCCTTCGAAAGATTTCATTGGCAATCTTAATGTGTCGTATATTTCTTCCCGTCCATTTATTTTATAATCTTGTGTTGCGTATAAATTTATAGTAGATATTTCTTTTGCAAAATTAGTAAACTGCGGGTATATCTTGTAACATTGCATAAAGATATTTAACCAAACTTCAAAGTTCTCCAAACATAAAAGATTGATTGATAAATATATGTATGCTAAAAGAGTTACTTAGATCAAACACACAATTTTTCCCAGTAGGGCAATTTATTGCTACGTCTGCTATTCTTTATATGATATATCAGACAATACAAGGCGCAGTAGCATGGGAATGGTGGTTAGCAAGTTATGCAATGTATTTTTGCACAGGTTGTTTAGGTATAACAATTACCTATCATCGGTATTTGACACATAGAAGTTTTAAATACCGCTATAAATGGATGGAATATTTGTTTTCATTTTTTGGTGCAATGGGCGGTACAGGAAGCTCAATAGGATGGGTAGCGGTTCATAACGAACATCATAAACATACAGACAAAGAAGGCGACCCACACGGCCCCCACTTAGGATTTTGGAATGTTATGATTCCAAGATATACTTTTGATATGAACAAATTTGCTGTAAGGCACTTAGTCACAGATAAATTTCATTTAATTTTACACAATTACTATTACCTTATTATATTAGCCTGGATTTCTGCACTTTATCTTATAGGTGGAGTTAACCTTGCTATTTTTGTAGGACTAATTCCTATGGGATTGCAAATATGGGCAAGTGTGTTAAGTAACTTTGGTAATCATACTTGGGGATATAGGAATTTTGAGACTAAAGAGGAAAGCAAAAATACTTGGTGGCTTGCACTATTAACTTTCGGAGAAGGGTGGCATAATAATCACCATGCTAAACCAGGTAGATGGAATTTTTCTTACCATTGGTGGGAAATAGACATGAGTGCATGGGTTATCAGATTATTAAAAACACCTTAAGTATTAATGTATCATGCTGTCATTTTTACAGGCTTAGATGTAGGTTCTAGAAACTATTTTAGACCATTAGGCGCTTATCGTATAAGAACAGAATTAGAAGCACAAGGATATAGTGTAAAAGTAATTGACTATTTCCACAATCTCACAGACGAACATATCGAAAATGTTTTAGACAAATATGTTGGAAAAGAAACATTATGGGTTGGTTTTAGCACAACATTTTTTAACACATCACAATTATTAGCAGCAAGATCAACTTTTTTCAATCAATTGCGTAAAAAATACAATGTACCTTTTGTAATGGGAGGGGCTAAAAGTCTTGTTGAATTTTTGCCCTGGGCAGATATTTTTATTACTGGTTATGCAGACGATGCAATTGTAGCAGTAACAAATTATCTAGCAAATAAAGGTCCTATTCCTATATGGAAAGATTACAAAGGAAAAAAGGTAGTAGATAGTAATCATCAATATGATAAAAAGAATTTAGAAAATATAGGAGTAGTATGGAAGCCTGAAGATGGAATAACTGCACAGCAGTCTTTGCCTATGGAGATAGCAAGGGGTTGTATCTTTAATTGTGCATTTTGTAATTTTCCTCTTAATAACAAAACTAAATTTGATTATATTAGAATAAAAGAAGATATGCAAAACGAGTTTATACGTAACTATGAACAGTTTGGAACTACTAGCTATTGGTTAATGGATGATACATATAATGATAGTATGAAAAAACTAGAACTTATGCATGATGTAATAACAAATTTGTCTTTTAAAATTAAATTTGATACTTACATAAAGCCTGAATTACTAGTTAGATGGCCGGAGCAAATAGATTTACTAGTTGAAACAGGTCTTAGAGGAGCAAGCCTAGGTGTTGAAAGTTTGAATAAAGAAGCCAGACAAGCAGTACAAAAGGGTGCTAATGCTGAAAAAGTTCTAGATGCGATTACGCTTATGAAGCAAAAAAGTCAAGGACAAGTAAAGGTACAGTGTAATTTTATTGTAGGACTTCCTTATGAAGATGAAGAAAGCATATGGAAAACGCATGAGACTGTTACAAAGCATGAATCAATTGATTGGTGGAATTGGTATCCGTTGTTAATACATTCTAAAGAGCATCATGAATACCATTCTCCAATAGATAGAGATCCAAAAAAGTATGGTTATGAAGTATCAAATACTCCTAACTTAATTAAAAATACAGGCGCTGGAAAAACAAATGCATGGAATACTATGTGGCGCAATGATTATATGAATTCAGTAAAAGCCGGTCACCTAGCTAGCAAATTGCGTAATATGGATAGAGATTTACTTAAAATAGGTGGTTGGAGCTGTGGTAGTTATGAGAGCTTAGGTGTTGACGTAGATCAACATTTTGAAGAATATAATGGCATGGAAAAAGACTTGCCTATAGACTATATGTTAAAAAATAAGCAATCGATAATAGATAATTATATTCAGAGTGAAATAGTATAGTCTTTATATTTTTTTAAACTTCTTTTTAGTATCTTATGATGCTTTTTTTTATCTAGTTTTCCTAGTATAGTCATTATAATTTTTCTATCAGGCGGCTTAGGTAAGTCAGCAGCATGCAGTGCATCATAATTGTTTATAGCAAACCATTTAGTTAGTTCATTTGGATGTTTAATATAAACTTTATCTTCTACTTCTCTCTTTTTTTGAAAATACATTAATGGTTTATCATACACCATAAATGCTTTGTATGTACCTGGCTCATCTTCTTGCTCTGGTCGTGTACCTCTATCAACATGTAGTTGACAGTGTATTTTTTGTTCTAAAAAATTTACATAGGTTACATCATTATATGGTATATAATTTTCCAGTATATGTTGAAAGTTCGGAATTACCTTCAGAAATCTATTGCACCAGCCATAATCTTTGTGGAATGCAAAGCTTACCATCCAAGGAGCAATAAATCTGTTATCATCGTAGGGCAAATTTTGATTTCTTTTTCTTTTTGATTCATGCCAATTTATAAATTCTTCTCGATTGTACTCCATAGCGGGTAAATCAATAGGTGTGTACATCAATACCATATTTGATACTCCTTATGTTTTTGTGTACTTCTATCAAATAGGTTATATAATCTTTCTTTGTCGTATTCACCTATTATTGCACAAGTTATTCTACTACCTGTTGGCGTAGGATTTTCATCTAAGCCATGCCATGCTCTATAACTATTTAACATCCAAGCACATCGGTCTTTAGGAAATTTTGCATAAATTTTTTCATCTCTACAAAAGTCTAAATGATTCCGTCTTTCTTTGAGTGGATTACCTGCAGGATCTTCCATAGTACGTATTCTATGGTTATGTGGTTCTTTCATTCTACTAAAATAAAGTGCTTCTTTGGTTTTATTTTTAAGGTAAAATCTCATACCCCATAAATCATCTGGATCACTATGAGGTTCGACTCTAGCTCCTCCTATTTGATTCAAAAAACTTATACTTTTCATTTGTTTGAAAGGAAATAAGTTTAAGTATTCTACTAATTCTGGAAAGCGTTTATCAAATTCACATATCCATGGTTTTTCTGTATCATAAGTATTCCACCACTTAGCCCAGCTTATATGCCAACAGTATCCTCCGTATAAATTTGTACTGTTAACTTTATTTTGATTGTGTTTAAGCATGTAAGACTTTTGGTCTGCATGCCATGCTACAAACTTGTCCATGTCAACTTCAGGAGGATCAGGAAGATCCAAAGGTGAGAATATTAAATTTTTCCAGTCCATTTTTTCTTTCTACCAAATATTCTTATTTGAACTCTTGGTGCAAATATTTCTGTTGTACAGTGAGGCATACTGTCGTCAAAATGCCAGCACTTATACTTAGATTCGTCAACTTCAAACATTTCTTTGCCTACTCTGTATTGTAGATGCCCGCCGCCATCAGATACATTTAGTGTAATAGCAACGCCACCATTTCTAAAGTACAACAGATTATCTCTAAACCTAGCATCTGCATGCACAATGCCTTTGCTAGGAGGTGTTTGACCTACAAGCCTAACACAACTTACATATTCTAAATCAAATTTATTTACAACATCAATTAAACTTTGAGGAGTATCATCCTTCCAAGTCCATGCAGTATCATATACATGCCATATAGGACTTCTTCCCCTGAACGTATCCAAATAGCAAGTATCAATAGTTTTAGGAATGCCAGGAATATATGTAAAATTGTAATTTACAAATGTTTTGTATTTGTTTTCTACTAATTTACGGTTGTCATCATAATGAGTCACATCATCATACTTTTCAAAATAACCATCTTTATCATAGTTGCTTCTTCCGTCAGTGTAAATAACTGTAGCAAGAAAGCTTTTATCAAACATATTTGTTGACATTAAGTCGTTATAAAGACTTTGTTGATCAAAGTCAACATCTATAGGTTGAAAAGCACTCATAATAATACTTATCTGGAAGTCTTTATGTCTACAAATTATCTGACACACAATAACTATTTTACTACATCTGGTCATGGAAAGGATTGGACGGTAAATTTAAAAGCAGTTACGCAAACACCTAATTCTTGGTTTAATGAAAGTATAAGAGCAGCACAACTAATAAAAGACTCTGCGTCTAGTCCTTTAGTGCTATTATTCAGTGGTGGGCTAGATAGTGAATACATGCTCAACATATTTAAATCTGCTAATATCGACTTTAAAGTTGCAATTATTAGCTACGGTGATTATAATATACATGACAATAGGCATGCATTCAAATATTGCGAAGCACACGGTATTGAACCTATAGTAATAGATATAGATATGGACGAATTTATTACTAGTGGAAAAATAATCGAAATAGCTAATTTAGCTAAATGTTGTGCTTATCAAATTCCTAGTATTATGCACGGAATATCACAAATAGATGGCACAGTTGTAATGGCTAATGGGGAACCATATGTAAAAAACTTTGATGGAGATTGGCGCTGGGAAGAAACTGAACGTGTTAACAGCTACATGAATTGGTTTTCTTTGTTACATCTTGAAGGTACTCCGGATTTTCTAAGATATACTCCGGAAATGACAGTAAGTTTCTTAATGGAGCCTAGAGTCATACAACTAGTAAACAATGAACATCCTGGCAAGCTTAGTACTCGCACAAGCAAACATATGATATATACCCAGCATTTAGAAATATCTAAAAGAGCAAAATTTACAGGTTGGGAAAAATTAGAAAAATTACCAATTATGCAAAATGAAATTTTTAAAGAATTTGATTCTTTAAAAGAAAAGTATAATGGTGTGTTTGAATTAGGTTATAATAAACTTGTTGATACTTTGCTAACTTAGACGCTTGGAGCTGAAGATTTTGCTACACCAGTTGCTTCGAACAATTCAGTTTTTCTAGCGTGTGGTATATTTGTTTCATCTCTCTCGGCAGCAAATGCTGCAAAATCATCAAAGGACATGTCTTCGACAGTAGTTTCTATAAAGCCTGTAGCTGACTCTAGATATGCTCTATAAGGAGCCAATTTTGTTACCGCTTCATCAGAATCTAGAATGAAAACACAATTAATATTAGCACCATCATGTTCATAATTCCTAAACCAGATGTCGCCTTCATCTGTCATAGTTTTGAGTCCATTCCACATGTTAGCATATGCAGTTTTGTCATTATCCAATTCATCAATAACTTCAGTGACAAATTGAGTAATACGTCTTCCATTGTGTGGATATTTAATAGTCACCTTTTTCATACTTACTCCTTGTATTAGTATTTATCAGTTAAATATATTTATGATAAAGAAAACAGGTTATAAGATAATTAGGCAAGCTTTTGATCCATCTGTATTACTTTCTGCATGTAGTAATGTACTAGAAAAAAGAACACAGTCGTTTATATATGAAAACGATGGTAGTATTAGAAGTGTATTCGCACCACATTGGTATAATAAGGATGTAAATGATTTTGTATATGATAATCCGGCAATATCTAATGTAAAAGAAGTATTAGGCGATGACATTTATGTACATCAAGTACACTTTAATTATAAACTAGCAGGTGTTGGCGGCGAGTATGCATGGCACAGTGATTACACATATTGGCATCATTATGATGGAATGCCAAATCCAGATGCTATTAGTGTGTTATATCTTTTGGACGACATGACTAATATGAATGGACCACTAGAAGTATTAGAAGGTAGTCATTTTGATCCTGTTGAAAACCCTCCAAAAGGCGAATGGACTATAAAGCATAATAGCACAGAGCTACCTAATAATATACCCTCTAAGAACGCATATAAGCGTCATACAGTAACAGGCAAAGCCGGTGATATAGTTTTGATGCATGCTAATTTAAAGCATGCTAGCAGTGCAAATAAGAGCCATAAAAACCGAAAAGTGCTATTTATATGCTATAATAGCATAAAAAACGCCACGACAGATGCCGTAAGACCTGGTTATATTACACTAAAAGATTTTACGCCTGTTTAGCTATGTTGATGTGTGCTAGTACGTTTTTCCACTTTAACTCGGCATCTAAGAGCCTTTTTCCTGTGGTAATTGCATAGCCATTTAGGCCTACTAAAAGGTCCATTCTTCTAAGGAATTGCTGTGATTTGGGTAGCTGTAATTCTTCATATTCAGCACCTTCATTCATGCTTATATTGTATTCTCCTTTTTCAAGATTGAAATGTCTGAATACTACAGCGTTGTCTAGTTGTACCCTAAGATCTGATTTGCATGTAATACTGTCCATTATAATTCTATTGTAATCACAGTCTGCTGAATATTTTATTATAGTTTGCCCACTAGTGCTTAATCTTGGACTAAAGTCTACTAGATAAGGCACTTCATCTTTAACAACAAAGTCAGCCA
>MDSV01076460.1_pt1 | contig 18870 bp, 19 predicted proteins | sample 810851 | NCBI WGS metagenome assembly MDSV01 (sample SAMN05326640, study PRJNA326480) | marine metagenome | isolation source: seawater | place: Atlantic Ocean: North East | collected 2012 | reverse complement strand
TTATGGAGGCCACGCCCAGAATCGAACTGGGATAAAAGGATTTGCAATCCTCTGCGTAACCATTCCGCCACGTGGCCTTAATTTATAATAAAATTGATTGAATCAATTCTTTGCTTTATATCAAATTATTATATGTTTAAGTAAAATGCAAAAATCAAATTACAACCACATTAATATAGAAAACGAGATATACAAGTATTGGGAAAAAAATAAATTTTTTAGGCCAAAAAAGAATAAAAAAAAACAATTTTCTATAGTTATACCACCACCAAACGTAACAGGAAGTCTTCACATGGGACATGCCCTAAATAATTCTATACAGGATTTATTAGTTAGATTTTATAGAATGAATGGGTATGAAACTCTATGGCAACCAGGCACAGACCATGCAGGGATAGCTACACAGGCCCTTGTTGAAAAAAAATTATTAAGTAATGGAATAACAAAAAAGCAGCTCGGAAGAAAATCATTTATAAATGAAGTGTGGAAATGGAAAGAAGAATCTGGAGATACAATTATAAATCAACTTAAAAAATTAGGATGCTCTTGTGATTGGTCGCGTAATAGATTTACTATGGATCAAGATTTGTCTAAAGCTGTAATTAAAACTTTTGTTTCATTATTTAATAAAAAAATTATATATAAAGATACCAAATTAGTAAATTGGGATACTAAATTAGAAACTGCGATTTCTGATTTAGAAGTTGAACAAAAAGAAGTACAATCAAATTTGTATTATATTAAATACAAAGTTTTAAACCAAAATAATTATGTAACTATTGCGACAACAAGACCAGAAACGATGTTTGGTGATTCTGCTGTAGCTATTAACCCGAATGATGAAAGGTATAAGAATCTAGTAGGAAAAAAAATATTAATTCCAATTCTTAATAAAGAGATTAAAATAATCACTGATAATTATGTATCGATAGATCAAGGATCTGGAGCTCTTAAAGTCACCCCAGCTCATGATTTTAATGATTTTGAATTAGGAAAAAAACATAAACTTGAATTTATTAATATTTTGGAAAAAAATGGAACACTTAATAAAAATGTTCCAAATGATTTTATTGGTTTAGATAGATTTGAAGCAAGAAAAAAAATTATTTTAATTCTAAAAGAAAAAGATTTGCTTGTTAAAATAACTAATATTAATAATGTTGTACCTTATGGAGATAGATCAAATTCTATTATTGAACCTTTATTAACTGAACAATGGTTTGCTGATGCTAAATTTTTGTCAAAAAAAGCAATTAATGTAGTAAAAAATAAAAAAACAATTTTTTTTCCAAATAATTGGTCTAAAACTTATTTTCAATGGATGAATAATATTCAGCCATGGTGCATATCAAGGCAACTGTGGTGGGGACATAGAATACCCGCTTGGTATTCAAAAGACAAAAAAGTATTTGTAGCAGAAAATGAAAATGAAGCACAAAAACTAGCTAACAAATTTTATAAAAAAAAAGTTATTTTAAAAAGAGATGAAGATGTTTTAGATACATGGTTTTCATCTGCATTATGGCCATTTGCTACATTAGGTTGGCCTAAAAAAACTTATGAACTTAAAAGATTTTACCCGACTTCAGTTTTAGTAACAGGTTTTGATATTATTTTCTTTTGGGTAGCCAGGATGATGATGATGGGAAATCATTTTATTAAAAAAGTTCCTTTCAATAAAGTTTATGTTCATGCATTAGTTAGAGATGAAAAAGGTCAAAAAATGTCAAAATCTAAAGGTAACGTAATTGATCCTTTAGAAATAATAAATAAACATGGTGCTGACTCGTTAAGATTTACTTTAATTTCCATGGCTGCCCCAGGCAGAGATGTTAAACTTTCTGAAGAAAGAGTTAAAGGATACAGAAATTTTTTAAATAAAATTTGGAATGCAAATAATTTTTGCCAACTAAATAAATGTAAATTTTCAAATAAAATTAATATTAAAAAAATTAAACTTGATATTAATAAGTGGATATATATTGAATTACTTAAGACAAATCATGAGGTTCAAAAAAATATAGCTAATTTCAGATTTGACGAAGCTGCAAGAATTTTATATCAATTTATATGGCATTCGTACTGTGATTGGTACATTGAATTTTTAAAACCTATTTTTGACTCCAAAAATAAATTACACCTTAATGAATCAAGAGTCTTCGTTAGTTATATTCAGTCTTGTATATTGATTATGCTTCATCCATTTATACCTTTTTTTACAGAAAAACTTTGGCTTAAATTAAAATTAAATAAACATTATAATTCACCTTTAATGTATAAAGGTTGGAATATACAAAAAAAACCTGGCGCAAGCTTTAATAAAAGTCATAACAAGATTTATTGGTTAACAGAATTAATTACAAATATCAGATCAACTAAGGCCAATTTAGATATTTCACCAGGAACTTTTATAGACATAAGTATCTCAGAATTGGATAGTAATAAAACAAAAATTATAAACGATAACTTAGTAGTTTTTAAAAGATTAGGTAGAATATCTAATATTAATAAATCAAAAATTGTTGAAAAAGGCATCAACATTGTAGTGGGTATAGATGTCATTACTCTTTATTTTGGCAAAGAAATTGATCTTGATGAACAAAAAACAAAAATATCAAAAAAGGCTAATGATTTAAGCTTAAAGTTATCTGCTTTAACTCAAAAATTAAAAAATAAAGATTTTTTAAAAAATGCACCAAAATCTATAGTTCTAAAAGATAAAAAATCTTTGGTTAATGGCAATATTGAACTTAAAAAGTTGAATAGCATCTTAAATAGTATTAAAAATTAATTATGAAATTTGATAAATCTAAATTACCCAGTAGACATGTATCGGTTGGTGTTAAAAGTGCACCTCATAGATCAATGTATCATGCTATGGGATTAAAAAATGAAGATATTGAAAAGCCTTTTGTTGGTGTAGCAACTACTTGGAATGAAGCAGCACCATGCAATATTACTTTATCTAGACAAGCTCAATCAGTAAAAAAAGGTGTAAAATTAGCTGGAGGTACACCAAGAGAATTTACAACTATAACTGTAACTGATGGTATAGCAATGGGCCATGCAGGTATGAAAGCATCATTAGTTAGTAGAGAAATTATTGCTGACTCTGTAGAGTTAACTATGAGAGGTCATTGTTACGATGCTTTGGTAGGATTAGCTGGCTGTGATAAATCCTTACCAGGACTTATGATGGTAATGCTTAGATTAAATGTTCCATCAGTATTTATTTATGGAGGATCAATACTACCAGGAAAATTTAAAGGAAAAGATGTAACTATAGTTGATGTGTTCGAAGGTGTTGGAAAATATTCAACTGGAGCTATGTCAAAAAAAGATCTAGATGAACTAGAAAGTTTAGCGTGTCCTTCAGCTGGATCTTGTGGAGGACAATTTACAGCAAATACCATGGCATGTGTATCTGAAGCAATAGGTTTAGCATTACCAGGTTCAGCTGGAACACCAGCTGTATACGAAACAAGAGATAAATTTGCAGTATCAAGTGGAGAGGCGGTAATGAATTTAATAAAAAATAATATTAGACCAAGAGATATTGTTACAAGAAAATCTTTAGAAAATGCTGCAGTTATAGTAGCTGCCTCTGGAGGATCAACTAATGCTGCTTTACATTTACCTGCAATAGCAAACGAAGCTGGAATAAAATTTACTTTAGAAGATGTTACAAACATTTCAAAAAAAACACCTTATATTGCAGATTTAAAACCTGGCGGAAAATTTGTTGCTAAAGATTTGTATGAAATAGGTGGAGTTCCAATTTTAATAAAATCACTACTTGATGGTGGTTTTTTACATAGCGATTGTTTAACAGTTACAGGCAAAACTATTGCAGAAAATCACGCAAACATCGAGTTCCCAACAAACCAAAAAATTATATATTCCACTTCTAAACCTTTGAGCAAAACAGGTGGATTTGCTGGATTAAAAGGAAACTTAGCACCAGATGGAGCTATAGTTAAAGTTGCTGGAATGAAAAGAAAAAATTTTAAAGGTAAAGCTAAATGTTTTGATAGCGAGGAACTAGCTTTAAGTGCTGTGCTTGATAAAAAAGTTAAAGCAGGAGATGTCGTTGTTATAAGATATGAAGGACCAAAAGGTAGTCCAGGAATGCCAGAGATGTTATCAACTACTGGAGCAATTTATGGTCAAGGATTAGGTGAAGATGTAGCTCTTATAACTGATGGTCGCTTTTCTGGAGGAACACATGGATTTTCAATAGGACATGTTGGTCCTGAAGCTGCAGTAGGTGGACCAATTGGACTTTTAAAAGATGGAGATATAATTGAAATAGATACAGAAAAAGGAACTTTAGATGTTAAATTAAGTGATAAAGAATTAAAACTCCGAAAAGAAAAATGGAAACCAAGGAAAATAGAAATTACTACAGGAACCTTATGGAAGTATTCTCAATCTGTAGGGCCAGCTTTTGAAGGTGCAGTCACACATCCAGGCGCCTCTAAAGAAAAAAAGTGTTACGCCGATATATAAAATGAAAATTAGACCTGTGATTTTATGTGGTGGTGCAGGAACAAGACTTTGGCCAAGTTCAAAAAAACATCAACCAAAACAGTTTATTGATTTCGGTGGTTGGACATTATTTGAAAAAATTCTTAACCGTGTAAAAAACTCTATATTTGATTATCCTATAATAAGCACAAATTTAAAATATTTAAAAAAAGTAAAAAATGATCTAAAAAAATCAAATATAAAAAAATATAAAATTATCTTAGAACCACTTAAAAAAAATACAGCACCAGCAATTTTGTCATCAGTTTTGATAAAAGAAATACCCATGAATCAGCCAATAATTTTTTTACCAGCAGATCATTTAGTAGGAAATATAAGCTTATTTAACAAAATAGTGAATAAAAATAAAAAGTACTTAAGTGGCACAAATATATTTATTTTTGGCATTAAACCAAAAAGTCCATCAAGTGAATATGGTTATTTTTTAACCAAAAAAAACAAAAATAATATTAACAAAGTCATAAAATTTATTGAAAAACCAAAAAATAAAAAAGCTAAACAAATCATTAAAAAAAAAGGTTATTGGAATTCTGGTATGTTTTTTTCTCGCAAAGATTCCATAATATATAACTTTAAAAACAATCAACCTAAAATGTTTAATAGTTGTTTAAATTCATTTAGAAAATCAAATTTAAAAAGTAATACTTATTATTTAAATAAAAAATTATTTAAAAATATTGATTCAAAATCTTTTGATTATGCAATTCTTGAAAAAACTAGAGAAATTAATGCAATTAAACTAGACATTCCTTGGTCTGATCTTGGTAGCTGGAAAGAAATATCAATGATCTATCATACAAATAAATCTAAATATTATAATAAAAAAAATGTTTTTTTTCGTCCTTGGGGAAAATATGTAAATTTATTTGAAGGAAAAAATTTTTTAGTTAAAGAATTATCAATAAATCCTAAGTCATCTATTAGTTTGCAGAAACATTATCATAGATCTGAACATTGGCTAATTATTGAGGGCAAACCTATAATTACATTAAATAGTAAAAGATTTTTTTTAAAAAAAAATAATACAATACATATTCCAAAAGGAGCTGTTCATAGGATTGAAAATAACTATAGGGATTCAGTTAAAATTATAGAAGTTCAAACTGGAACTATTTTGAAAGAAAGCGATATAGTAAGATACAAAGATATTTATAACAGAGTTTAAATAAACGTGCATTCAAGCGGCACATGATCTGAAGGTTTAATTTGACTTCTAATTTTTTTATTTATTTCGATTTTCTTTACTAAATCAATTAAGGAATTTGAAACTAACATATGATCTATTCTAAGACCATTATTTTTTTGCCATGATCCTTTCATATAATCCCAAAAAGTGTAGTGACCTTCCTTTTTATTAAAATGTCTAAATACATCAATTAATCCTAAATTAATTATTTCTCTATATTTTTTTCTGATTTCTATTCTAAACAATGCATCATTTAAATATTTTTTAGGATCATAAACATCTATATCTTCTGGTATAATATTAAAGTCTCCTGAAATTATTATTAAATCACCTTTTTTAATTTTTTGATTTAAATATTTAACTAACAAGTCTAACCAATTCTTTTTATATTGATACTTTTCGGTATCAACTGGATTACCATTTGGAAGATAAATATTTATTAAATTTATATTTTTGTTATTTATTTTAATTTTTGATGATATAATTCGTGCTTGTTTAACTTTATCACCTGGTAAATTAGTATAAATTTCATTTATTTTTTTTTTTGATAAAATACATACACCGTTGTAACTTTTTTGCCCATGAACGTATGAAATATATCCTAACTTTTCAAATTCTAAATATGGGAAATTTTTTTCTTCAGTTTTAATCTCTTGAAGTAAAATTATATCAGGATTACTTTGTTTTATATATTTTTTAATATTATCTAACCTTGCTCTAACAGAATTAACATTCCATGTACTTATTTTCATTTAGAGAGAAAAGGATATACCACAACCACAAGATGATTTTGTTTTGGGGTTTGTAATTTTAAAAGAATCTCCTATTAACTCTTGAGAGAAATCAACTTCAGATCCCTTTAGCAATTCAAGTGAGGATTTATCTATAATAATATTTTGGTGTCTTAAATCATCTTTTTCAATCTTTTTATCAAATGAAAAATCATATTTAAAACCAGAACAACCACCACCTTTAACAGCAATTCTAAAGAATGTACCCGAAGGTTTACTGCCTATTAGATGATTTATGTGTTCAATTGCTTTATCTGTAAAGTTTATTTCTTTAATCATTTTTAACCGCTGTATTTTTTATAATATATTCTTATAGTAAAATTAATGCAAAAAAAATATACAGAAAAACATCTCAAACCTTACGCAGTAATAACTGTTAATAGTAAAGGAAGAGTATTTAGTGAAAAAAAAGACCTTTTAAGAACACCATTTCAAAGGGATAGAGACAGAATTATACATTCATCATCATTTCGAAGATTAAAGCATAAAACTCAAGTTTTTGTTAACACTGTTGGAGATCACTATAGAACAAGACTTACTCATTCGATGGAGGTATCACAAATATCTAGAACAATAGCTAGATATTTAAATTTAAACGAAGATTTGTGTGAGGCTTTAAGCTTAGCACATGATTTAGGCCATACACCATTTGGCCATGCTGGTGAGGATGTTTTAAATTTCTCAATGAAACAATATGGAGGATTTGACCATAATATACAAACGTTGCGAATATTAACTATGCTTGAAAACAAGTATTATAAATTCTTAGGACTTAATCTTTGTATCGAAACATTAGATGGTTTAATTAAACACAACGGTCCAGTAAATGATATTAATTATTTTAATAAAATACTAAAAATTAAATCATTTAAAAATTGTATATCATTTGACAAGTACCCCTCATTGGAAGCGCAAATAGCATCGATTTCTGATGATATAGCTTATAACAATCATGATTTAGAGGATGGATTAAGAGCTGGGTTATTTACAATAAGCAGTTTAAACAAAATACCTTTTTTAGAAAAAATTATTAAAAATGATATTAAATATAAAAAAAAATATAGAAGAGAAGTATTGGTAAATCAAATTGTAAGAAAACTAATTAATGAAATGGTAACGGACGTAATAAAAAATACTCAAAAAAATTTAAAAAAAATTAAACCAAAGTCAATAAAAGATATATATAACCAAAATCACCTAGTAGTTGATTTTTCAACTAATATGAAAATTATTGATATTGAAATTAAAGATTTTTTAAAAAAAAATATGTATAACCATAAAAGAGTAATAGTTAACACTAACAATTGTAAAAAAATTATAAGTGATTTATTTAAATATCTGATAAAAAAACCAGATAAGTTTATTGATAAAAACTTATTTAAGGACGAAAGTCACGAAAGAGTAGTAGCAGATTTCATTGCTGGTATGACTGACAGATATGCTGTTAATTTACATAAAAAAATAAAATGAACTTATTAACTGATTTTCAAAAAAAGATAGAAATATTTTTAGGAGATTTAGAGAAAAAAGAAAATTTGATTTTACCTGAAAATTTTAGAAATCTTAAAGTTGAGTTGCCGCCCAAGAATCAAAAAGGTGATTTAGCTTGTAATGCTGCAATGCTCCTATCAAAAATTAATGATAAATCACCTTTAGATTTAGCTTCTTTTTTAAAAAATCATCTTTTAAAAAACTTTAATGAAATTAAAAATATAGAAATAGCTAAACCTGGTTTTTTAAATATTACTTTAAATAATAATTTTTGGAGAGAACATTTATTAAAAATTATAAATTTAAATTTGGAATATGGGTCGAATAAATCTAGTAAAAAAAAATATAATATAGAATTTGTTTCAGCCAATCCAACAGGTCCATTACATGTAGGCCATTGTAGAGGAGCTATAATAGGTGATGTTTTATCAAATCTATTAGCATTTAATGGAAATATTGTTACAAGAGAATATTATGTAAATGATTATGGCGGCCAAATTAAAAACTTTGTTAACTCAGTTTATTTAAGAATTTTAGAAATATTAGAAAAAAAAGAATTTATTAAATCTGAAGATTTATATCCAGGTGAATATATTATCGAAATTTCAAAGAAAATTATTAAAGAAGGTAAAATTAAAAATTTTGTTAAAAAAGAAGATATATTTAAAGAATTATCTAAAGAGTCTCTAAAGTTCTCAATGGAATTAATAAAAAATAATCTTAAATTGTTAGGAATTAAGCATGATAGTTTTATATATGAATCTGAACTTATAAAAAAAGAAATTGTTATAAAAGCAGTTAATAAACTTAAAAAGTCAAATTATGTTTATATTGGTAAAATAAATGCACCTAAAAGTGATGATTCAGGAAAATGGATTCCAAGAGAGCAGTTGTTATTTAAATCAACTGAATTTGGAGATGATACAGATAGGGCTTTACAAAAAGAGGATAAATCCTGGACGTATTTTGCTGGAGATATCGGATATCATAAAAATAAAATTGATAGAAAATTTGATACTTTAATTAATATACTTGGTGCAGATCATGCTGGTTATATCAAAAGAATAAGTTCTGCTGTAAAAGCTTTATCAAACAATGAAACTAAATTAATATGCAAAGTTTCTCAATTAGTTAAACTTTTTAAAGACGGAAAACCTTTTAAGATGTCAAAAAGAAAAGGTGATTATATTACTGTAGAAGATTTAGTTAATGAAGTAGGTAAGGATTCTGTAAGATTTATGATGCTGAATAGAAGCAATGATGTAGAATTAGATTTTGATTTTGTAAAAGTAACAGAGAAATCAAAAGAAAATCCAGTTTTTTATGTTCAATATGCTTATGCTAGAATAAATTCAATATTTAAATCGTTAAATTTAAAAATTGAAAGTAAAATTAATATTGATAAAAAAGATTTTTCTTTAAACGAACATGAGATAGAAATTCTAAAAAAAATATCAGAATGGCCCAAATGTGTAGAAATTACATCATTTAAACTTGAGCCGCACATAATTCCAGTTTATTTATATGATTTATCTACTCTATTTCACTCTTATTGGAATTTAGGAAACGAAAATCCTGATTTAAGATTTGTTAAAGAAAATAAAAGCGTCAGTAACTCTAGATTATTAATTTTACAAGCTTTATCTATTGTTTTAACTAATGCGATGAAAATATTAGGTGTTTCTACTCCTAAAAGTATGTGATGTTTAAAAAAATTAAAAATATATTTTTTTTATCTTTAATTGTTTTTTTCTTTGGATTAATTATATTTTATTACTTTTCATCTTCAAATATAAAATATACGAATAAATACAGAGTTCTATATTCTAATGATCTCTTAACAGATATTAAAAACTTGCCTTTACTAAAAAATGATACAGACAATATTATTGAATATACTAATGATATTGATGTTTATAAAAAAAATAAAAAAAAATATAAATTTTGGGATTTAATAAAAAAATAAAATGAAAAAAAAAGCAATTATTTTTGGAGTTAAAGGCATTAATTTATCTGTTAATGAAAAAAAAATTATTAAAAAGTATAATCCGTGGGGAATAATTCTCTTTTCAAGAAATATTAAAAATGTAATTCAGCTTAAAAATTTAGTTAAGAGCATTAAAAGTACTGCTAATGATAAGAATCTACCTATTTTAATTGATCAAGAGGGTGGTACAGTATCAAGATTAAATAATATAATAGATTTAACATTATTCCCACAAAGCTTTTTTGGAAAACTTTATAATTCAAATAAAAAATTTTTCTATAGATATTATAAAATTTATATTGATGCCGTATGTAGTATTTTAAATGATGTTGGAATTAATATTAATTCTGTGCCAATGTTAGATGTAAGAAGAGATTTTAGCTCTTCTATAGTTGGAACACGTTCTTTTTCCAATAACCCTTCTGTAGTAACTAAAATTGGCAATTTTTGTGTTCGTGAATTTCATAAACACAAAATTGCAACTATTATGAAACATATTCCTGGGCACGGTCTATCAAAACAAGATACTCATTTAAAGGAAGCTGTTGTTAACAACAAAAAAAATGAATTAATTAATAAAGATTTTAAACCCTTCAAAGAGTCCAAAAGTTTTTTTGCAATGACATCTCATATAATTTATTCAAAATATGATCCTATCTTCGCAGCTACACATTCTAAAATTATTATTAATGAAGTTATTAGAAAACATATAGGTTTTAAAGGCATTTTAATTTCTGATGATATATCTATGAAAGCATTAAAGTATAGTTACATATCAAATGCTAAAAAAGCTCTTGAAGCAGGATGTAATCTCGTCTTGCACTGCAATGCAAACGCAATGGAGATGAATGAATTAGCAAAAATTATACCCACAATTGACAGATTTACCCAAAAAAAAACATCACAATTTTATAGTTTTTTAAGATAATATTGCATTATGAAGCAATCAACGAATCAAGAATTTAAAATAAATATTGATAATTATTCTGGACCTTTGGACGTCTTATTAGATTTAGCAAAAACTCAAAAAGTTGACTTAGCTAAAATTTCAATTACGCAACTAGCTGATCAATTTATTGAGTTTATTGATAATGCTATTGAATTTAATTTAGATTTAGCTTCTGAATACTTACTTATGGCCACTTGGCTAGCTTATCTTAAATCTAAACTTTTATTACCTCAAGATGATCAAGATAACTTTAAAGCCTCAGATGTTGCTGAAAAATTAAAAATACAGTTAAAAAAGTTAGAATTAATTCGTTTATTATCCGATCAATTACTTAAAAAAGATAGACTAGGTATAGACATTAGAATGAGGGGAATGAAAGCTGGAATAAGAACTAAGAAAAATTCTGAGTATGCTCTTTCTTTATACGAACTTTTAAAAACTTACTCCAATCATATTATGAAGAAAAATTTTTTATCCATGAATATTCCTAAGCTTCCAGTTTGTACAACTGAACATGCTATAGAAATAATTAAAAAAAATATTGAATCAATAAATGACTGGAAAGAGTTTGTAGAATTAATTCCAAAAAAATATAAGAACTCGAATGAATTAAGAAAAACGGGTATAGCCGGTTTTTTTTCTGCTTCTCTCGAACTTACAAAAGAAGGATTAATTAATATTATGCAAAATAAAAGTTTTGATAAAATATTAATTAAGCAAAGAAAATGAAAAAAAAAAATAATTTAAAACTATTAAAGTTTCCAAATAAGTTAATTGAAGCAGAACGTCAAGTTGAAGCAATATTATTTTCTGCAGCTGAACCTCTAGACTACGAGAGTATAAAAGATAAACTCAATACAAGAGTAGATTTAGAAAAAATCTTAGAATCATTACAAAAACAATATGAAGATAGAGGAATAAATTTAGTTTGTATCTCAAATAAATGGTCTTTTAGAACATCTCAAAAACTATCTAGTTTTATGAAATCACAAACACCTACTCAGAAAAAACTATCAAAAGCTGCTATAGAAACATTATCAATTATCGTTTATCATCAACCAGTTACAAGAGCAGAAATAGAGGAGGTTCGTGGAGTATCTTTTGGTTCTGCAACTTTAGAAATATTACTTGAACTTAATTGGGTTAGACCTTCAGGTAGAAAAAATGTTCCTGGTAAGCCGTTACAATATATAACAACTGATGATTTTTTAAGTCACTTTAATATTCAAAAATTATCTGATTTACCAAATGTCGAAGAACTTCAATCGGCAGGTTTAATAGATGGAGATAATATTGATACTTCAATTTTTGGGACAGGAAAATTTTATAAGGAAAAAGAGGAAGAGAAAAAGGAGAATATTTATTCAAATATAGACGATATGTTGGGCCAATCTCTTAATAAAGAAGATGAATAAAAGATAGCTTTAATAATTAAATAAAATTGTATATAAAGAAACTATGGGAAATATAGGTTGGTCAGGCATAATAATAGTTGCTGTTCTAGTTGTTCTTCTTTTTGGAAGAGGAAAAATATCAAGTATAATGGGTGACTTAGCAAAAGGAATTAAAAGTTTTAAAAAAGGTATGTCAGATGAAACTGATCAATCTGGAAATTCTAAACCTGAAGACAATTCAAAACAAGATTCAAATCCCGAAAATAAGTAATTTAAAATGCCACAAATTGGATGGTTTGAGATACTAGTAGTTATACTTCTAGCAATTATAATTTTGGGACCTAAAGATTTTCCTGTAGTTATTAGAAAGATCGGTAATTGGACTGGATCTGTGAAAAAATATTTCAATGAAATCCAAAAAGATGTAAGTGAACTTCATGAAAATATAGAAAATGAAATATCTATGGATAAAAATATAAAAGATAAGTTTGAAGATAAAAAGAAGAAAGATGAATGATTATAAAATGAAAGAAACTGGTTTCATAGGTCACCTTACTGAACTGAGATCACGATTGATTAAATCTGTACTTTTCTTATTCATTTTTTTTGTTCTATCTTACACTTTTGCTGAAAATATATATAATTTTTTAGTTCAACCATATGCTGATGCGGTAGAAGGAGATTCTTCTAACAGAAGATTAATTTTTACTGCTCTACATGAAACTTTTATTACCTATCTTAAATTATCATTTTTTACTGCATTCTTTTTCTCAAGTCCGTTGATATTGATTCAGATTTGGAAATTTATAGCACCAGGTTTATACAAAGATGAAAAAAGAGCTTTGATGCCATACTTAGTTGCAACACCAATTTTATTTTTACTAGGTGGAATGTTGGTTTATTATTTAATTATGCCTTTAGCAATAAAGTTTTTTCTTTCCTTCGAAACTACTTCGCATGTTAATAATTTGCCTATAGAACTTGAAGCTAAAGTAAATGAATATTTATCTTTAATTACAAGATTAATATTCGCTTTTGGTTTAAGTTTTCAATTACCAGTTTTGCTAAGCCTTTTAGCTAGAGTTGGTTTTGTAAATTCTGCTTATTTAAGAAAAAGAAGAAAATATGTAGTTGTTATTATATTTGCTTTTGCAGCTATATTAACACCACCAGACCCAATCACACAGATTGGTTTAGGAATACCTTTGTTAATCCTTTATGAATTATCTATATTGTCGGTTAAAATAATAGAGAGAAAAAAATTAGATGCATAATATTAAATTTATTCGCGATAATAAAGATTTGTTTCTTAAAAAGATCTCTGAAAGAAACTCAATTTTAGATTTAAATAACTTGTTAAGCATAGACAAAGAACATAGAGCAACTATTCAAAATAAAGAAGAATTAGAAAAAGAAAAAAAAATTATTTCAAAAACTAAAGATTCAAAACAGTTTGAAAAATCAAAATTAATTTCAAAAAAAATAGAAAAATTAGCTCAATCTGAGTTTGAATTAAAAGAGAAAATTAATAACATATTAAGCGCTTTACCAAATCTTCCTTTAGATGATGTTCCTATTGGAAAAGATGAAACTTTTAATAAAGAAATTAAAAAAGTTGGAGAAATTAAAAAATTTGCTTTTAATGTAAAATCTCATTCTGAAATTGGAAAAGATTTAAATTTAATTGATTTTAATACTGCAACAAAAGTTTCTGGAGCACGTTTTGTTTTTTTAAAGGGAAAATTGGCATTGTTAGAAAGAGCTTTATCTAATTTCATGATAGATATTCATACTAAAGAATTTAATTATCAAGAAATTTCTCCACCACTGATTGTAAACGAACAAACCATGTATGGGACTGGTCAACTTCCTAAATTTGAGAATGATCAATTTGAATTAAAATCTGAAGATAAAAATTCTAGAAAATTTTTGATACCTACCGCAGAAGTAGTTTTAACAAATATTGTTAGAGAGAGTTTAACAAAAATTGAAGAGCTACCCTTAAGATTTGTAGCTTCAACTTCATGTTATAGAAAAGAGGCTGGTAGTTATGGAAAAGATACTAAAGGTATGATTAGGCAACACCAATTTTATAAAGTTGAGTTAGTTAGCATTGTTGAACCTCAAAACAATATGCAAGAACTTGAGAGAATGAAAAATTGTGCTCAAGAAATCTTAAATAAATTAAAACTTCCATATAGAATTATTTTACTATCTACTGGTGATATGGGTTTTAGTGCTGAAAAAACTTATGACTTAGAAGTATGGATACCATCTGAGAATAAATATAGAGAAATTTCATCTTGTTCTTCATGCGGACAATTTCAAGCAAGAAGAATGAAAGCTAAGTATAAAAATAAAAATGGCGTATCTGACTATCTATCAACATTAAATGGATCAGGTCTAGCTATTGGAAGGACTTTAATTGCTATTATGGAAAATTATCAGCAAAAAGATGGATCTATTTTGATACCAGAAGTTTTAATTCCATATATGGATGGTGAAAAAAAAATAAAATAATTTTTATTGTTTATTATTTTTATTTAGTATAATTATACTAAAACTTAGGAGTTAACTATGTCAGGATCTACTATAGGTCAATTTATACCATTAATATTAATTTTTGTAATTTTTTATTTTTTTCTAATTAGACCTCAACAAAAGAAAATTAAAGATCATAAGGCTATGGTCTCAGCATTAAAAAGAGGTGATAACGTAGTAACTGCTGGAGGTATTGTTGCTCGCGTTGAAAGAATATTAGGTAATGATAAAATTGAAGTTACAATTTCTGATAATGTAAATGTTGAAGTTGTTCAATCAACGATACAAAGTGTTCTAACTACAACTGATACAAAAAAGTAATTATATTTTGTGTTATATTTTTCGAAACTTAAAATTTTTTTTATATATTTTATTATTATTACATTATCGTTTTTTTCTTTAACTAATTTTATAGATTCTGAAAATAATAGTTTAATAAAAAAAATTAATTTAGGATTAGATCTGCAGGGTGGCTCATACTTACTTCTTGAAGTTGACTCCGATCCAATAATCAAACAAAAACTTCAAAATAAACTTATTCAATTAAGGAAAATTTTAAAAGAAAATAATTTCAAATATAAAAATTTAAGTTTAAATAAAAAAAATATCACATTTAATATAAATAAAAATGATATTGATAATTTTGAAGCATTCTTTTTAAATAAAAATAATTCAATTAATTCGTTTTATGAAAGATATAATTCTTATGAGTTAAATCATTCCTTTAATGATGGATTAGTAAGTATTAATTTTTCAAAATTTGGTTTAATTGAAATTGCAAGCTCTTCTCTTGAACAATCATTAGAAATAGTTAGAAAAAGAATTGATGAAGTTGGTACTAATGATCCTACAATAATTAAAAGAGGTAATAATAGAATTTTAGTTGAATTGCCTGGTTTAGACGACCCAAATAGAATAAAAAAACTTTTAGGAAAAACTGCAAATCTTAGTTTTAGACTTGTTTCGGATGATAATAATTTTGGTTCAGAACTTTTATCTTTTGATGATGGTGATCAAAAATTAAACATTAGTAAGAGAGTTCTATTAAGTGGTGAAAATTTAATTAATGCAAAACCTTCTTTAGATAATCGATCTAACGAAACTATTGTTAGTTTCACTTTAGATAGAGTTGGTGCAAAAAAATTTGGAAAAGCAACTACTGCAAATGTTGGAAAAAAACTAGCTATTATTTTAGATAATAAAATTATAAGCGCTCCACAAATTAGAGAACCTATCCTAGGAGGTAATGGTCAAATTTCTGGAAATTTTGATTTTCAGTCAGCTACAGACTTAGCTCTTCTTTTAAGATCAGGAGCACTTCCAGCACCATTAAATATTCTTGAAGAAAGAACAGTTGGCCCTGATTTAGGAGAGGATTCAATTAAATCTGGTTCATTATCACTTCTAATTGGTTTTATATTAGTAATTATTTATATGCTTTTTAAATATCGTTTTTTAGGAATCATAGCAGATTTTGCTTTAATTATTAATTTAGTATTGCTTCTTGGTATTTTATCATTACTCGAAGCGACTTTAACATTACCAGGTATTGCTGGAATAATTCTTACAGTTGGTATGGCAGTTGATGCAAATGTATTAATCTTTGAAAGAATAAAGGAAGAAATGAAAACTGAAAAGTCTAATATTCACGCTTTTGATATTGGTTATAAAAAAGCTCAAACTGCAATTCTGGATGCAAATATAACAACATTAATTTCAGCAATTATACTTTTCTTTCTTGGCTCAGGTCCAGTAAAAGGTTTTGCTGTAACTTTAGGTATAGGAATTTTAACAACATTATTTTCAGCAATCTTTTTTGCAAGACATTTATCATCTATATATATAATGAAAAATAAGGACAGGAATATAAGAGTATGATTTCTACAAAACTTAGAGAAATAACATTTTCAAATTTTTACAAAAGATTAAACGTTTTATCTTTTGTTTTAGTAATCTTATCCATAGGAATTCTTTTAGTAAAAGGTTTAAATTTAGGTGTTGATTTTAAAGGTGGTACTTTAATTGAAATTAGAACATCAAATAATCAAATTAAAATTTCTGAAATTAGACAATCTTTTCTTAAAATGAATATTGGAGATGTTACTGTTAAAAATTTTGGTAATGATAAAGATTATCTTGTAAAAATTGAGCTATCAGATAATAAAAGTTCTGATTTTATAGAAAAAATTAATGCGCAACTTTCTGCTGATCTTGGTTCACCAATTAATTTTAGAAGAGTTGAAAATGTTGGACCCAAAGTTAGTAATGAATTATTAAAAGATGGTTTATTAGCTATTACTTTAGCTTTAGGAGCAATGCTATTTTATATTTGGATTAGATTTGAATGGCAATTTAGTTTAGGTGCTATTATAGCTATAATTCATGATGTAGTAATAACACTTGGTTTTTTTTCCTTCTTATCTTATGAAATAAATCTTTCAATAGTTGCGGCTGTATTGACTATAGTTGGTTATTCGATGAATGATACTGTAGTTATATTTGATCGTATAAGAGAAAATTTAAGAAAATACTCTAAAATAACAACAATTCAAATTTCAAATATCTCAACTAATGAAACTTTATCTAGAACTTTGATAACTTCAATCACCACACTATTAGCCCTAAGTTCAATTTTTTTATTTGGTGGTGAAATTTTAAAAGGCTTTTCTTTAGCTATGATTTTAGGTGTTTTAATCGGTACTTACTCATCTATTTTTGTAGCTACACCTATTTTAAATTATACAAAAGTTACTCAAAAAACTGTATTAAAAGAGGACTCCGAATTAAATTAATATAAATTTTGAGCCATTACCATCGTAAGTAGCATAGGTAGTGAAAGCAAAGTATTTACTCTTGATGTTAACATTGCAGTCTTTGCTGACTTAGCTTTTTCTTCTGGTGTTACCTCAACTATTCCAAGAGCTTTTTTTTGATTTGGCCAAATTATAAACCAAACATTATAAGCCATAATTATACCCAACCACATTCCAATACCGATAGCAGTATTTTTTCCACCGCCATTACCAATTCCTAAAGTCATTGCCTCATGAACATAGCCATTTAATGTAGCAACTACTAAGCCAGTTACTATTGTTCCTAATGCTGCCCATCTGAACCAAAACAAAACTGCTGGAGCAATTACTTTACCAATTGCAGGTTTTTGCTCATCAGGTATTTTTGGCATACTTGGAATTTGAACAAAATTTAAGTACCAAAGTAAACCAATCCACATAATTCCAGTTAAAACGTGAAGGTATCTAAAGAACCAACTCCAAAAAAGTTGATCAAAAGCCCAACCACCTCCAGAGAAAAAAAGACCAAGAAATAGCAGGATAGCTAAAACTAAGGAGAGATGTATAGTTTTACTTAAAGATTGTAATATTGAAACCATGATTCACTATAACATTTTTTAGACAATTACTAAGCAGTTTTTTTTAGCTTAGTGTTGATAATTCCTTTTAAAAAATTACCTGTATAACTACCTACTATTTCACTAACTTTCTCAGGATTTCCTTCACCTATAATTTTACCTCCATTAACACCACCTTCGGGACCCATATCTATTATCCAATCAGCAGTTTTAATCACGTCTAAATTATGCTCTATTACGACTACTGTATTTCCTAAAGATACAAAAGTTTGAAGAATTTCTAATAATTTTTTAATATCATGAGCATGTAATCCAGTAGTAGGCTCATCTAAAATATACAAAGTTCTACCGGTAGATCTTTTCGATAATTCTTTAGCTAATTTAATTCTTTGAGCTTCACCACCAGATAATGTTGTAGCCTGTTGACCTATTTTTATGTAACCAAGACCAACTTTTTTTAAAGTTAAAAGTTTTGTTCTAACAGCTGGTATGTTAACAAAATAATCACAACCCTCATCAACACTCATATTTAACACATCGGCAATATTTTTATCTTTAAATCTTATTTCTAGAGTCTCTCTATTATATCTACTTCCTTTACATACATCACAAG
>MDSV01065679.1_pt1 | contig 18871 bp, 7 predicted proteins | sample 810851 | NCBI WGS metagenome assembly MDSV01 (sample SAMN05326640, study PRJNA326480) | marine metagenome | isolation source: seawater | place: Atlantic Ocean: North East | collected 2012 | reverse complement strand
GGGCGCGTCGGCGATGAGCTCGGGGGCATGGCGTTGCTCGAGCTCGGTTCGGCGTTAGCGGCGGTCACGTCGTCCGACGCGGAAAGCCACGCATGCGCCTCGACACCCGCGACCGACGGTGCCGACGAAGCCGCCTCTCGTCTGGAGCCGGGGAGACTGGGCCGCGCCCCGCATTGGATCGACGACACGCCTCCTCGTGCGTGTTCCGGCGGGACCGCCTCTTCGTCGCGCCACATCGCCACCGTGGTCCCCGGCGTTCGGTTCCCGTCTCTGGAAGCGCTGCGAGCGGCAGTGCGGCGGTGCGCGCTGACGCGCGCGGCCCTCGTGCCGGTCGCGGCGGGGTCCCCGGAGGAGGTGGCTGCCGCGCTCGGGGCTTCGCGCGCGGCGGCGTGCGCCGCGCAGGTCCTCGCGCCCGGGCGCAAGGGCGTCCCGCGCCCCGCGCTGGAGGCGGTGGGCGCGCGCCTCTGGGACGCGGGCGTTGGGCGCGCCGTCGCGGCGAATCGCGCCTGGCTCGAGCGTCTCTCGGCGGACGCGACGCGCGGAGGAGACGACACGTGCGGCGACGAGACGTGTAGCGACGAGACGACGGGAGCGGACGTACCGAAGGAGGACCCAACCGTGCTCCCCCATTACTACGTGTACCCCGAGGGCATCTTGGGTGAAGTCGCCGCGTGGGGCGCGGACTCGAGGGCGCGTCTCCGGGCAATCGACGCGCCCAACGCCATGCCCCCGGAGCAGGCGATGCTGGCGGCGAACGCGGCGCGCGTCAAGCCCGGGGACTTCGTCGTCGACCCGTGCGTCGGCGGCGGCGCGGTCGCCTTCGCCGCCGCCGCGCTCGGCGCCGCGCGCGTGCTCGGCTGCGACGTGGACGAGCACGCGCTGGACGCCGCGAGGGAAGCCGCGCGGCGCTTCTTCCGCGCGGAGACGGAGACGACGCCCCGCGAAGAGAAAAACGGCGAGGACGGATTTTTTTCAAGGGACGAAGACGTCTCCTTCCGCGCGTCTCCTTCGCGCGCGACTTCGATTTCCTTCGCGAAGGCGTCGCTCCTGGAGGACCCCGCTGGCTCCGAGGCGTACGGCTCGCTGGAAAACGCCGTGGACGCGATCGTGACGGACTTACCGTACGGGGTGCGCTCCGCCGCCGTCTCCGCGTGCGGCGGAGCGGACGCGGGCGACGGCGCGGCGGGACCGCCGCCGACCCCCGCGGCGATGCTGAACGCGACGCTCGTCCTGGCGAGGCGCGCGCTGAAACGGGACGGACGCGTCGTCGTCTGGCTGCGGAAAGCCGTCGCGCGCGACGGCAGCTCGCCGCCGCCTGAGACGGCGCGGAGCGACGCGGAAAGCGGCGGCATCGGCGGGTTGTCCAAAGCGCGGGTCGCGGAGACGTGCGCCTCGTTCGGGTTCAGGGTCGAACGGCGCGCAGCCGAGACGCGCGCTTCCGGCGTGCAGAGAGCGCTGTACGTCTTGACGCGGGACGACTTTTGCGAGAACCGAGCCGTGTCGAATTCCGGAGAGCGAGACGCGCGCGCGGCGGAGACGCGCGAGCGCGCCGCCGCCGCGCGCCGCGATTGCGAAGCCGCCGAGGCGGCGGCGCACGAGGCGCGCGCCGCCGCGCTCATCATGCACTGCCGGCTGCGCCGGAACGAGAGCCACGGGCGCGTCGCGGCGAGCGGGGGGCAAGACGTCTGGCGCGCCGCCTGGACGGGGGACGTCGCGACGACGCGGAGACTGCTTTCGCCTTCTTTCGTGCGCCGAGACGAAGAAGAACGAGGACGAGGACGAGAACGAGACGCGTTCGGTTCGCGGGACGAAAAGCCGACGGACGAAAAGCTTTTCGCCGAACGCGTCGTTCGGGACGCGCCCGCGCGAACCGCCGTGAACGCGCGCGAGCCCGCCGGGGCTCGCAACACACCGCTGATGTGCGCGGCGATGTACGGGAGAGGCGCGGTGGTGGACGCGCTGCTTGCCCTGGGCGCGGAGGTTGACGGCGTCTCCGGCGGCGGCGAGAAGCGAAACGCGCGCCGGCGCACGGCGACGCACCGCGCGGCGGAGCGCGGCGCCGCCGAAACCGTCGCCGCGCTTCTGCGTCGCGGCGGCGACCCATTCGCGGTCCGACCCGCCGCGGCGAACGGCGGGACCGCGTTCCACGCCGCCGCCGAGCGCGGGCACGCGCGGGTCTTTTCGTTGCTCCTTGACTTTTGTCGCGAGGCTGACGCGACGGACCGCGACGGCTCGGATGACCTCGCGAAAACAGAAAACGAATCGCGGGAGGCGCGCTTTCGTTCGCCCGCCGCGGGGAGAGGAAACGCGAGAAGGCGCGTCTCGCTTCTCGCCTCGGCGCTCGCCGGCGAGGATGACTCCGGCCGGACCCCCACGCTCGCCGCGGCGCGGCACGGGCACGCCGACGTCGTGGCCGCCGCGCTCGAGGCGCTCGAGGAAACGTCGGCGCCTCGCGTCGGCGCGGATGTTTCCGACGGGGAAACGCCGTCGGGAGCGGACGGCGTTTCCGCCCGTCCCGGCGAGAAACGAAACGCGCGCGCGTCGCGCGCCACGGAGGAGGTTGCGGTCGCCGCCGCCGCCGAGGCGGCGCGGTGGGGCCACGTCGCGGCGGTTCGCGCGGCGGCGGCGTTCGTCGACTTCTCCGGCGACTCGCGCCGTGGGACCGACGCGCTGAGACGGCTCGCCTTCGAAGCCGAGCGGTGGCGCCGCGACGACGTGCGCGCGTTCGTGGCGGACGCGCGTTCGGCGGCTCGAAAAGGGCCGAGGGCCGCGTCGCCCGCCGTCCCCGCCGGCGCGTCGACGGTTCGCGCCGACGCCCGTTCCGGCGCGGCGCTGTTTTACGCGCGCGACTTTTTCCGCGACCCTTCGCTGGTGTCGAGCATGCTCGCCGCGTTCGAGAGCGCGTATCTGCCGCGGGACCACCCGCTCGTGACCCCCGCGGACAGGAGGGGGGAGAGGCGCGCGGTGCCCCGCGACCAGGCGTATTACGCCGCGCGGTACGTCTCGCGCGAAGACGCCGCGCGCATTTCAAAAACGCGCGCGGCGGCGGGGGCGCGTTTCAAAACACGCGCCTGGTTCGCGAGTTACCGGTACAACCCGGACCGGACGCAGCAGCCGACGCCCTCGAGCGACCCGCCCGCTGGTTTGACGGCGTTGGCCGCGAAGGTTGCGCGCGCCACCGGTCAGACGTGCAACCACGCGGTGATCAACCGGTACGCCGACGGAAACGACGCCATCGGCGCGCACGCCGACAAGGACCTGGACCTGGCGCGCGGCTCGTTCGTGGTGAGCGCCAGTTTCGGCGCCGAGCGGGTCATGACGTTCCGGCCCAGACGAAACCTCGACGGGCGCGACGCGGAGACGGAGACGGACGGCGCTCCGTCGGCGTTTGAAGACCAACGCGATGCTGTTTCGCGGTCCCGCGCGGTCGGTCCCGAGACGGTGAAGGCCACGCGTCGCGCGTTGCGAAGCCTCCTGCGCGCGGACCCGGAGTGGCGCGCCGCGAGCGAAGCGAAGGCGCGCGCGCCGCCGCGAAGCGACGCCAAGCGCTCCGCCGCGGCGCGCGAAAAGGCGCGCGCCGCCGCGCTTCGCGCCGGCGATCCCGCGGTGATCGCCGCCGCGGCGGAGGCGGACGCGGCGCGTCGCGCGTGGCGCGCGTACAGGGACGCGAACGCGTTCCACGTCACCTTGGAACACGGCTCCGCGGTGTTCTTCAACATGGCGTTCAACGAGCGGTGGACGCACGCGATCGACGCCGCGTCGGGGACGTCGGGGGAGGGCGTCTCGGAGGATGACGAGGACGCGGACGCGGACGACGTCGCGAAACCGGAAAGGACGCGCGCGGGGCGCGCCGGCGACGATGCCGGCGAAGTCGGCGAACGCGTCGGCGTGACCTTGCGCCGGTGCCGCACCGTGTTCGACCCCGAGCTCTGCGCGGCGCCGGGTCTGCCCCGCGCTCGCCGGCGAGACGCCTGGCGGGGGCTGCGCGAGAGCATGGCCGACGTCGACGCCGCGGAAACCAGGTGGAGAGAGGGATAATAGAGACGTTAGGTACACTACGGTAGATAGTCTATCTACGGGAGTCCAGCATGAATAGTATAGCTAGCTCGTCAACTACGTGCACAGCCTAGCTCATGCGCAGACGTCGTCACGTCTCGCGCTCGCCGTACGAACAGAAGTGTTCACGCGCGAAACGCGCGTCACCGCGCGCGCAACGGCGGAAGCAGCTCTCGCTCTCTCCGGACGGCGCGCGTCGCCCAGCGCGACAAAGCGGCGAGCGCGTTTTTTTCGCGGAGCCGGACGACGAGCGCCATTCTCCGCCTGTGCGTGGATCGGCTCACGGCGTGCTTCGAGCTGGTTTTCACGCGCGTGCCGTGCCGATTCCACCCGCCGACGCTCGCGTTCGCGCGCTCGGAAGGCGCCTCCGGGCCGAGCGCGCGCAACGCGCGCCGGTCCTCCGCCAACCCGCGGGTCGCGAACCTCCGCTCGAGCGCGTCCTCCGCCAGGATGAGCAGCGTCGCTGCCACGCGGGTCATCTGGTCCGAGCGGTCTTCCGTCTCATCGTCGTCCGAGTCCATGTCTGCGTGTATCGCGAAGCGGCGTGCGTGGCGACGTGACGCGGGCACGCGTAGGGACGAAGAGGATGACGAAGATGACAAGGATATACCTTTTGGTCAGTACGGTATACCTTCGAGGGAGGGAAAAAGAAAAAAATACACGACGGGAGGATTCGAGCGGGCGCCCGCCGCCGTTTCGGGGCGCGAGCCGAACGAAAAAAATGGTTTTTTACGCGCGTCGATTAGGGGCGAAGGACGCCGTCAGAACGTCGCGCGCGTTCGCGCGCTCCTTCGTTTCTCGTCAAAGGAACTTTGCAGTCCCTAGGAGATCCCACAAAGGTGTCATGATCACTCGGCGTCCGTCGCGAACGGCTCGCCCCGAAAAAAGGTCGAAAAAGGGTCACGTGCGCCGCCGAGCGGAAAAAGCCCAACCGACGACGGAACCGAAAAACGCGAAAAACGCGAGACGCCTTCGCGCACCTTCGCCGTCCGAGTCCGCGGACGGTCCGTCCCAGACGCGTTCCGTGGTCGCCGGAGCGATACCGGCGAAGGCGCCCTCGTCGTCGCTGTCGCTCCAGATTCCCGACTGGTCGTGCTTCTGGCCGCGCTCGAACGTGTCCGCGGCGGCGAGCTGCTGGAACTGCGAGGCGTGCATGGCCAGGACGCGCACCGCCGCGCGCAGCGCCAGGCTCGGCTTCCCGGTGCGCGAAATCGCGAACCGATCCGTCGAGTGGCTCGCCACGCCGAACCGACGAAGCAGACGCAGACGCTCCATGGTCTCGCGAACGCTCAACGAGCCGTCGGGATCGACGGTTCCCTCCGCCGATTCCGATTCCGAGTCGTCGGCGTCGGCGTCGTCGGCGTCGTCTTCGGCGTCTTCGTCGTCCGGGTCCTCGGAGTCCTCGGAGTCGGACGTCGGGGGCGCGTCCGCCGGCATCTCGAAATCGTCGCCGTCCGAATCGGATCCGTCATCACTGCCGTCCTCCTCCTCGTTGTCGTACGTGCCCTGCACCACGAACCTCGCCTTGGCCGCCGCAGCGACCACCTCGCGCAGGGTCACCTCCGCGCCGCCCCCGTGCGCGTTCGCGTTTCTTTTCGGGCCCACGAACCCGTACCGCCGCAGAGTCTCGTCGTCCCCGAGCGCGCCATAGGTGTTGAACACCTCTTTTCCCCGCGCCACGGGACGGACGCACACCATCTTCAGCGTCGCCGCGCGCGCGTCGTGCTCCAGGCGCACGCTCGCGAGCTCGGGCGAGGCGTGGTTCAGCATGTCCCAGAACGGGACCATCGCCTGCGTCGAGGCGGAAGCGCCGCGCGGAGGGTCCGCGTCGTCCTCGTCGTCCTCGCCGAGCGTAAACGAAAAGCCCGCCACGAGCGCGGCGGCGTGCAGATACGTCTTGCGCAGAGCGGTCGCTTCCGTCTCGTCGTGAACGCCGGGTTTCGCGGAACCGACGCGCGCGAACTCGGGGTGGCGTCGGAAAAACGGCGCGGCGACGTGCTTCCAGTGCTCGACGGTCATGGAAGGGAGCTCGGCGGCTTCGTCCTCGACGAACATGCGCTCGGCGCACGACGTGCCCTCCAGCTCGGCGAGCTCGGTCGTCGTCCAGCCCAGGGGCGAGTGCGTCGCGCGCAGGGATGGCAGCGCGTTCAGGTAGGTGTGCACTCTGGACGCCTCTCCGCGAGCCATCTCCGCCATCACCGCGAGCACCAGCGCCTCGCGCTCCAGCCGCGGCGCCGCGCCGTCGCCGCCGAAAAAGGCGCGCAGCGCGTCGGCGGCGACGGATGTGTCCGCGGTGAGGATGGCATCTTCGGGAACCTCAACCACCACGTCCCCGACGTGCAGGTCTCGCGTCGCGACGCAGCCCCGGCCGCTGCGTGGGAACCGCCCGATCGTCACACCGGACAGCCGCACGCCCGCGGACCGTAACCAGCGAACGTACGCGAGCTCGGAGGGCGAGTGGTTCGCTGTGAAAACGTCGGCGGCGGCGGCGGCCGTCTTCGCGTTCGGTTTCTTGCGCGCTTCGCTCTCGGATCCCCTCGACGCGCCCTTCGGCGCGTGCGAGAACGGCGCCTTGCGCTTCTCGCCGCCGGCCATTTCTACGCGCGCGGACGACGGCGTGCCGGTCGAGAGGACGCGTCGCTCCCGGGCGAGCCGTTGTGGCGCGCGCGTCTCGGATCGGTCGAAACGAAAAGGATCCCCACCTCATGTGGTACGTGCTGGCGAGAGCGACGGATGCAAACGTGTGTCAGCTCCAACACAAAAAATTGATTTTTACGCCAAAACGTCGCTCATCACAACTCCGCCTCGGTCTCGGCGTTCGCCGCCGCCGCCGCCGCCGCGGCTTGGTCCGCCATCTTCTGGGCCTCCAGCCGCTCCCGCTTCTCGCGCTCCTCCAGCCGCTGCTGGTGGAACGCCGGCATGGTGTACGCAGGCTTGATGATGCCCGTGAACTTGGCGAGCGCGGGCGGATACTGCCCGGGGCAGTACCACGAGCCCGGCGCGTCGCAGAGCCGGTTGGCGGGGTCCGCCGCCCAGCGCTTGGACTTCTCGCTCACGTTGACCACCTTGTAGATGCGTACCTTGCGGTAGCGGCTGGTGTACACCTCCTCGAAGCGCTCGGCGCTGACGGAGCCCTGGAAAGACACCAGCTTGTACAGCAGCGACTGCGCCATGAGCGGCGTCGGGCGCCCGTACTGGTCCACGCCAAACTTGCTCTGGATCTCGTGCATGTCCACGGTGCCGGTGTCGTGGCCGATGCTCTTGCCGATGCGGAACAGATGCGGCGACTTGGCCATGTCGTCCGCGCCGCCGCCCGACCACACAAGCACGTAGTCCGCGAGGTGTCGGATGACGCGGTGCGCCTTCTCTTCCGTGGCGGTCATCGTGCGCGCCAGGTTGGCGATGTGCTCGTGGTTCCAGGTGTTGCCGTCGGCGATGGAGGTGCGGTTGGCGATGCCCGCGATTTGGTACCCGTAGTCCCACCACGCCATCACGCGCGCGTCCTCGGGGGTGTTGTCGCGCAGCCAATGGTAGGCTTCGACGTAGTCCTTGACGATGATCGTGCGCCCGTCGTTGAGCTGGCCCTTGAACATCACCGAGGGCTGGGACATGCCCCGCGCGATGTCGTGCGAGTAGCTCCAGAACGGAGCGACGCGCGACCACCCCGAACCCAGCAGCGCGAGCGCCACCGCGACGCGCGCGACGCGCGCGGGCTTGCCGTTCCACAGTCGGCGCAGAGGCGCGGTGACGTGAACATCGATCGCGGTCATCAAATCAGCAGTCTCGGAAGCGGAAGAAGAGGTCTTGCCTCCCTTGCCTCCCTTGCCTCCCTTGCCACCCTTTGTTCCGGGTCGGCCCGGCTTCGATGCCGGCGGCTTCGCCTCGGCCTCGTCTTCGCCCCCAGACGCGAACCAGGCGAGGTTCCCGGCCACCTGCTCCAGGAGGTGCCCGGCGGCGACGCCGGACAGGCACGACGCGATGGGCCCTAAGAAGATGATCAGGCGCACCATGCGGTTGGCGAAGTAGTACGCCACGACCGCGTAGAGCGGCAGGAACAGCGCCGCGGCGGATTTCGTCTCCAGGAAGTGCGCGCAGGCGATGGCGAAGCCGACGGGCGCGACGTAGAACGGGAAGTCCAGGTACCGCACGTACGCGTCCGCCGAGCCGGGCTGGTGCTCGGCGACGGAGTCCACGAGCGGGTTGCCCGTCTTGGTGTGCTTGATGAACAAGCCGCGGACGCGCACGGAGAGGGGGCCGAAGTACCCGGTGGGCGCGAGGGCGGCCACCGTCGCCAACAGGCACGCCGCCGCCACCGCGTAGCACCGGATCCGGAACCGCCACTTGGCGTGCCCCGTGAGCCCTTTCGACCTCGCGACGCGTTCGGTGATCTCCAGCACCTGGTACCCCAGGAACACCAGCGCGGGCCCGAGCTGCTCCATGCTCTTGACGGGCGCCAGGCCGACGACCGGGAACTGGATCGCGCCGAGCGTGCCGACGATCCAGAACAGCGAGTAGGCTTTGTGCGTGGCGCCGTCGAATTTGCCCACGAGCACCAGCACGGCGGCGTGCAAACCCACCATGTTCAGCACGAACGTGTACCCTCCCCAGGCGGCGACCATGTACACGTACGCCAGGCCGGCGAGCGCGCCAATCGGCCAGCTCTTTTTGTCGCGCAGTGCGCGGCACCACACGAAGAAGGTGAGCACCATCGCCGTCACGGCGAGGCTCTCGTTGTCGTACCCGCCCGCGACGCTGCGCATGGTGTGCGCCGGCACGATAGACATCACGAGCGCCGCGACGACCGCGGCGTTCTTGTCCCCGCTGCACTCGGCGGTGAGCAGCCCGGTGAGCGCCGTGGCCACCGCGCCGAACCACGCCGGGAAAAACACGCAGACGTCGTTGAGCGACATCCGGAAGGACTCGCCCAGCGCGCCGAGCGTCCTCCAGATGGCGACCGCGGTGACCTGCATGCCGGGATAGATCGTGGTACCGACCGGGCGCCCGAGCGGATACCAGGACATGTAGTCGAACCACCGGCTGAACTTGGCCCAGCCGTTGTCCGCGAGGTACTGCGTCGCGCGGAAGTTGAACCACGGATCGAACTCGTGGATGATGCGCCCGTACTCGCGCACGGCGTAGAGCCGGATGTCGTACGCGAAGAAACAGGCGAGGGCCAAGCCGAGGACGCGCGCGAGCGCGCCCAGCGCGGTCGCGAGCGGGTGCGTGGCCTTAGCACTCATCACTCGCGAGTGAGGGGCGGGTTGCTCTGCGCGATCTGATCGGGACGCGGCCCGATCGATCTCGGGTCGTCGAAAAAGTGCCGATTTCGCGCAAAAAGGCTTCTTTGACACTTGCGTAAACATCAGACATCGATTGAAAACGACGAATTCGAAAGCGTTCTTCTCGTCTATCGACACTCACGTGTCAGTGCGAGGTCTTGTCAGTGGCGTATTCAGTGTGTTCGTGACCTTCTTACAAACAGTCTCAAAAAACCACAAAATCGCACAAATTCGCTGATTTCCGCAACACTACTAGCCTGTACAGCCTCTTTTCTACGGCCTCGCGCTGGATCCTCGGCGCGCCCAAGTCGCGTCCGCGACCGTCTCCGCCGCCACAACTCCCCGCGCGTCGTCCGTTCGACGCGCCGCCCCCCGTCCCTCGCCCGCGCCGACAAGAGGCGGCGACGATGGCGGGCCCGACGGTCGCCTCGCGCGCGACGAAGACGGTGCTCGCGCGTTTGGGACGCAAGAACGTCCATCGCGAGAACGCGCGTTCCGGGGACGAAGGCACCCGGGGCGCGTCCCCCCTCACCGCAGTGTGGGCGATCGTGCAGGCCTACGCCATCGTGGCGCTCGTGCTCACCGCGTACAACTCTGTGTTCGCCTCGGACGCGGGCGTGCCGGACGCGGTGCAGGACCAGCACGACTCGTTCAAGCTCGTCAAGGACGCGCTCTTCGGCGACGGCGTGCTCGCCGACGTCTACAACCTCGACCGCTTCCTCGGCGTGTCGTCCACGAGCCACCACCTGACGCGCCTCGCCTGCCGCAAGTCTCTGGACGCCGTCGCCGGCACGGGCTGGGTCGCGCAGAAGGCGGCGTGGTACGCCGTGGACACCTCCGCGCCCCTGGCGAAGGATTTCGCCGACGCGGCGGCGACGGAGTTACAGCTCGACGTCGCCTGGGCCAAGATCGCGGCGTCCGCCAAGTTCACCTGGCGCAACACCGTGAACGTCGCGTTTTTGTCGTGGACGATCGTGCGGCCGGCGGTGGTGTTCGTGCTCCCGTTCTGGGACTTCGTGGTCGATGGGCTCGAGCCCGTCTTCGTCGGCGCCAAAGACGCCGTCGTGGATTCCGCCGAGGACGCCTACTTCGTCCTGGAGGAGTCCGTCGGCGAAGAGCTCGGCCCCACGTTCCGCGCGTGGGCGCGAACGGCGCGGCCCGTGTACATGTTCCCCGTGAACGTGTACCGGTTCCTCGTCGCGACGGTCGTGCGCCCGGCGGTGTACTTCTGCACGTACCCGGAGCTGCGCGGCGACCTCGAGGTGCCAGAGGCGCCCACGCTCGAGCGCCTGCGCTGGGGCGAGAAGTGCCGCAAGACGCTGTGGAGCGACTGGGGGCCGTGCAGCGCGCGGTGCGGCTCCGGCTACAGGGCGCGCGTCAACCACTGCGGCGCGCGCGAGATCGTGCGGTGCGACGGGCCGGGCGTCATGGGCTGCGACGAGGTGTGCGACTCGGGCGCCGTGAGGGACTGCGCCGGGCGCTGCCGCGGCGCGGGCGCCGTGGACTGCCGCGGCGTGTGCGGCGGGTCGAGCGCGTTCGGGTGCGACGGCAAGTGCCGCGACCCCCCCGCCGAGCGGGACGACGCGGGCGCGTGCTGCGTCGCGCCCACGTTCGTGCTGCAGACGACGGGTCGGTGCAACACTACCGCGGACCCGCAGACGGAGATGCTGGCGGAAGCCGCGCGGCTGAAGAGGCGGCTGGCGGAGGCCAAGGCGCGGCTGGCTGCCGGCGGAGCCGAGACGCGCCGCGACCGGCGGAGGCACAGGAGCAAGGCGGAGCAGAAGCAGTACGCGGCACTGGAGGCGCTCGCGGCGGACGTCGCCGTCGCGGACGCCAACGCGGGCCTAACCCCCCAGGCGGACTACCTGCAGGACCTGGAGGAGACGCAGCTCAAGGCGGAGGAGGAGGCGGAGCTGGCGGCGGCGAAGCGCGCGCTCGCCGAGAAGGTGCGCCAGCGCGAGGCTCTGCTGCGCAAGCAGAAGGCGCTCGCCGCGAAGCGCGCGAATCGGCGGTCCTGGGGCAAGGCGCTCGCGATGTTCCCCGTGGATTTGGTCACGTATGTCACCAAGTTCACGTTTTCCCGCTGGGGCGTGCTCGTCGCCGCGGCGGGCGCCTTCGTGGCGGCGTTGAGTTTCGCCGTCTCGTACTCGTTCCGTAAGCTCGAGCGCGACCTCACGAAGGGCGCGGACGACGACGACGCCGAGTCCGTGGTGAGCGTCGGGAGCAAGGCCAAGAGGGCGTTCGAGGTGATTTCCGCGAAGGTGGCAGAGCTGCGGCGCAGGATCGTGAAGGATCGCGATTCGAACGCGAAGCCCGAGCCGGCGCGCAAGTACGCCGACGCCGGCACCTCCAGCGTCACCACCAAAGCAGCGGCGAAACTCTCGGGGCGCGCCGCGGCGGCGCCCGGCGCCGCGAAGCGAAAAGCCAAGTCCGCGGAGGCGATCCACGCGGACCTGTACTTGGCACGGAGGCGTTGCCTGGCGGCGCTGGTGAACATGTCCGCGGACGCGCGGCTGGATTGGCGCCGGCGGCTTCGGTGCCACGCGGCGCTGCTGCACCTGACGGCGAAGGGCGGCGGGCGGCCGTTCCTCGTCGCGTCGCTGGGCGCGCCGGGCTCGGCGGCGGCGGCGATGGACCTGTGGGTCGAGCGCAAGACCAAGGGCGACGGCGAGCCCATGCTGCAGCCCGGTCCGGACGCCGCGCTGCAGCTCCTGCGCGTGCTCGCCAACAGCTCGACCCCGGGTGTCGCGCGCGCGCTCCGCGACGCCGAGGTGGTCGCCTCGGGCTCCGCCGCGCACACGCTGCTGGACGTGTTGGCGGAGACCCCGGGCGTGCTGCAGGTGCAGCACGCCGGCCTGGCGACGCTGTGGGCGCTGCTGCGCCTCGGCGCGCGCCCCGGCGCGCAGCTGGAGAAGCGCCTGATCGACCGCGGGCTGTTCGAGCACTGCCAAGACGAGTGGGAGGACTCGAAGGAGGACGAGGGCGTGGCGTACTGCATCGGCGGCGTGGTCATGCAGCTGGCAGCGAACGGAGACGCGGCGACGCGCGCGAGCCTGACGCAGTCTGGCGCGCAGACGCTCATCTCCGCCGTCTTCGCCAAACACCCGGGGGTGTCCTACAAGGGCGCGTTCGCGTCGCTCAAGCCGTGGTTGCGGGAGAAGCCCTGAGTCCACCACGAGCGCCGCGAGCGCGTGAGCCGCCGCGCGTGTATAGTAAATACGTACCACCGAAAAGGAACCGCCTTCATCACTACGCAGACTAACCGCTACTTTCGCGTTTGTACACCCTCGCGCGTCGAATCTATCGCCGCCTTCGCACGACGTCCTCCGCCGACGGCGTCACACCGCCGCCGCGCCGTACGCGCGTCGCGTCTCTTCGCCCTTTTCCTCCTCCTCCTCCGTTTCCTCGCGCCCCTCGTCCGCGACGACGCCGGTCTCGAGCACGTCCCCGGGCATGGCGCGCCCCGCGAAGTACCAGTGGACCTGGCCCCACACGCAGAACAGCATGGAGTAGGCGAGCGCGTACCGAATGCTCCGGCGCCCGTACCGGCCGCGCAGCGCGTCGGACAGACAGCCGATGGCGAGCGGCCCGAGCGAGCCGCCCACCAGGTTGGCCACCACGCCGAAGAAACCCGCTGCCGTGGCGCGCATGCGGTCCGGCACTAACGACTGCACGATCGCGCCGGGCGGCCCCACCATGACCATGAACAGCGCCACCACCGCCGACGAGATGTACACGGAGATCTCCGTCGACTCGACCAGCGCCGCCGCCACCATCAGCGGCGCGGCGACGACGTTGCACCCAAGGATGAACCACAGCATCCAGCGCTGGTCCCCCGACTTGCGCACCAGGTAATCGCCCACCACGCCGCCCACCACGATCCCCACACCCCCGAACACGCCCCCGATCTCGGCGATCTGCACGCCCGCGTCCTTCGTGGTCATGCCGTGCACTCGCACGAGGAAAACCGGGAGGAACGCCATGATGCTCAGCCCGACGCCAACCTGGATCATCACGCCGATGGAGAGGTGGATGAACGACGGCTTCCGGCCCAAGTGCGTCGCGCACTCGTAGATCCCAGCCCACAGGTCGCTCCAAAAGCTCCCGTCGCGAACCACGCGCGACCAAGACGAGGCGGACCTTTTCCCCTTTGCCGTCGCCGACGACGACGACGACGACGACGCGTCGCCGCCGGCGCTCGTCAACGGCGCCGCCTCCATTTCGGAGCGATCGTCCCCGCCTCCGACTCCGGCGACAGGGGTCGTCCCACCGTACTTCTCCAGCCCCTGCGTCGGTGGGTCCTCCAGCGTCAGCAGAAGCAGTCCCGCCAGCACGAACCCGGGCACGCCCATCACCCCGAACACGCCGCGCCAACCGAGCCGGTCGACCAGCAGCCCGCCCAGGAGGTTCGCCGCGGCGGTGCCGGCGGCGAGGCCCAGCTGCTGCACGGCCATCGCGCTGGCGCGCTCGCCGGGGCCGTACATCACCGCGATGAGCGACTGCGCCGCGGGCGTGCACCCGGCTTCGCCCAGCCCTATGCCGACGCGCAGGAAGCACAGCTGCGTGGTGTTCTGTGACAAGCCGCTGAGCGAAGTGAGCGAGGACCACACCACCAGCGAGCCCGCGAGAAGGTACTTCCGGCCGCACATGTCCGCCAGCCGCGCCAGGGGGATGGTGGCGAGCGCGTATATCAGCACGAACGCCGCGCCGTTGAGCATGCCCGCGCCCGCGTCCGTCATGTGGAACTCCGGGCCGATCTTCGGAAGCAGAATGGCGGGTATGTTCCGGTCGGTCGTCTGCAGAGTGGCGATGAGGAATAACAGCAAGAGCACCCACCGGCGGTACCGCTTGTTCGGGTAGCACGACTGAAACACCACCGGCGCGTCGTCGCGCCCATCGCGCGCGTCCGCGTGAGCTTCCACGCCGGACCCGTCGCCGCCCCGAGGCAGCAACGCGCTCGTCTCCCCGGCCCGCTCCCCCATAGCCGCGCCCCCGACGAATGGCGCGTCGTGGTTTTCCGAAGCCAACACCCACGCGCCGCGGGAGGAATCGATCCGACCGAACGCGACTGAGGCGCGCCACGAGCCCACGACGACCGCTCACCCGGTTTGAGGTTTTGGGTTTTCGCACATTCCGTGAGACCTCGCGCGCACCGCCGCTGCTTCGACCGGCACGATGACGTCCACCGCCGAGTTCTTCGAGGGCGCGGTGAAGTCGGGGACGATGATCCTCATCAGTGAGATCGGGGACAAGACGTTCTTCATCGCCGCCATCATGGCTATGCGCCACTCTCGCGCCACGGTGTTCGCCGGCGCCATCGGCGCGCTCGGGGTTATGACCGCGCTGAGCGCGGCGCTCGGGTGGGCCGCGCCCGCGCTCATCTCGAAGACGTACACGCACTACCTCGCCGTGGCGCTGTTCTTCTTCTTCGGGCTCAGGAGCCTGTACGAGTCGCTGCTCGCGTGGGAGGGCGGCGGCATGCAGGAGGAGCTGGCGGAGACGGAGAAGGAGCTCGGCTCGAAGGGTTCGAAACGCGGCGCGTCGGCGAAACAAAAAGCTCGGCGCGCGATCTTGTCGTCGACGCTGGTGGAGACGTTCGTGATCACGTTCCTCGCGGAGTGGGGGGACCGCTCACAGATCGCCACCATAGGCCTCGCCGCGTCCGAGGATCCGTTCGGCGTGACTCTCGGGGGATGCCTGGGCCACGCCGTCTGCACCGGCGCCGCCGTGCTCGGAGGGAAGCACATGGCGACGCGCGTCTCCGAGCGCGCCGTCGCCATCACCGGAGGCGCGCTCTTCGTGCTCTTCGGGGTGCACGCGCTCGTGACCGGGGTGGAGGCGTGATGTGAGGAACAGGCATGCGAATGACTAGGTGGCGAGAGGAGACGCGAGGTGTGAACCAGTGACGTGATTGACGATGAGCGCAAAACCGCGGATGTTTCACGTAGACGCGTAAAAGTATGATAAAGACCGTGTTCTTTTCGTCACTCGGCAGTGCAGCCAGTGTGCCCACGCACGAGGCGACTTGCCGCGAACGCCGCGGCGCGTGACTCGACGGATCTCGTTTCCCGGGAAAAAAACATCGGGATATCTTGATAAAACTGGACGCGCCGACGCGGCACACGACGCGGCGCCCACGACGAGACCCGCGCTTGCGCGCGCGCGGAGGTGTCTCGAGTAGACACTTCTAGGCCGAAGACGCGCGGTGAGGCGGTCGGAGCTCGCGCCGGATCGGTCGTGAGTTGAGTGACTTCACTTCGGGATCTCCCGTCGGTGCTTTTCTCTGGCGTAGTCGCGCGAGTTTGAACTCGCGCCCGGCGGTTGCGCATGTCGGGCCTCGGGTCGTCCCTGCTCCGGACGCGCGGGATGGACGACCACGACTACGCCGCGCTTCCGTCCATGCTTGAGGACGTGGACGAGGCCGAGGCGCGCGAACTCGACCCGTCGACGCAGAACGACCCCGAGTCCGCGAACGCGCCGTTCACGCTCGAGGAGCGGGGAAGCCACGCGTCGCTCCGCGTCGAGAACCTCGACAAATGGTTCGCCGCTCTGTACTCGTACTTCGAAGGCAAGGGCTTCTGGTGCATCGTGACGTCCCGGGTCGTCAACGTGCTCACTCTGGGCTTCACGATCGCGTTCAGCGCGTTCCTGTTGCTGTACGTGGACTGGGAGACGCTGCGCACCGAGTGCGCCGAGGCGAGTCTCCGGAGCGCCGGCTCGACGCGCCGCTCAGACGCCGACGCGACGTTTTCGCGCGAGAGGGACACGTGCGACATCCTGCGGGACGCGACGTACGCCGCGCCCCTGCGACACAGGGGCTTCATCGCCAATTTTCTGGTACTCGCGTACCTGGCGCTGTTCACGGCGTACCTGGTCTGGTCCCTCGCGCGGCTGGCTGTGGACGTCAAGCCGCTGCTGGAGATGCGGGCGTTTTGCGCGCGCAAGCTGCAGCTCTCGGACGGAGACATCCAGACCGTCGCGTGGCCCGAGGTGGTGGCGCGCGTCGTGCACTTACAGGCCACCACGCGCCTATGCATCGCGAAGGACCTCAACGAGCACGACATCGTCGCGCGCATCCTGCGCGAGGAGAACTACCTGCTGGGGATGCTGAACCGCGACGTGCTCGGTTTGCGGTTCGACGATTCGCGCGTCCCGCGCGAATCGCTCGCCGGGTCCGCCGGGTCGGCAAAACGCCGCCCTCCCGGCGTAATCCTCGCGACGCTCCGCCGCGTTCCGGGCGTCGCCGCGTTCCGTTCGCGCGTCTGGTTCACGAGGACGGTGGAGTGGAATTTGCGCCAGGCTCTGTTCGCGGGCATGTTCGACGACGACTTCCAAATCCGGCCGCAGTTTTACGACGTCGACGCGCTTCGCCGTCGCCTGCGCGTCCTGGCGGCGGTGAACCTCGCGCTCTCGCCGTTCGTCGCCGCCTTCCTCGTCGTGTTTTTCCTGCTGCACCACGTCGAGCGTTTCTACCACGACCCGGGCAGCGCCGGCCAGCGGCAGTGGTCCACGCGCGCGCGCTGGCACATGCGTGAGTTCAACGAGCTCCCGCACTTCCTGGACCAGAGGCTCAAAGCCGCGCACAGGCCGGCGACGAAATACGTCACGCAGTTTTCCTCCCCCGTCGCGGCGCTCGCCGCCAAATTCGCGTCGTACGTGGTGGGCGCCTTCGTCGCCTTCGCGCTGGCGTGCACGCTTCTGCTGGACGACCGCCTGCTGCACGCCGAGGTTTTCGGGCGCGACCTGCTGTGGCACACCGCGGTGGCCGGCGCGGTCCTTGCGTTCTGCCGCAACCTCTCCGGAGACAACGCGGAGACGCGCGCGTTTGAGCCGACGCGCTGGATGGCGGAGACGGTGCGACACACGCACTTTCTGCCCAAGCGCTGGCGCGACGTCGCGCACCGCAAAACCACCGAACGCGAGTTCTCCGAGCTGTTCCAGTTCAAGAGCGCGGCGTTTCTCGAGGAGCTCGTCTCGGTGTTCGTCACGCCGTTTCTGCTGTGGGGGCCGGTATCCGCCAGAGCCCCGGAGATGGTGCAGTTCACGCGGCAGTTCACCACGCACGTCGGCGGCGTCGGGGCGACGTGCTCGCTCGCGGCGTTTGACTTTGCCAAGCACGGCAACGGCAAGTACGGCGCGCCGCGCACGGCGCGGAAGCCCGCGCGGAGCAAGCAGGGGAAGATGGAGAAGTCTTTTTTGTCCTTCACCGCGCGGTACCCGACCTGGGAGCCGGGCGAGTCCGGGCGCGAGATGCTTCGGAACGTGCGTCGGTTCCGGGAGAGCGAACCGACGTTCGCCGGGAGCGCATTCGGCGGTTCCGTCTGGGACGCGCGCGGCTCCGCTTCTCGTCAAAGAGGCGTCGGCGTCGGCGAGGACGGGCGATTCCCGTCGCCGGGCGGCGGGAGCGTTTTCGGCGGCGGACGCGGCGTCTTCGACGCCGAACGCGACGGCGAAGGAGACGCGCGCGAAGCGCGCTCGAAGATCGGGTTCTTCGGCCACGGGCGCGTCTTCGACGCCGGAGGTGGCGAGACCGAGCGGGAACCGCTCGCGGCGGGCTGGAGCTTTCCGGATGAGCGACGCGAGGCGGAGACGCAGGCGCTTCTGCAGCGCGCGTACGAGTCGCGCACGTTCGAGACGCGCGCTTCGAGCGCTTCGAGAGACGCGTCTCTTCTCGGAGAAGAGAGCCTAACCCGTTTCGCTTCGCGAGGAAACGCAAAAATGACTCGTTCCGGGTCCGGCGACGCGGCAGACAATCGCTTCGCGTCCGCGAAGAAGCTCGCGGACGCGCCCGAAGCGAAACGGCTCTCGGAGAAGAAAGCCGCGGAGACGGAGATGAGCGCGTCGGTTTCGGTCTCCCCGCCCGCGAGTTTTTCCGCGCCGCCGCTCTTCGACGCGCCGCCCGAGTTGTGGGAGCTGGAGGCGGAGGATCGCGGCGGGAAGCGGTGAGGCGGTCAGGAGGCCGCGCCGAGAGAGAAAGCGCGTTTCACAGAGCGACGAGAGAGCGCAAAGAATGTAGCGACAGCTATGATACTGTAGTACTGCGAAAGGGGTGTCTGTCTCTTTTCGCGTTTGCGGCGAGCCGTCGCGCTCACAGCCCGCCAGGGACGTCGATCCACTGCTCGAGCCCCGCGAACGCGCCCCCGAACCGCATGGGGTGCCCGCGCTCCGCCGCCGCGCGCGTCGCGTCTTCGATCGCGGCGCGCGCGCTGCCGCCAGCCAAAGCGTCCTGCCCCAGCTCGAACCCGAGCGCCGACGCCAGCAGGCACCCGCAGCACGCCTCGGTGACGCTCGCGTCCTCGGCGTGCGCGCGCATCGCCGCCAGCAGCGGGGGCACCGTGTGCGCGCCGTCGGAGCGGAACATCTCCTCCTGCGCGGCGCGGCCGCCCAGGTGCACGGCGGTCCACATGGCGCGCGCCGCCGCGCGCGCCGCCGAGGCGTCCTCGGCGCCGTGGCGCCTGAGCGCGGCGGCGGCGGCGCGTAGCGCGCCCCCGCCCGCGAAGGATGGCGAGCGCTTGGCGTGCGTGGAGAGCGCGGCG
>MDSV01053328.1_pt1 | contig 18875 bp, 19 predicted proteins | sample 810851 | NCBI WGS metagenome assembly MDSV01 (sample SAMN05326640, study PRJNA326480) | marine metagenome | isolation source: seawater | place: Atlantic Ocean: North East | collected 2012 | reverse complement strand
CTTCTTAGCTACTTTCTTCTTGGCTACTTTCTTCTTGGCCTTCTTAGCCACCTTCTTCTTGGCTACTTTCTTCTTGGCCTTCTTGGCGGCCTTTTTCTTGGCTACCTTCTTTTTCGCTTTTTTAGCTACTTTTTTCGTGGCTACTTTCTTTTTAGCTACTTTCTTCTTGGCTACCTTCTTTTTAGCCACGACTTTTTTCTTTGCAGCTACTTTTTTCTTCACTGCGACCTTTTTCTTGGCTGCCTTTTTCTTTGCAACCTTCTTTTTCGCTTTCGCTACTTTTTTAGCCATTTCGACCTCGCTACCTATATCAAATTTACTTGTTAAAAGTACTACCTTGCTTTACATCCTAACGGTGCTAACCAGATTTGCTGGATTTCCCTTTCCGATCTGATGATCTCCGTTTGGTTGTAATCTTTTTAGCCGGCTTTATCTTGCCCAGCTTCTTTACTGTCTTTTTCCTGGTCGCCTTCTTTCCTGCTTTCTTAGCGGCTTTGATGGTTGCTTGTTCAGCAGCCTTCTTTGATGCTTTGCGTGCTGCAGCTTTGGCTTTCGCCGCAACTTCCAGCGCGTCGAGCTTTTCCTTCTTAGCGGCTTTGCGAGCAGCGATCCTGGCTTTCAGGGCGTCTTTACGCGCTTTACGCGCAGCTTTTGCGGCTTCAGCCTTGTCTCGTTTCTTGTTCCATTGATCAGTGAATGCGGCAACAGCTTTCTCCAGGTCAGCCTTTCTTTTGGCTTCCTCTGCTATTTTTCTGGCCTTCTCTGTTACGGCGAGCTCTATGGCTCTAGCCTTGGCCTTTGCTGTTCGAATCTTGGCATTAGCTGCGGCTAATTTTACGGCAGCTTTCTTGGCAGTGTTCTGTGCGCTTTCAGCGGCTCGCTTAGCCGTACTTGCCTTTGCTTTACTTGCCTTTTTGGCAGCTTTCTTTGCAACTACGGCGCGCTTCCTTGCTGTCGCTGAAGTCTTTACTGCGGCCCTTGCCTCTTTTTCAAATTTAGCGACTGTCGCATTAGCTTTAAGCAGCGCCGCACTGCTAACTTTCATGCGACTCGACTTCTTCTGTCCAACTTTACTTTGACCTTTCTTCTTTAGATTCGGTGGGCCTGCTTTAAGTTTTTTGCCCTTCGCTGCTATACCTTTAACCATAGGTCAGTTTGAATTTTCTCGCGCGTCAACTCTAAATAACGAAAAGAATTGCGCCCGCTACTCCGCGGCAACATAACACAATTATTATTTAGCAAACAACAAATCTACGTCTCAAACCATTTAAATTGCGATGTAAATTTTAATTTGTTCACACAAATGTCTCGCGCAAACATGGTTTCTCTGTTCTATTTCGCTTGTTCAATAAAAAACTTTAAGAAAACTATGCCCAATTGCGAAAAGAAATGATTAAAAACTGATCAAAGAAAATGATTGTTACGCGAGACTGCTCAAGTATTGTTTATACTTAACAGGTTTAGTCGCACCATATGGCGGAATTATGCCTATGAATACGCAGATAGTTTGCTAGCTATTTTTAGCTGACATTAATGCGAAGAAAATTTGCTGTTTGGAATTTCAAACGGTTGTTAATAGGCTTTCGGGAATTTTTTGAGCACAAAAAAGCCCGAGTAGTACCCGGGCTTTGGCACTTGTGGATAAACTAGCCCAGCGCTGTGGATATGTCTGCTCGAATATTATCCACAGATGCGACACCGTTTACCTTTATCACTTTGACACCTGTGCCTTGCGACTCCAGATCCTCATAGAAACTAACCAACGGTTTGGTTTGCTCATGATAGACAGCCAGACGATTACGAACTGTTGCTTCCTTATCATCCTCGCGCTGAATCAATTCCTCTCCTGTTTCATCATCAAGCCATTCCTGTGTGGGGGGGTTGTGCTCTATGTGATACACACGACCTGAATCCAGATGCACTCTTCTACCGCTCAGGCGAGAGACTATCTCATCATCCGGCACATCGATTTCGAGTACGATATCAATCGGAACATCAGCTGAAACCATCGCCTCCGCTTGCGGGATGGTCCGTGGAAATCCATCAAACAGAAAACCGTTAGCACAATCGTCATGCGCGATTCGATCTTTGACTAGCGCAATAATGATTTCGTCAGTTACCAGTCCGCCCGATGCCATGACTTGCTCTACCTGCATGCCCAGCTCAGATTTCTCTTTCACTGCTGAGCGCAACATATCGCCGGTTGATATCTGCGGGATATTGTAGTGCTTGGTTATGTACTGAGCTTGCGTTCCCTTCCCAGCACCAGGCGCGCCTAATAGTATGATTCTCATGCTTGTCTCCTTTCTTGAGTACTCGTCCAACTACAGGCCGTTTGCTTTTGCCTGGTTCCAGAAGGTATCTAGCTCTTCAAGGCTGCAATCTTCCAGCGCCCTGGCCTCATCTTTCAGTTTAGACTCTATCCACTTAAATCTAGCTTCGAATTTAAGATTCGCCTGCCTGAGCGCAACTTCTGGCTCAGTTTTATAGTGCCTTGCCAGGTTAACGGCGGAAAAAAATACATCACCCAGTTCACTTTCCGCCTTCGCGTGATCCCCCTGAACCAGCGCCTGTTCAAATTCATCCAATTCTTCTCGCATTTTGGCGATCACCGGCGCCATCTCATGCCAATCGAAGCCTACGCGCGCTGCGCGCTTCTGAAGCTTTCTGGCCCGCTCCAATGCAGGGAGTGCGCGCGGAATATCATCAAGCACACTGCTAGCATCCGTTTCTTCAGATGACTGGCCTGCGGCGATTTGACGAGCACGCTTGTCCTCTCTTTCTTGCTGTTTGATGGCCTCCCAGTTGCTGACAACCTCTTCCGATGAGAGCTCGGCCAATTCACCAAAAGAGTCAGTGGTACCATCACTGAAAACATGAGGATGGCGACGCAGAAGCTTGTTAGTCACAGTATGCGCGACATCTGCGAAGCCAAACCCCCCATCTTCGCGAGTGAGCTGAGTATAGAACACGATCTGAAACAGCAAATCACCCAGCTCATCTTCAAAATCCACCATGTCTTTACGCTCAATCGCGTCAACGACCTCATAAACTTCTTCAATGGTGAATGGCACCAGGCTGTTTATTGATTGTTCCAAGTCCCAGGGACATCCATGTTTCGGGTGACGCAGCATTGCCATGACCTGCAGCAGCTTATCGATTGCTGCGGCGGCGCCTAAGTTGTTTCCTGGAGAGTCTTGCATCTGGTGCTAACTGGCCTGCCGATCAAAAACCGCCATGGATTCTACGTGATTGGTGTGTGGGAACATATCCATTACACCCGCGGATTTCAATCTATATCCCTGGGCGAGGAGCTCAGCACTGTCGCGAGCCAGAGTAGCCGGGTTGCAGGAAACATACACTATCTGTTCCGGCGCCAACTTTTGTATCTGCTGCACTACCTCCAGGGCTCCAGAGCGAGGTGGATCCAACAACAGCTTGTGATATTGAGATTGAGCCCATGCCTCATCTACAAAAGGTTTAGACAAGTCAGCACAATAGAACGCCATATTCAAGAGTCCATTCAACGCGCCATTCTCATAGCCACGTTTCACCATTGCGTCGCTGCCCTCGACACCGGTTACCTGGCAACCCTGCCGCGCCAGAGGTAGTGTGAAATTACCTAAGCCGCAGAACAGATCTAACACCTTTTGCCCAGGCTGAACAGCCATCAAGTCAATTACCCTGCTGACTATTTGCCGATTAATCGGGCCATTGACCTGAGTGAAATCCATGGGGTGAAATTGCAGCCGCAAATCAAATGCAGGTAAAAAATATTCAAGCCTGTCTTGGCCTTGCTGCGGGTACACTCGGTGCACAGAATCCGGGCCGGCGGGCTGCAGATAACAATGCAGTTGATGCTGGGCAGCAAACGCTAGCAGAGCATCAAGATCCGCTGGCTCAAGTGGCGTTAGATGTCGAAACACCAGCGCGACCTGTAACGGCGCAGACGCCGCCGCCTCAATCTCTCCTGCAGCCACCTCGATTTGCGGGATATCAGCCGCAGAACTCAAATTGGAAATGAGCTCTTTCAGCGTAGGTATCAAGCTCGCCACCTCTGCCACCAGTACCTTGCAGTCGTCCATTACGGTAATAAAGCTGGAATTCTTTTCACGAAATCCAACCAGAGCACCGCCTTTCTTTTGCACGTAGCGAACCGCCAACCTGGCTTTGCGCCGATAATGTGAAGTGTCCGCAGTTAGCATGGGCATTAATTCAAATGCATCAGTGTTCAGCCCAGCGCTATGCTGTAAGTGTTCCAACAGCATTGACTGCTTCATCAATAGCTGCTGTCCCGGGTCTAAGTGTTGCAGCGAACAGCCGCCGCACACGCCTGAGACGACGCAATCGGATGTAACCCGATCCTTCGAGGCCACCAACACTTCTTCCGTCGCAAGCACATCGAATTGGCCACGCTTTTGAATATATCGAGCTCGCACAGTCTCACCCGCCAGCGCACCCTCCACAAAAGCGACTTTCCCATCAATTCTGGTGACACCACGGCCTTCATGACTAAGGGATTCAATGTTGACTTCGACAGGTTCTACCGGCAGCTTGCGCCGGCGCGATCTACGGGGACTCATGGTTGGAAAACACACCGGTTGAAAGATAACGATCTCCGCGATCGCAGATTATTGCCACGATTGTGGCCTCGTTAACTGAAGCGGCGACTTGCAGGGCGCCAAAGAGTGAACCGCCTGAAGAAACGCCGCAAAATACCCCTTCCTCTCGCGCCAAGGCGCGCATGGTTATTTCAGCGTCATGTTGATTAACATCTATCACCTGATCGACACGCTCACGCTCAAAGATCGACGGGAGATACGCCTGCGGCCAGCGCCGGATTCCGGGAATACGCGCACCATCAGTTGGCTGCAACCCGATAATTTGAATTTGCGGGTTTTGCTCTTTCAAATAGCGAGATACTCCCATTATGGTTCCCGTCGTCCCCATGGAACTGACGAAATGAGTCACCTCACCCTGAGTATCCCGCCAGATCTCTGGACCTGTGTGCAAGTAGTGTGCGTTCGGGTTGTCAGCATTAGCAAATTGATCCAGTACCTTGCCCTGACCCTGTTGCTGCATGCGCAGCGCCATGTCTCTGGCCCCCTCCATGCCCTCAGCGTCTGTAACCAGGATCAACTCCGCGCCATAGGCCTGCATGGATGCCTTGCGCTCATCGCTCAGGTTGTCGGGCATGATTAGCGTCATCCGGTAGCCTTTGACGGCCGCTACCATCGCCAGCGCGATGCCGGTGTTACCGCTGGTGGCTTCAATCAGACGATCTCCGGGCTTAATGTCGCCTCGCATCTCGGCCCGCAGGATCATATTGAGTGCAGGGCGATCTTTAACGGACCCCGCCGGGTTATTGCCCTCCAACTTGAGCAATATCGTGTTCCCATTGGGCACTGGCATGCGCTGCAACCGCACCAGCGGCGTATTGCCAATTCGCTCTTCAATGGTGGTGTAAGTCATAGAGATCGCTGCAGCGTTCTGGAGGAAGCGTTAGATTGTACACGTTATGAAATTACGGTCCAAAGAACGCCTACTGTGGGGCAGCAAACAGCGTTCGACTGTGTAATGGCTTGTCGCCGAGATGCGCCGCCAGCGCGAGTCGCAACAGGCGTTTGGCCGCCTGGGCAGCGCTGCTGGTTTCGATATCAAGGTCGCGAATGGCAATCAAATCCGCACCCGTAAATTCGCTGCTCCCTAGCGTCGCCGCGCCAGAAAGGGATCGGGTCTGAAAGCCGACGTCGGGAATGAATCGATAAATGCTGTCTGGATTGATGGGCAAATTGGTTTCACAATCCTCAGTGAGATTGATCGCATAGCCCAGCTCTGCAAGCAGCTTGAGTTCGAAGCGCCTCAGTAAGGGTTCAATGCTCTGCTCGCCCTGCAGGGCAACCAGAGTCTCCTGATAGCTGCCATAGAGCGCAATGTGCTCTTCCTGATTTTGCAGCAGGCGACTGAGCAGTTCGTTAATGTAAAGGCCGCTGAACAGACGCTCTCCCCGCAGGTTTATCGCCGACACGTTACTTTCAACTGCCGTAAGCGTCTTAACCTCGCCCTTACCAGTCACAGATACCAAAAGGGGCTGAAACAGCTGCAGTGAAGCACGATAGCGAGACTTCTCGCGCCGTGCCCCCTTGGCGACTGCGCGCACCAGGCCGTAGTCGTAGGTAAAGAAGTCTACCAACAGGCTGGTATTTTGAAATGGTCTGCGGTGTAAAACGTAGGCCGGCTGCAGCGCGATTCTTGTATCCATAACGCCAGTGCTTAGTGATCAACGTATCCAAGGCTTTGCAGGGCGCGTTCATCATCCGCCCAACCGGATTTTACCTTGACCCATAGATTAAGCATGACTTTGCCCCCGAATGCAGTCTCCATATCTTCGCGTGCCGATGATCCGATGCTCTTGAGACGCTCACCATCGCGTCCGACCAGAATTTTCCTCTGGCCGGATTTATCAACCAGAATAAGACCGTGAATATGGGTAACGCCCCCCTCGACCTTAAATCGTTCGATCTCTACTGTCACCTCGTAGGGTAGTTCATCACCCAACTGACGCGTGACTTTCTCTCGGATCAATTCGGCGGCAAGGAATCTCGAGCTACGATCGGTAACCTGTTCAGCTGGATACAGAAACGGCCCAACTGGCAACAGCTCTTTTACCAGCGACTCCAGCCGATCAAGATTGTGCCCATTCAACGCTGAGACCGGCACGACTTCTGCGAATTCATGCTGCTTTGTCAATTCCTGAATATGCGGAAGCAGTCGCTGCTTATCTTTGATCTGATCAACTTTGTTGATCACCAGAATTACCGGGACTTTACTCTTCAGCAAATGCTGCAGGACATTCTGGTCTGCCTCACCGAAGGTCAGACGTTCGACCACAAACAGAATAATATCAACATCGCGCAAGGTACTGATGACAGTGTCATTCATCACCCGGTTTAAGGCTTTTCGATGCTGGCTGTGCAAACCTGGCGTATCCACAAAAACACACTGCGCGTCAGCTTCTGTGAGGATGCCCATTATCCGGTGCCGGGTAGTCTGCGGTTTACGCGAAGTAATGCTGATTTTTTGCTGTAGCAGGTGATTAAGCAGCGTTGACTTGCCAACGTTTGGCCTACCCACCAGCGCCACGTAGCCGCAGCGCGCCTGTGGGCCGTATTTAAAGTCTGTTGACTCGGTCATTGCTTCACCCTGGTCTGTTGAGTTTGCTGCCAAGCAGCGCCTAGTGTTGTCCCAGTATCGTCAGAACTTTTTTCGCTGCTTGTTGCTCGGCTGCCCGCTTGCTGCGCCCACTGCCCTGCTGCGGCTCCTGCAACCCGGTCACAACACACTGCACTTCAAAGGTTTGCGCGTGGGCTTCTCCAGAAGTCGAAATGACTTCGTATTTAGGTAACGCTGCTCCCTGCGCCTGCATTAATTCCTGCAGCCGTGTCTTGGCGTCCTTCACGCTTTGCTTTTCTGGTTGCTGCACCAGTTCGAGGGTCCAAGCTGCCACCAAACTGGTGCAGGGCTCTATGCCTCCATCCAGATACACGGCAGCCACCAATGCCTCCACAGTGTCCGCAAGGATGGAGTCACGCGCCTGGCCACCACTCTTTAATTCACCGCTCCCCAGCGCCACGTAGTCTCCCAGGTCCAGGGACCTGCCAATTTCAGCCAGGGCTTGCTTATTCACTATAGCGGAACGCATGCGACTGAGGTCCCCCTCATTGGCATCCGGATGCGACTGGAACAGAGACTCTCCGACCAGCAAATCGAGCAGGGCATCGCCAAGGAATTCAAGGCGCTCATTATTGTTTGCACCGGCGCTACGATGAGTTAGCGCCAGCTTGATGAGATGGGAGTCTTTAAACTGGTAGGCGAGCTTGTGCTGAAGTGTGTCGAGTTCCTTCGGCATCTACTCGAGGGTGCTATCAAATACGGCTACAAGGTCGAGATTGGCGATCAGCGGTACGCGCTTTTCATAAGCGATGGTGATTATGGCCTCATCACTTTCTTTTCGCATACGGATACTGCTGAGGTCGAAGTCAGTGATGCTATTTATGCGAAGCGCACTGGAAACTCGAATGCGCACATCACCCACGGTCATGTTGTTGGCTTCACCGCTGTCAATCAAGTCCTGACAGAGGCCGACAATGAGATTGTGATCCACATAAATCGGCCCAACTTTTAGCCCAAAACTGAAGAAGAAGCCCAGAAACACAGCAACTAGCAATAGGCCCATTTTAGACACGCCACGTTGGCTTCTCAGATTAGTTTTACGCAATGTCTTCATGTCTATGTCTCTCTCGTTACTCGGCGCTGGCCTGGATTTAGCTAAAACCCTGGTCGATTTTCTTTGTTGCTTTTGTTGCTTTGGTCCTTCGTTTCCGTTGTTACCGCGTTTTCGATGCGATGTCTCGCCTTTCGCGCAAATATGGGATTTTCCACACCTGAATTGCCATTTGATTCACAACTCGAGTCGAATCTGCCTCAACAGAGGTTGAATCTCCTGTTCCTGCTGCTGCGACCAAATCTAATTCTAGTATATGAGCTGATTTCTGCTGAATGTGGGCAGATTCAGACCCGGATCCTTGTGCATCCAGACGGCAATAGCCTTACCAACGATATTTTCTTCTGGCACGGCTCCCCACTCCCGGCTATCTGCACTATTATCCCGGTTGTCCCCCATCATGAAATAATGTCCGTTCGGGATCACCCAAGTTGTGCGAGCTCGGCGCTGCCCAACCGCGTCGATATGCTGGGCTGCATGGGAAACTTCACCAAGCGTTTCAGTGTACAGTGTGCCAGATAGCGGTCCGATACCAGTTTCTACCTCGATATCCTCCAAATACTCTTTATCGATCAATTCGCCATTTATGTAGAGGTTTTTATCCTCATAGCGCACGGTATCACCCGGCAATCCAATGACCCGCTTGATGTAATACTTGTCCTCATGGGGTGGAATAAACACCATGACTTCACCGCGCTTGGGGTCTTCTACATCCATGATCTTGGTCCCAATCACCGGTAACCTGACACCATAGGCATACTTGTTCACAAGGATAAAATCACCGACCTCTAGTGTGGGAATCATGGAACCTGTCGGAATTTGGAAGGGTTCCACCAGGAATGATCGAAGGATTAAAACGATCAGTAATACGGGGAAAAAGGATTTGGCATATTCAATGACCAGCGGTTCCTGAGCCAATTCAGCGACCGTGGCCTGAACCTTGTCTTCGGATTGCCCCTTGGCCTTAGTGCGCTGGAATTCTTCAATTGCTGCCGCGCGAGTTTTCTTGATTAACACAGAATCGAGAATCCAAATAAAGCCACAAAATGCGACCAGGACAAGCAGTACCAGGGAGAAATCCACGTTCATGGCGATTCAATCAACTCTCTACTTTCAGTACCGCAAGAAAAGCCTCTTGCGGTACTTCTACATTGCCAACTTTCTTCATTCGCTTCTTGCCGGCCTTTTGCTTTTCTAGCAGTTTCTTCTTGCGCGACACATCGCCACCGTAGCATTTAGCGGTGACATTCTTGCGCAAGGCTTTAACTGTAGAGCGGGCGATAATCTGGCCACCAATCGCTGCCTGGATCGCCACATCATATAATTGCCGGGGAATCAGTTCTTTCATTTTTTCAACCAGCAGCCGCCCCTTGGACTGGGCATGGTCTCGATACACAATAAGCGCCAAGGCATCGACTCTGGAGCCGTTGATCAATACATCCAGACGCACCAACTGCGACGTTTCAAAACGGTCAAACTGGTAGTCCAGTGAAGCATAGCCCCGGCTCACAGACTTGAGGCGATCAAAGAAATCCATCACCACCTCATTCATAGGTAAACCATAATTCAACGAGACCTGCTTACCAATAAACTGCATATCTTTCTGCACGCCGCGCTTATCAACACAAAGGTTGATCACGTTGCCCAAGTATTCCTGCGGTACCAGGATGTTGGCCTTGACAATGGGCTCTCGCATTTCCTGAATGTTGTTAACAGGAGGTAGGCGCGAAGGGCTATCTACCATAACTACGTCGCCATTTTCCAAAAGTACTTCATAGACCACCGTCGGTGCCGTGGTAATCAACGAGAGATCATACTCTCTCTCCAAGCGCTCCTGAATAATTTCCATGTGCAGCATGCCAAGAAAGCCACAGCGAAATCCAAAGCCCAAAGCATCTGAGTTTTCCGGCTCATACTGCAAGGAAGCATCATTCAGAGTGAGTTTTTCGAGCGCATCGCGAAAGGATTCGAAATCATCTGACGACACTGGAAAGAGTCCCGCGAACACCTGCGGCTGGATCTGACGGAATCCGGCCAATGCTTCCACATCCGGCGTCTTGGCCAGGGTTAGGGTATCGCCCACCGGGGCACCTTGAATGTCCTTAATGCCAGCCTCAATAAAACCCACCTCACCAGCACTCAGCACACCAGTCTGGTGGCGCTTGGGCGTGAATACGCCAATGTTATCTACCACATGGGCTTTGCCAAGTGACTTGGCGATTATTTTATCGCCCTTCTTCAGCGTGCCGTGCATGACTCGCACCAGTGAAACTACGCCAAGGTAATTGTCAAACCAGGAGTCAATAATCAGCGCCTGAACGTCAACTTCTTTTTCACCAGAGGGCGGTGGCACTTTTTTTACTATTTGTTCCAGAATTTCCTTGATGCCCATTCCAGTCTTGGCGCTGGCGCAAACGGCTTCAGAAGCATCGAGGCCGATTATTTCCTCAATCTCCACTCGCACTCGGTCTGGCTCAGCCTGCGGCAGATCCATTTTGTTCAGCACCGGCAGGACTTCCAGTCCCTGTTCAATTGCCGTATAGCAGGTTGCCACTGACTGGGCCTCAACACCCTGCCCGGCATCAACTACTAGCAGCGCGCCTTCGCAGGCTGCAAGTGAGCGAGACACCTCATAGGTAAAATCGACATGGCCTGGTGTATCGATAAAATTAAGCTGATAGCGCTTACCATCATCGGCATCGTAATAGAGCGTGACGCTCTGGGCCTTGATGGTAATGCCGCGCTCGCGCTCGATATCGAGGGTGTCAAGAATTTGAGCATCCATCTCCCGTTCTTCCAGCCCCCCACAGTACTGAATGAAACGATCGGCAAGCGTAGACTTACCATGATCGATATGGGCAATGATGGAAAAATTGCGGATAAGGCTTAAATCAGACACGAAAATCGATACCGTCGATGGCTTTTGGCATGCACGTGGGGCGCGGGCGGCAAGTCTACCCTAAAGGGACGCTCAGTGGCAGGGGAAATGTGACGCTAAGTAAGAAGGGGCGCGCAGGCATGCTGCGCGCCGCGGCGACGCTACGGAGCCATCTCCAATGCCATAGTTGTCGCCTGCCCTTCCCGCACGATGCGGATAGGCACAAAGCCGCTGTCGGGTAGACTGCTGGCAATTTCAGCAAATTGTTCAGTAGAGTTAACCTCGCGGCGATTCAGAGCGACGATAACATCCCCTTCACGCAAACCGGCTTCTCGCCCAGGCCCTGCATTGAGTTCAGCAATCCGTACTCCACTCAAACCAGATATCTGCCTGGCTTCCTCACCCAGCTCAGCGACTCGGAATCCTAAAGGATTGGCGCGTTCACGAGGCACCTCTGGCGTAGTACTGGCCACAACATTGGTTGGTGAACTACCCAGGACGACGACGCGATCGAGTATCTCGCCATCGCGATAGAGCTTGACCGCGGCTCGGGTGTCTGGCTGGTACTGGCCAACGTAAAATGGCAAATCGGTGTAGTACTCAATCTCGTGGCCGTTGAATTCCACGATGATGTCCTCATTCTGAATACCGCCCTCCGCGGCCGGACTGCCAGGCTGCGCCTCGTCCACAAAGGCGCCACGTGGTCTTGTCATCCCGAAGATTTCTGCCAGGGCATTATCAACTTCGCGCATGCGCACGCCGAGCAACCCCCTTTCGACCCTGCCGGTTTCTTGCAGCTGATTGATCACGTTAATCGCTACATTGCTTGGAATCGAGAACGAAATACCATTGGAGCCGCCGGTGCTGCTAAGAATTTGGGAATTAATTCCAATGACTTCGCCATCCAGATTGAACAGCGGCCCACCGGAGTTTCCCTGGTTGATGGCGACATCAGTCTGAATGAAAGCCATATAGTTATAGGAGGATCTACCCGGCACAGATCTGCCCTTGGCGCTCACGATGCCAGCAGCCGCAGAAAACTCAAGCCCGAAAGGAGAACCAATTGCCAACACCCATTCACCAACACGCAAGGCGTCTGAGTTTCCAAAGGCGACATGGGGAAGGTCAGTAGCGTCCAGTTTGAGAACCGCCAGATCCGACGGCTCATCAAGACCTATAACTTTGGCATCGAAAACTCTTCTGTCATTAAGAGTTACTTGGATTTCATCGGCTCCAACCACCACGTGATTGTTGGTAATGACATAGCCATCTTCGGAAACTATAAATCCTGAGCCCACCGCGGCACGTTGGCGCCGCTCGGGGAGCCCTTCGATCTCCAGTTCAGGGATGTCTTCAGGATTCAGGCGACGCAACAGCTCCTCTATTTCCGAATCGGGACTCGGGGCGCGAGCTGCTACCCGTCGCGTGGTGGAAATTTCGACGATTGAGGGAGCGTTTTTCTCCACCAGGTCAGCGAAGTTAGGCAACTCGGCAGCTACAAGCACTCTGGAGAAGCTTAAGATGCTGCCTGCGAACAGGCAAAGGGCAACACCAGCCAGGGCATGAGAGCCAGCAGAGGACATACGATGAAGGATAAAGCGCTTAAATAAATGCATACTACTCACTACGTCAGCAACAACCAGTTTCGATCAGAGACTTATCTATCCTCGTCTGTGAACTCGCTAATTCCCGGAATGTAACACCGTAAACTTTAGCATATTGCAGACTTGGCCGCGTAATGAAGAGTCGCCGCTAAAATGGAGGTTTCGCACCGGCTTAGAGTCTAATCGGGTGATGCAGGAAGGTCGTTAACCAATCTGTATAGCGGGGAGTCCTGAATATGCTCCATGCTCACAGGCTCAGCACCATCGAAACTCATGCTTTCGATGTAATCACGCAGCCGTTGCTGCGCTTCAGGGTCTACAGTGGCCGAGAGGGTTTCCACAACCCGAGTGTCCGCAACCAGAGTTGCCGACACCGCCAGCGGCGCTGCCTGAGAGTTGCTCGGAGCCTCTTGCGCTAGTTCAGAAGTAGGCATAGTAACAGCTGGATCAGGCTGCAGCGTGAGCACCGCAAGCACTGCCACGGCAGCGGCTACTGCCAGTTTGGTGAGTCGTTGCTGCCAAGCGCTGAAGCGCTGTGATTCGGCGCTATAGGCCACTTCGTCTGCCAGCGCAACGGCCACGCCGCTGGCGACAGCTGTCGACACAGGAGTGCCCTGCTCATGCATCACCGATTGGACCAGGTGATAACGCTCCCAAGTTTCCATCGTTTCGGAATTTTCGGCAGCGAACTTGAGCAAGCGCCGTAAATCAAGATCGTTTGCTTCGCCATCCATAAGCGCGGAAATAGCCTCAGCGTCACGGTCAGCGGTGTGAGTTGGGGGAGTAACGGAGGCAGTTTTAATTTTGTCGACCATACGTTCTACTTAACTCTATCTAATAGTGTGATTCTGCTTAAATCTGGTTGGTGAAGCGCAACTTGAGTCTTGCCCGGGCGCAGCTCACACAGACCTTATCTCTCTGATATGACTTATTTCGATAAACTCTCTGATTGCTCTTAGCCAATCTAGCCAATCACCAAGCCCAGAGTCTAGCAACTCACTATCAATAAGACCCTGCTCATGACAAAAAGTTCTACAGCTAGGACAAAAAACCGCAATCAAGCTCAAAGGAGTTCCCTGATCTTCTTATCAATCGCTTCCCGCGCCCGAAATATGCGCGAGCGCACGGTACCAACCGGGCAGTCCATCACCTCTGTGATGTCTTCATAACTTAGCCCGGAAAACTCCCGCAGTGTAAAAGCAGTCCGCAAGTCCTCGGGCAATTCATCAATAGCAGTATCGATGGCGGCCTTGAGTTTAGCAGTGGCCAAGCTGCCTTCAGGGGTTTCAATTTCTCTCAGCACCGTGCCAAGTTCAGTGACTTCGGCTTCATCCACCTCCAGGTCCGTGGCTGGCGGGCGTCGGCTTCTGGACACCAGGTGGTTTTTCGCTGTGTTAACTGCAATACGGTACAACCAGGTATAAAAAGCGCTATCCCCACGAAACAGAGGCAGAGCACGATACGCCTTGATAAAAGCTTCCTGGGTCACGTCCTCCACTTCCTGGATATCTTGAACGAATCGGCCGATCAGCGCTGCAACCCTGTGCTGATAGCGCATCACCAAAAAGTTGAAGGCATTTTTATCTCCCGCCAAAACCCGGTCAACGAGCTGTTGGTCAGTCGCGTCTGCCATTCGCCTTGTCCATTCTTGTCTCTCTTCCCCTAATTTTCGCGCCGAAGACAGTGACTTAACTCACTCTTTGATCACTTTTCGCGAGGGCTGCGCAGGCCAATCTACAGGAACCCTCAAGGCGAATCTGACAGTCGCAGCGTGCAAAAGTTCGCGGAAACGATAAAATAAACCGCATTCTACTAGACCTTCGCACCCCTTTCGCACCTCTGAGGCGGCGTCGTCAATCTAGAAACTGCCTGCAGCCGCTCTAATCAAGAGCATGACACCGCGCGCGGTGGAGCGATAGCTTTTTGGTTTCTGCCATTATAAACTGCTAAATTACAGCGAGTTACAGATTATTCATGGAAGAGCACAAGGCCTCCGAGGGGCACGCAACCGACATTTTGATTATAGGCAGTGGTGCGGCAGGGCTGACCCTTGCGCTACGTACGGCAGACTTCGCCCGCGTCACGGTATTAAGCAAAGGCGATCTGCAGGAAGGCGCCACGTTCTATGCCCAGGGCGGCATTGCTGCGGTGCTGGACGACTCGGACAGCGTCGATTCCCATGTGCAGGACACCCTCAAGGCAGGCGTGGGCCTGTGTCACAAGAACGTAGTCGAACATGTGGTCGCGAACAGCGCCAGGGCCGTGAACTGGCTGGTGGACCAAGGTGTCCCGTTTACGACCAGGGATGCCGTCGAGGCTGACCCACCACCTGCTGCGCTGGTGGCGGACCTGACATCGCTGCATCTCACCCAGGAGGGCGGGCACAGTCATCGCCGCATAATCCACGCGACTGATGCCACTGGCAAGGCTGTGTTCCAGACGCTCCAGCAGCGCGCACAGGAGCATCCCAACATTAGCCTGCTCGAAGGCTGTACTGCTGTGGATTTAGTGACACAGATCGCCCCAGAGGGCTCTGGGCGCATCTGTGTTGGGGTCTATGTCCTGAATCAAGTCAGCAACAAGGTCGAGGTGATCCGTTCACGGTTTGTCACCCTCGCTACCGGGGGCGCCAGCAAGGCCTACCTTTACACCAGCAACCCCGACGGTGCCAGTGGTGATGGCATTGCTATGGCCTGGCGCGCGGGTTGCCGCGTTGGCAACATGGAATTCAATCAGTTCCACCCCACCTGCCTGTATCACCCGCACGCCAAATCATTTCTGATCACTGAAGCCCTGCGCGGCGAAGGTGCCCTGCTGGAGTTACCGGACGGGTCGCGCTTCATGCCCAAATTTCATGAATTGGCGGAACTGGCACCACGGGATATCGTGGCGCGGGCCATCGACCATGAGATGAAACGTCTGGGCTGTGATTGCGTGTACCTGAACATCACCCATAAACCGGCAGATTTTGTTAAAGAACATTTTCCAAACATCTTTCAGCGCTGTCTCGGCTTTGGTATCGATATCACCACCGACCGCATCCCGGTGGTGCCTGCGGCCCATTACACCTGCGGTGGGGTAGTAACCAATGAGCGCGGCGAAACAGATATCGCTAATCTCTACGCTATCGGCGAGACCAGTTTCAGCGGGCTACACGGGGCCAACCGCATGGCCAGCAATTCCCTACTCGAATGCTTCGTGGTCGCTTTTGGCGCGGCCGAGAGTATCAGGTCCAAGCTCAAACAGACCGAGCTGGTTTCGCACATCGCGGCCTGGGATGAATCCCGGGTCACCGATTCCGATGACGAAGTACTGGTGTCACATGATTGGGATGAGATCAGGCGTTTTATGTGGGACTTCGTGGGCATCGTTCGAACCACCAAGCGACTGGAGCGAGCCCATAGCCGAATCCGGCTGATCCGCGAAGAAGTTCGGGACTACTACATCAAGCATCGCGTGACCAATGACAATCTGGAATTGCGCAATCTGGCGCTGGTTGCGGAGCTCATCATTCGCTGTGCATTGAAGCGTAAAGAGAGTCGCGGGCTGCATTTTACCCTCGACCATCCGGAAATGCTGGCTGCACCCGAGGATACCCTGCTCACGCCCTAGGGCGATGCTTCGGGACACTCAAATCGCAGATAGCGGCGGAGCCTGCGCGACTGCAGGCCGCTGAGGCTATCTGGGCAAATAAGAAGCACTTTCGGGCACACTCCACCTGTCTCTGCAGCTTTAATCTCCCGCTTGAAAACCAGTACAATTAACAATTCACTGGCGAAGATCACTGCGGGGGGCTGATACTGTCTCTCACCCTGCCGGCTCTCCAGAATCCACGACTGCTGGCGGATTCGAGCGCGCAGGATTCGAACCGCGGACCCGGATAACTCGGCACGGACTCTCGCGGTGCCGCAGAGACCCAGAGCCAGCAGAGATGCCGCTAGCAGGCTGGCGGGCAGCTCAGTCAAACACAGCGCGAGACTTGCCCAGAGGTGAACAAACAGCAGGAACTGCAGAGCTAAACGGGAAGGCCTGATGTCGAGCTCGAACACATGAAGAACTCACTGGAATTAACTCGTTCCAGCATAGACCTGGTTAGCCTTGTGCGCGAGAATTCGCTCAATCATTGATTTGAACCTGGCTTCAGAGGGTTCCACCCTCTCCAAAAACCAGTTCCATAAATCCTGGTCTTCCTCAGCCAGTAAGTCGCGATATAACAATTGATCTTCAGTGGAAAGGTTTTCGAATACCTCCGTTGCGAATGGCACCAGCAGAAGATCCAACTCAAGCATGCCACGGCGGCTATGCCAGAATATTTTTTGCTTGTTCAATTCAGTCATATAATAACCAGAAATTCAGTGACGATTGGAAGATGGCGCATTATGCGTTAATCACGAAGAGTGATCTATCTTCAACGCTGCTTCGCATTATGTTGAGGAGTCACTAACTGACCACCCTGCTAACCAGGCCTGCTGGATCAGCTTGACTCGCCGGTTCATTCGTTTATCAGAGGATTAACATGCAGATTTTTAAGCTGACGCAGTATGAGTACGTTCGAGTCAGCGGCACGGATGCCCTTGCGTTTTTGCAGGGTCAGGTCACTTGCGATATGGAAATGCTGAGCGCAGATCGCTGTCTACCTGGCGCCTTATGCAACCTCAAGGGCCGAGTCGTAGCCGATTTCCTCGCGGTGTTGGTAAATGACAAATGCTTCCTGCAAATCACGGCGGGCAATGCGGAGAAAGTGCACGCCACGCTGAAGAAGTATGCGGTTTTTTCAAAGGTGGAGCTCAGCCTAGACGCTGGGCCGGCAGCGGTGCTAGGCGCAATCGATGTAGGTAGCGAGCAATCCCAACCGCCGCAGATTGCACAATGCGATTTGCCTCCCTGGCCACAACAACCTGGTTCTGTGACGACAGCTGACCGGATCTATTCGATCAGGCTACCGGGCCCGGACCCTCGATACCAGATCTGGTGCTGGGATGAAAAGCAGGCGGCAATCCTTGCTGGCAGCCCTGCCAGCAATCCAGAACAGTGGCTACGTGCCGAGATACTCGCGGGCGTTGTTCACGTCACTGCTGAGATGAGTGAGCAGTACACTCCCCAGCTGCTGAATTACGACCAGTCAGGTGTGGTTGATTTCAAGAAAGGCTGCTACACCGGGCAGGAAGTAGTCGCGCGAATGCACTACCGTGCCCAGGCCAAGAAGCGGCTCTACTTGTTGCAGGCATCAGCAGACGGAACAAGGCTGTCAACCGACAATGAAGTGCAGTTAGGAACTGGAGCTGACGCTGGCAGGGCTGAAATATTGATTCATGTGGATTCTTTAAATACAGAGCAACCTGCTGTTTTATTGGCAATTTTACCAACATTATTTGACTCTGAAAAACCCCCGATCTCGCTTTCTAAAAACCCTGAAAAAAATCTACAAGTACTGAGCTTGTCCTATGCTGAGTGAGGAATCTGCCAGCAGAGCAAGGACGAAAACAATGTCGCCAAGGTTTAATTCTATCGACATTTGGAACGTTTCGTCTGGCACCGGATATTGAGAGTCACCAATCAATTAGCGGTTTGTCGAGGACCGACTCGCGAAATTGCCCTAGATTTGCTCTCTATTAAGCATTTCTTGAGCCTGTGCTTCTGTGGCAATAAAAACAGTATCACTACTCAAACCATTAACTCCTAAAGAATATTCAGGATGATAATGTGCGGTCACCACGTACAGAGTTTCATTTTAAGACACGCTGTTAACGGCATCTTGGACAGTCTTGCCGTTCGCAGGACCCAAATCAGTATCAACTACCGGTGTTGCTTCAGAGCCAACAGTGATTCCTATATTTGGGACCGGCCTGACAAAGTTATCTGATAGGACAAAAACATTCTCAGTTATAGCACTAAGCTATTAGGGTTAATCAACGGGGCGGGCGAACATGAAAAAAGAATTGATGATATGAAGGCCAAAGCGCCTGAATAGTCCAGTTTCCCGCAGCGTATTCTCCTTCCTCTCAGGTGTCTATTGAGTGGAGAGAAGTTTATTTACGGTGGCCTGGACCCATCACGCACGGCTCTGAAAAGGGCCATTAGTATGTCATGGGGGCTCGGTGGCGGGCTG
>MDSV01235016.1_pt1 | contig 18876 bp, 15 predicted proteins | sample 810851 | NCBI WGS metagenome assembly MDSV01 (sample SAMN05326640, study PRJNA326480) | marine metagenome | isolation source: seawater | place: Atlantic Ocean: North East | collected 2012 | reverse complement strand
TGCTTCTATTGTAACCAAGATACGCGTCTTGTCTTTCGCTTTTGAGGGAAATTTCTCTATTTTTTTTACTATAAATTGGGGGGGTAGGTTTTCTTTCTCAAACTGGTCTTGTGTCTTCATTAAGTGTAGGGAGCTTTGTGGGTTTTCCAGTAAGTGCTTGGTAAGGTCTATTATTAATTCAGTTGTCCCTACGGCCCTACAAACAATATCTAGGGGCTCGGGGAAGTCTTTGGGACTAAGATCCTCTATTCTGTTGTTAAAAACTTTTACATTAGAGAGTTTAAGTTTGGTAGAGGCATTCAACAGAAAGGCTCCTTTTTTTGTATTGCTGTCCACCAAAAAAAAATTTTTTTCTGGGTTGGTTATTGCCAGCGGTAGCCCGGGAAGGCCGCCGCCACTTCCAAGGTCAATTATATTTTTGCCGAGGAAGGGTGAAATGGAGAGAGAGTCTGTTATGTGTTCCTCAAGGTTTTGTACTTGGTTTTTCGAAACAAGATTGTGGGTTTTGTTCCAAGACACCAAAAGTGATTTGTAAGATGAGATTTGGTTTGTTTGGTAACTATCCAACTTTTTGTCTTTCTTTTTTAAGATGAACCATCAAAAGGGATATTGCGGCAGGGGTTACCCCTGGCAACCTGGATGCTCTTGCAAGAGTTTCGGGGCGTGCTTCTGACAACTTTTGTTTGACTTCGTTAGACAGGCCAACGACGCTTTCATAGTTTATTGTTTGTGGTATGGGTGTGTTTTCATTTCTTTGAAGTCTTTCAATATCTGTTTTTTGTCTTTTTATATAGCCTTCGTATTTTATAAAAGCTTCAACCTCATCTACTGCGTTTTGTGCCAAACGTTGCATTCCCTGTGGAAGGTGTGAGTGAAGAACTTTTGGTCGTTTTAATATTTCATAGAGGCTGATATTGGTTGAGATTTTTTCCCCTGATAGCTTTTGAACTTTTTCTGCTTCAGGGGTGTTTGGTTGAAGTTTTTGCTTTCTAAGGCGAGTGATTTCTGTTGATGTTGTTTCTTTCTTTTCAAGATATCCGTGCCAAAGCCGATCGTCTACTATCCCCAAGCTTCTTCCTTTTTCGGTCAAACGCATGTCAGCGTTATCTTCGCGCAAAATTAACCTATATTCCGCACGACTAGTAAACATTCTGTATGGTTCTTTTGTTCCAAGGCTCACCAGGTCATCAATTAGCACCCCAATGTAGGCCTCGTCTCGTTTGAGTTCAAAGGTTTCTTGTTTGTCTATACTCAAAGAGGCGTTTATTCCTGCCATTACCCCTTGGGCTGCCGCCTCCTCATACCCCGTTGTTCCGTTAATTTGGCCGGCGAAATATAAACCTGAAATCGCCTTTGTTTCCAGTGTGTGTTTGAGTCCAGTGGGGTCAAAATAGTCGTATTCAATAGCGTAACCAGGTCTTACTATTTCAGCATTTTCGAAACCTTTAATGGATTCAATTAATGCTTTTTGAGCCCTTAGGGGTAGGCTTGTTGATATACCGTTTGGATATATTAAATCTGATGCTAAGCCTTCGGGCTCAGCAAATATTTGATGTGAGTCTCTTTCTGAAAACCTCATCACTTTATCCTCAATTGAAGGACAGTAACGAGGTCCAACACCTTCTATTACTCCGGAATACATAGGGGATTCATCGAGGTGGTCTAGAATAATTTGATGAGTATTTTTATTGGTTCGGGTCATATAACAATTAAGTTGTTTTGGTCTGTCCTCGTTGTAGGGTACGTACGAAAGATGTGGTGTAGGAGTATCGCCCGGTTGTGGGGTTAAAAGAGACCAGTCAATTGTGTCTTTGTGTAATCTTGGAGGAGTACCCGTCTTTAGTCTTCCAACTTTCAGATTTAAGTTTCTTAGCTTAGAGGCAAGTTTGTCGCTGGATGGGTCACCCACGCGGCCCCCAGAAGATTGTTCCAGTCCGGTGTGCATCACACCTCCGAGAAATGTTCCGGTTGTTAATACGATAGCCTTTGCAAATATCTCATCACCTTCCTCTGTGCATACAGCTTTAACGGTTGAATTTTCAATCAACAAGTCTACGACCGAGCCTTCTTTTATTTCAAGGTTTGTTGACTGGTTAAGAGTTTTTTGAATATAGGTCTTGTAGAGATCTCTGTCGGTTTGAACTCTTGTTGCCCTTACAGCCTGTCCTTTTGTTGAATTTAATACCCTGTAGTGAATACCTGCATGATCAGCAGCCTTGGCCATAAGACCGCCAAGTGCATCCACTTCTTTTGCAAGGTGACTTTTACCTATACCACCGATCGCCGGGTTGCAGGACATTTCACCAATCTTGCTTTTGTCATGAGTTATTAATAGCGTTCTTACGCCGTAACGTGAAGCAACTTCAGCTGCCTCTACCCCAGCATGACCCCCTCCTATTACTATGACATCAAAGTTATTCACAACCTATAAGATTAAAATTTTATTTTTTCTAAATATGTATTTTATATTAATTTGTTATTGTTAGTGACGAACCTTTCTGTGGGTAGTGCATCGAAACCCTTTACCCCACTACAGAAGACAACCATCAAAACCATAAGGTAAAAAGAAGCATATCCTGAACTTTAGTTTGTATGGAATGTGGGTAGAAATTTCCATACACAAACTAAAATTTTAATTTAACAGTTTTTGAACAACTATTTCCCTATACAAAACTCTGAAAAAATTTCTCCTAGAAGATCATCAGCACTCATGGGTCTCAAGATGTCTCCAAGATGATGATGAGCTGACCTCAAGTTTTCTGCAACCAACTCCAGAGCCTGGCCTTCACCAATAGAAACAACTGACTCAACTAACAACTCTTTGGCGTGATCTAATGAAACCTCATGCCTTTTCCTTGAGAGAAACATGGTCTCACTTCCTTCATCAGCACCCAAACGATTCACCAGGGCTTTAAGTAAGTCCTCTACTCCCTGCCCAGTCGCACACGAAAGATAGTATTTATCCTTTTCATTATCAGGCACATGGTCTACGAGATCACATTTGTTCATGACAGTAATGCACTGTCCCAGATCAACATCAAACTCTCTTTCGTCAGTTATATCTTTTATAAGCAAGGTCAAATTAGACCTTTCTACCACACTTAAAGACCTATTAATTCCCTCTTTTTCTATGTCAGAGTCAGGGTTTGATCTCACGCCGGCAGTATCAACAAACTCAACAACAACGCCTCCCACATTTACCAGCACCTTGATTAAGTCTCTGGTTGTTCCAGGAACGTCAGAAGTTATTGCAACATCATCACGAGCCAAAACATTAAGTAATGTTGATTTTCCTGCATTAGGAGCACCAACTATTGCAACCGAATAACCCTCCCTAAGCTTTATCCCCTCTCTGACCCCAGACAAGATTTCAGAAATTTCTTCTAAACAAGACTCTAGGTCTTTCTTGATTGCATCTAAAAGACCACTATCAATTTCTTCTTCCGGAAAGTCTATATTTGCCTCAATTACAACCCTTCCCCTAACAACCCCGTCTATTAGAGTGCTTATTTGATAAGAGAACTCTCCTGACAAAGAAGCGTTAGCTGCCATCACAGCGCTTTTACTTTGAGCATTAATTAGGTCTGAAACAGACTCTGCCTGAGCCAAATCTATCTTGTCATTTAGAAAAGCAGTTCTTGTAAATTCACCAGGTTCCGCAACGACAGCCCCAAGAGAAACCGCTTCATCAATAATCAAAGAAACTATCGTGGGGTTGCCATGGCAATGAAATTCAACAACATCTTCACCGGTGTAAGAGTTGGGGGATTGAAAAAAAACCACCATGCCCGAATCTATAACTCCTTTATCGCTTGATATGATTGAGCATTTTTTGAATTTCCATGATTCGGCAAGTGTTCCACACATCTTCTCTGCGATTTCTTTAGACCGCTCGCCGGACATCCTAACGACAGAAACACCACCCCTTCCAGGGGCAGAAGCAGAAGCTATTATGGTCCTACTGTTCAATCTATAAAGAGGCTGCTTTTTTTGTGTACCACCACTGTTGGAATATTTGAATTAACATATTAACCAACCAGTACAGTACAAGGCCCGAAGGGAACCATGCAAAAATTACTGCAAACACCAAAGGAAAAAACTTCATCATTTGAGCCTGCATGGGGTCTGCGTTTGGAGGAGTGGGTGTTAGTTTTTGTGATAAATACATTCCCGCACCATTAAGAATTGGCAAAACAAAATAGGGATCCATGGCAGAAAGATCATCTATCCACAAGAAAAAAGGCGAGTGTCTAAGCTCTACTGTTTCAAGCAAAACCCAGTAAAAAGCCAAAAAGAAGGGCATTTGCGCCAACATAGGCAAACAACCTCCAAGCGGATTTACTCCCTCTTTTTTGTACATTTCCATCAATTCTTGGCTCATTGCCTGTCTGTTATCACCGTGTTTTTCTTGGAGTAGCTGCATTTTAGGCGCAAGTTCGCGCATTTTACCCATAGATACGTAGGCTTTAGCAGACAAAGGCCAGGTCGCAATTTTTAAAACCACAGTTAAAAATATAATCGCCAGACCCCAGTTATTAAAAATACTGTGACCTAAATCCAACAGCCAATACATTGGCTTCCCAAGCCACCACAGAAACCCATAATCAACAGTCAGATCAAGGTTTTCTTCTATTTCTGACAACTGCTTCGGCAATTTAGGCCCAACATAGAGAGTGTTCTTAGTTTTTGCAGACTCACCATAAGAAATAAGAGAATCTTTGGAGGTGTAGCCCAAGGAATACCGGCCAGAATTACTGCCATATCTTCCTTGATATAAATATTCTTCATTCTGGTCTGGAATCCATGCAGACAAAAAGTAATGCTGTATTAGCGCAACCCACCCACCCCTAGACTTGTTTTGATAAGTCGACTCCCTGATGTCATCGAAGTCGTATTTTTCATATGTGTCTTTCGTCGAAGAAAATACAGGTCCGAGATATGTGTACATTAAACCGCCTTCGGCAACAACCGAGCTGTCTCTTTCTATCACCACATAGGGTGTGATAGAAATTTGTTCATCTATCGAAGACTTGACCATATCTTCAACACTTACCTTATAACCACTATCGGGCATTTCAATTTTCCTAAAAAATGACAACCCATTTGCAGACCCTTCCAGCAGGTAAGTGGTTATTCCACTTCCGGAATTTTCTGTAGAAATTTTAGAGAATTCAGGAGTTAAATAGCCTTGGGTCCTAGTGTAAAAACCACTGTTAGCAAAATAAATATTTTCTCTGTTGGTGTCCGCGTCATAGGTGGGCCCAAAGACCATAAACGGCTCAGTAGAATCTTTAGATTTTGAAATAGTATTTAGTTGCGAAACCTCAAACCTTCCTGTTTTGGAATCAACATAAAGAGACAGGTTCTCGTTCTTAATTTCGTAGTAATTTTTGGCCTCTGTAGGTATTTCTTGCGTAGGCTCTGAAAGATTTGAAAGAGGTTCAAGAGGTTGTGATAGTAAGCGATCACTATCATTTAAAGTGTTTATATTTGATTCTTCAGCATAGTTATTATTAATTTCTGTAGTAACAGGCCACTGCAGAAGCAAGTAGTAAAGAGTTAAGCCTATTACTATTATTAATGAAGTTTTAATTACGTCCATGCTCGTCCCTCCCAGGAACATTGTCTATACCATAACCACCCCAAGGATTGCATTTTAGAATTCTTTTGATTGCCAAAGAACCTCCCTTCAAGGCACCGTGATTTGATAAAGCCTCGATAGCGTACTGAGAACATGTTGGATAGAACCTGCAGTTCTGCCCCAACAGTGGGCTGATAAATTTTTGGTAAAAACGTATAAGTTTTATAAGCAATTTGCTGATCATTTGTTCAACTGAAATTTATCCCAAATACGATCTAAATCTTTTTGGAGATCTTTTTCTTTTCCTGTTAGATTTTTTTTCACATACACAACAAAATCCATAGTCGGCAATTCTAAAACCTTTGAAAGAAAACTTCCTTTTATTTTTCTTTTTATACTATTTCTTTTGACTGCAAGTTTGGTGTCTTTTTTTCTTATTGCTACACCTATCCTCGCCACACCGTGAGGGTTAGACTTGGAGAGAACAAGAATATTTTCGGTTGAAAACCTTTTGTCCGGTGAAGAAAAGATTTCTTGGAAACCCTCACTAGAGGGTATTGAACGTTTTGCGGTCATTTTAGACCGTGAGAGATAGTCTCCCCTTTTTCCTTCTGTTGCTAAGAACTTTCTTTCCCCCAAGCGTAGAGTTTCTTGAACGAAAACCATGTGTTCTTGCTCTTTTTATCTTACTAGGCTGATATGTTCTTTTCATAATGCTTAAAAGGTAATTGGGGTGCGCATAATAGAGTTTTTGTTGGGTTAAGACAAGTAAAATAATTAAAACAATATATCAACAACTTATCCACAATTAATATCTGTGTTTATTCTGTGGATAACTTTAAATTTTTATATATAATCAATGCAATGACTGATTTACACTTTTGGGGAGAATGTAAGAAAACTCTAGAGCGCGATTTACCTGTTGAAGAGTATTCTACATGGATAGCCCCACTTACACTAGAACAAAATAATGGCTCTAATCCGCTCTCATACAGTGTTTTAGCCCCAAATAAGTTTATTTCCGACTGGGTAGAAGACAATTATGGTCTTACAATTAAAGAAAGGTTGTCTGCAATCACAAGCAACAGGGATTTAAACCTCAATTTCGATATTTTTGTTGATTACCACGACAAACAATCCACGCCCATTGCAGAGCAAGATACACCGGCCCTGAAAGAGATTACAGAGCAGCCTTCTTCTGGCACCCAAAAAAGCAGCCTAATTGAAAATTTCACATTTGAATCTTTTGTAGAAGGAAAATCTAATCACATTGCGTTAGCGGCCTCCAGACAGATTGGTGACGGTTTAACAAACTCCTATAACCCACTTTTCATTTATGGAGGAGTTGGCTTGGGTAAAACCCATTTAATGCATGCTGTAGGAAATGAGATTCTTCGAAAAGACCCTTCAAAGAAAATAGCTTACGTACATTCGGAGAAGTTCGTGAGTGATATGGTGAAATCATTACAATTAGGAGCTATTAATGAATTTAAGCAATACTATAGGTCATTAGACGCTCTTTTAATTGACGATATTCAGTTCTTTGCAAAAAAGGAACAGTCCCAAGAGGAACTTTTCCATACTTTCAACTCTCTTTTAGAAAAAGGAAGTCAGATGATATTAACATGTGATCGTTACCCTAAAGAGATAGATGGTCTCGAAGACAGGTTGAAGTCTAGACTAGGATGGGGGCTGCCAGTAGTAATCGAACCTCCAGAACTTGAAACACGTGTAGCCATTTTACTTAGTAAAGCGCATTCTATGAATCACGAACTCAACGAAGAATCGGCCTTTTTCATAGCCCAAAAGGTAAGGTCAAATGTAAGAGAGTTAGAAGGTGCACTGAAAAGAGTTATAGCAAACTCAAACTTCAAAGGAAGACCTATTTCTATTGACTTAATTAAAGATTCACTAAAGGATTTGTTGGCAATACAAGCGCGTCAAGTAAGTGTAGAGAATATTCAAAAGACCACTGCAGAATACTACAACATTAAGATGAGTGACATATTATCAAAAAGAAGAAGCAGGTCTGTAGCCAGGCCAAGACAAATGGCGATGTTCTTGGCAAAAGAATTAACAAATTACAGTCTTCCAGAAATAGGGGAGTCTTTCGGGGGAAGAGACCATACAACGGTTATTCATGCATGCAAAAAGATCAATGAACTTAGATCTTTTAATCTTGATATAGAAGAGGATTATAGGAAGCTTTTAAGAGTTTTAACTATATAATGAAGAAATGAAATTCATTACCGAAAAGTCGCAAATAGTAGATTCTCTTCAAAACGCTGCTGCCGTTGCAGAAAGAAGACAAACCATACCAATTCTCGCAAACTTAAGACTAAAGATTGTAGATGGAAAATTGGAAGTTACTGCAACAGATTTAGAGATACAAATTAAAACTTATTCAGACTTAATAGAAATACAGGAAGAGGGCGAAACTACCGTATCAGCTAGAAAAATGTCTGAATTATGCAGATCGTTGCCCGAGGGTGAAAATGTAAATTTCTCTCTTTCTAACGGAAAACTGACAGTTAGCTCTAGTAATTTTCATGCCGATTTTGCGACTATTTCCTCAGATGATTTTCCTGAAATAGAAATTAGCGAAGAACAAGTTCCTGTCCCCTTAGATTCAAGTGTACTGAAGAGAATACTTTCTAAAACATCATTCTCAATGGCATCACAAGATGTTCGTTATTACTTAAATGGAATGCTGTTAGAAATCAATGGAGACAAAATTAATGGTGTTGCAACAGATGGCCATAGACTAGCTTATTCCTCTGCTAGCGCAGACACGTCAGAAGCAGATATGAGGAATATATTGCCTCGTAAAGCTGTACTTGAACTTGCAAAACTTCTTTCTCCCAATAATGATCCCATAGAACTGTTGGTAGGCCCATCATATGTAGTGATTAAAACAGAAAATCTAAGCTTTTCGAGTAAGTTGATAGATGGCAAGTATCCCGACTACGACAAAGTTTTTCCAACAGGTGAGCCCTTACCTCTAGGGATAAAGAAAGAACTTCTTCAGGCTGCTTTATCAAGAGCTTCAGTTCTCTCAAACGAAAAGTATAGAGGAGTAAGATTTCAACTTTCTGAGAACAAACTTAAGCTTACAGCAAACAATCCTGAACAAGAGTCAGCTGAAGAAGAATTACAGGTATCTTACAAAGGAACCGACCTAGAAGTTGGATTTAATATTGGTTATCTCCTTGATGTACTCAACTCTATAGAATCAGAGGAAGTTAAATTTGAATTTTATGGAGAAGACTCTAGCTGCATAATCAAAGAAAATAATTCAGAAGATGACGTATATGTCATTATGCCCATGAGGCTTTGATGCCCCTAGAAAGGCTTCAATTAAAGAATTTCCGTTTATTTCAAGATAGTATATTTTCTTTTTCTAGCGGTACTAATCTAATACTTGGCGAAAACGGTTCAGGAAAAACATCTATTCTCGAGTCTATAAGTATCCTATTGTCAGGAAGTTCTTTTCGAACAAAAGAAACAAAAGAGTGCATAAAAGTAAATAAAGAATTTTATAATATTACAGCCAAGGGGCAGCTACAAAATAAAAAGCTAATCCTATCTGTAGAAAATGGACTAAATAAAAGACTAAAGTCCTCTAGAAGGCTAGATGAAGCTGCGGTTAAAAAAGAAGATCTTTATTTTTTACAAATAGTGATGGCAAAGAACCTTAGGATGATAGATGGAGAGCCGGATATCAGAAGAGATTACTTTCACGAGCTCATGTTTCACGTGAAACCTGAAACCAAAAAGCTATATAAGAACTACTATAAAGCATTGAAGCAAAGGAATAGATGCCTTAAAAATAACTTCCCTAATTCTGAATTATCAACATGGAGTAAAGAGTTAGCTGAATTAGGTCTTGCACTGAGCTTGGAGCAATATAGCTTTTTTCAGGCCTTTAAGGAGCATAATCTTAAGCATATCGAAGAAATAGTCAGTAGCGGTGAATTTACATTTCTAGATAAATTAAGTATTACCTTTTCAAAAGGATGGGAAAGGTCAAAAAAACTAAAAGAATCTCTAGAGGAATCACTGGAGAAAGATAAAGCAATTGGTTATACCTCTAAAGGGCCACATAGAATGGATTTAAACTTTCATATAGACAATAAAAAGGCAGGCTCAAATCTTTCACGTGGTCAGCTTAAGATATTGATTTTATTACTTTTTTTGTCAAATAGTTCATTTATTATAGAGACCACTCAGGCTGAAACTTTACTCATGATAGATGATCTAAGCTCAGAGTTAGATGCCAATAATTTAAGTTCATTGGTTAATCAGATTGTTCAGAGCAAAAACCAGATAGTATTAACAGGAATCGAAGGTGAAGAAATGCATAAATCTATAGAAAGATTGACAAACTTTACGCAGATTAATCTTTAATTTTATATTAAAATATATAAATGCCGACTAAGAAAAAATCTGACGCATCTAAAACTAACAAAGCTTCTGCTAAAGCTCCCAAAAAAACTTCGAAAAAAACCGACTCTGACTCTTACGACTCCTCTAGTATCACGGTACTAAAAGGACTCGAGGCCGTTAAAAAAAGGCCAGGCATGTACATAGGAGATACGGATGATGGAACTGGTTTGCATCACATGGTCTATGAAATAGTAGACAATTCTATTGATGAGGCACTTGCTGGTCACTGCGATGAAATAACTGTAAAAATACTTTCAGATGATTGTGTTTCTGTCTCTGATAACGGAAGGGGCATACCCACTGACATGCATGAAGAAGGAATGTCAGCAGCTGAAGTAATAATGACTAAATTACATGCTGGAGGTAAATTCGACGACAATTCCTATAAAGTTTCAGGCGGTTTACATGGAGTTGGAGTTTCAGTTGTAAATGCTCTGTCTGAAGATTTAAAGCTTACGATTCATAGAAACGGAAAGATACATGAGCAAGAGTACGCCGATGGCGCCCCAAAAGGTAAATTAAAAGTAACAGGTAAAACAGACAAAACAGGAACAGAGGTTACTTTTGTCCCATCTCCAACCACCTTCTCTGACATCATTTTTCAGTATGATGTTTTAGAGACCAAGCTGAGAGAGCTTTCGTACTTAAATGCAGGTTTAAAAATAATTCTAATAGACGAAAGAACGTCCAAGAAAAAAGAATTTTTCCACAAGGGAGGACTGGCTGAATTTGTAACTTTCTTGAACACAAAGCGTACAACTGTAAATTCGGTCTTTCATTTTGTAAAAGAAGCTGCTGACGGAATAACTATCGAAGTCTCGCTTCAATGGAACGATGGATACCAGGAAAATATTCAGTGCTACACAAATAATATAAAACAGCGTGATGGAGGAACCCACCTTGTGGGATTCAGGACCGCTCTTACTCGTACACTGAACAATTACATGGAAAAGGAAGGCATGAACAAAGAGAAGGTCTCTACTTCAGGGGACGACGCTAGAGAAGGTTTAGTAGCAGTAGTCTCTGTAAAGGTGCCTGATCCAAAATTTTCATCTCAAACTAAAGATAAACTAGTTTCTTCTGAGGTAAGACCTGCAGTAGAGCAAGAAACCTATAAAGCATTAACAGAATATTTATTAGAAAACCCAACGGAAGCAAAATTGATTGCAACCAAAATAATAGAAGCGGCAAGAGCCAGGGAAGCAGCTAGAAAAGCCAGAGAGCTAACCAGGAGAAAAGGAGTTTTTGAAGGAGGAGGGCTGCCAGGCAAATTATCTGACTGCCAAGAAAAAGATCCTGCCAAGAGTGAGATTTATCTAGTAGAGGGAGAGTCGGCTGGTGGCTCTGCAAAACAAGGAAGAGATAGACATTTCCAAGCGATACTTCCTTTAAAAGGCAAAATCTTAAATGTAGAAAAGGCCCGATTAGACAAGGTGCTTTCTTCAGAAGAAATTATTATTTTAATCTCTGCTCTAGGCTGCGGTATTAAAGGAGAGGACTGGCAAGAAGAAAAGTTAAGATATCACAGAATTATTATTATGACCGATGCCGATGTAGATGGATCACATATTCGAACCTTGTTGTTGACTCTGTTCTATCGTCAGATGCCAGAATTAATTGAGAAAGGTTACATATATATTGCTCAACCTCCTTTATACAAACTTAAAAAAGGTAAGCAAGAAACTTATGTAAAAGACGACTCTGAACTGAGAGAGCTTTTAGTGGCTGAAATATTAGACGATGCAAAACTTGTCCTTAATAAGAAAGGAGAATCTATAACTGGCCAGGCACTGGGCAAATTTATATCTCAACATGAAAAAGTTCAGAACATTCTTAGGGGGTTGACCCACATATATCCAGTTGAACTTCTTGAGGGTATAAAACACACGCAACTCTTAAAAGGACTAGATGACGAAAAAGAAGTAAAAAAATGGAGTTCAGCATTAGAGAAATACCTTAATGAAAAAGCTGAGCAGGGATATGCATGGAAAGTAAATGTTGCAAACAAAGAAGGGTCAGACTTATTGGAGCCCAATATTTCTCTTCTGAGACATGGCACAGAGTCGGAGTGGTTGCTAAATAAAGGTTTTTTCAAATCTAAAGCATATAAAGACATAGCTTCACACGGAGCAGACATGGCAGACATGTTCAATAAAGATAGCCATTTTGAAATCAATGGTAAATATATTGAGGTCGATAATTTTGCACATGCGCTGGAGGAAGTGCTACAAATATCTGAGAGATCGTTTACAAAATCAAGATACAAGGGCTTAGGTGAAATGAATGCTGAGCAACTCTGGGATACGACCATGAACCCAGATATGCGAATCCTAGGTCAAGTGAGCATAGAAGATGCTCTGGCGGCTGATGAACTTTTCCACGCCTTAATGGGAGATGAAGTTGAGCCAAGAAAAGAGTTCATAGATGAAAACGCAAAACTTGTTGTGAACCTAGACGTTTAATTTTAAAGACTGTTAAGGTTTTCTTCTACCCATTTTCGAACTTCTTCGGCGGATTCTTTAGAGTCTTCTACATAGAAAGGCTTGCCAATGTGCAGATTTATTGTCCCCGGCTTTTTTATGAATTTATGAGCTGGCCAGCAGTCGCCTGAGTTGTGACATAGTGGCAATATTTTTACATTATTTCTTTTTGCTAACTCAAAACCGCTTCTGGCATATTTACCAACCCTTCCAGCCTTTACCCTGGTCCCCTCGGGAAACAATAGAACAAACATTCCATCTTGGATTCTCTTTGACCCCTCTTCTAACGTTTGAAGTATCGCCTCTTTAGGCTTACCACGATTTATTCCAATTGGATTTAGCATTCTCATAGCCCATCCCCATAAAGGAATAAATAGAAGCTCTCTTTTCAATAGAGTACAAAGCGGATGAAATAAATATTGCATAGAGAATGTCTCCCACTGACCCTGATGATTTGAGACAATTACGCAAGGATCTTTTGGCAAGTTTTCTTTACCAATGACATTCACTTTGACACCACAGGTAGCATTTAAAAACCAGTTAGTAAATTTGGGCCATAGTGAAAAAAGTTTAAGCCTCTTATCTAGTCCAATGAAGGGCCCTATCAGACAAGCAAGAATGCTCGCCAACAACCCTGAACTTAAATAACCTAAATAAAATAGAGTTGACCTAAGAATAGTCATATTTATCGCCAGTTATAAATTCAGCTGCTTCCAGAAGATTATTAAAACAATGTTCATCAGGAGGGCTGTTTTTAGATCTAAATACTTTTTCTCCATATCCACCAGTTTTAATTAATAAAGGGGTACATCCATGATTTCTACCTGCTAAGACATCAGATTCTTTGTCACCAATGAAATATTTTCCCTTTAAGTTTATACCAAGTTTAATCTCTATTTCTTTAAGTAGACCTGTTTCAGGTTTTCTGCATTTACATAAACTTTCAGGTGCATGAGGACAGTAGGCTATATACTCTATCTTCCCACCGACCTCTTTAAGAAGGTTAATCATATGACCATGGACTGCCGAAAGTTCTTTATCGGTGATTATCTCCTTCTCAATGCATGCTTGATTTGTAGCTATTGCTATTTTGTATCCACTTCTGTTTAGATGGGCAATGGCCTCTAAGCTTCCCTTGATAGGTTCAAAGTCTTCTGGCCTAGTAACATATGTCATGAGGTCTACGTTTATGACCCCATCTCTATCCAGGATAACAATATCCTTCATATTCTGCTAAATATTATACTTATGTAGTAAAAATTCTTTAATTTCTTCTAAATGTACTCTTTCTTGAGTCATAGAATCTCTATCTCTTACTGTAAAAGTATTGTCATCTAAACTTTGGAAATCGACGGTGATACAAGCAGGTGTACCTATTTCGTCGTGTTTTCTATAACTTTTACCGATATTACCGGTATTTTCGAGTAACACCCTACCATTGATTGCTCGTTGTAACCTGTGTTTAAGCCCTTGAGAGGCTTCAACTATTTTTTCGTCATTTCTTTTTAAAGGTATAACTGCTAATTTTATAGGTGCAAGGTGAGGTTTCAGACCTAAAACAGTCCTATTTTTGCCGTCTTCAAGCTCTTCAACACTATATGCTTCATTGAGAACAGCTAGAAAACCCCTATCAACCCCTGCTGAGGGTTCAATAACATAAGGAACTATCCAATTTTTAGCCTCCAAGTCCTGAACCGCAAGTCTAGCATTAGATTGGGTGTTTTCTTGCACATTAGCTTTAATATTGAGATCCTTCTGGCCTTTAGTATGAGACCCTAAATCAAAATCAGTTCTATTTGCTATGCCTTCAAGCTCCTCTAGTCCATGAGGGTATTTATACATAATATCCACAGTGGCTTTAGAGTAGTGAGCTAGTTCTTCTGCGGGGACATTATAAAGCTCCAATTTTTCTCTATCTATGCCTTGCTCTTCCCACCAATCAAGCCTTAGATCTACCCATTTTCGGTGCCACTCTTCGTCTTCACCGGGCCTTACAAAGAATTCAAGTTCCATTTGTTCAAATTCACGTACTCTAAATATAAAGTTTCTAGGTGTTATTTCATTTCTAAAAGCCTTACCCATTTGAGCAATTCCAAATGGAAGGGGATGAGGAGTAGAATCTAATACATTCTTAAAATTGGTAAAAATATTTTGAGCTGTTTCTGGTCTAAGGTAAGCAAATGAATTCCCATCCTCTACTGGCCCAACATTAGTTTTAAACATTAAGTTAAATGGTCTTGGTTCAGTAAGATCTTCTGATCCGCATCCCGGGCATTTATTGTCTATAACGTGATCAGCTCTCCATCTAGAATTGCAATTTCTACAATCCAATAAAGGGTCAGAAAATGTATCTTCATGTCCAGAATATTTCAGAACCAATGGGTTGGTTAGGATAGAAGAATCTATGCCTTCTATATCGTCTCTGTCATATATCATTGATTCCCACCATGCTCGCTTTAGGTTATTTTTGAGCTCAACTCCCAAAGGTCCATAGTCATAAAGCCCCTGAAGGCCGCCGTATATTTCATTTGATTGAAATACAAAACCCCGTCTTTTACATAACGAAACTAGGTCTTCCATGGTGTGATTATTCATATTGTTAGTAAGTACTTACTATTGTTCTATTAGCTTTTATAAATGGATTCAAGATTTGATCTTTTAAACTTTTTATATTCCCAAGCATACTGTCCGGGTATCTCCATTATACATTTTTCAAACTCGTTATTCATTTTATCTATTCCTGCTTGAGTGTCAGTTGCTAGATTTATACTTTCTTTGAAGTGGATAATAAAACCTTTACCTTTACTCTTTCTCTCGCAATACATTAGGTGAACTTTACAGCCAGTTTTGTCTTGTAATTTGGGCAGTAAAGTCATGGAGTAGATTTCTTGATTAAAGAATCTTGAAAACCCCCCAGCTCCTTTTTTAGGCACTTGATCTGAAGCAACTGCAACCAGCTTTTTATCTTTTAGTGCAGACAGTATCTTACGTATTCCTCCAGAGTCTGTATTCACCATTTTGACACCTGCTCCATTTCTGGAATGTGTTACAACCTTATCCAAATATTTATTTTTTGGCCTTGTATATGGAATTGTTATATCTAGTTGTGAACCGAGGTAGTTGATAAGGATTTCTATATTCCCAAGATGAGGTGTAAACAACAGAACACCCTTTTCTTCCGACAAAGATCTTTTAATATATTCAAAATTTTTAACATCTACAAAATCCTTATTTTTGATATATTTCTTACAACCCCACACCATCCCGCTCTCTAATAGATTCATAGAGCTATGAAAGAGACTTTCTTTTAACAGACAATTTAGCTCCTTAGCGGAACGGCTTGGAAAAACAGTAGACAAATTCTCTAATGATACCCGTTTATGCTTATTAGGAATCCAATACATACAAAAGGCAAAGATCTTGCCTATAAAGTAAAGAGCTTTATATGGGATATTCTCTGTTACTTTTAGAAAGAAAGTATAAAAAAGAACATAAAGTGACATTTGTTGCTTAATTTCTCCAAAAAGCAGGAGTAAAGAGAAGCAGTAAGGTAAATATTTCTAACCTACCTAGTAGCATCGCAATACAAAGAACAAGCTTTGACCAGTCAGTTAAATCTTTATAATTTTCAGAAACCGCCCCTAGACCAGGTCCTAGATTGTTTAAAGTTGCTCCAACCGCAGAAAAGGCTGTAAGAAAGTCGTTATTTTGAGAGAGCAAGAACATTAAAATCATCAAAAAAGTAGCAACATAAACAGCAAAGAAACCCCAAACTGACTCTGAAACTCTAGGATCTAAGGACTTTTTGCCAAATTTAATAGTAACAACCGCATTTGGATGAATTAATTTCGTAATTTCGCTAGATCCTTGCCTAATAAGAATCAAGGCCCTTATAACCTTAATACCACCTCCTGTGGAGCCTGCACATGCACCAATAAAGGCAGCAATAAGCAGCATTATAGGTACAAATAGCGGCCAATTTGAGTAATTTGAGGTTAGAAAGCCTGTTGTAGTCCCTATAGAAACAGCTTGAAAAACACTATCAACTATCATTTCATCATAAATGTTTTCACTAAAATAAAGGGTCATGTAAGTTATAAGCGCTGTACTTGAAAGCAATGAGAGATATAGCTTCACTTCAGAGTCGTAGAAATAATGAAAAAGTCTTTTTTTAGTCCATGCAAGGTAGTGAAGTGCAAAATTAATGCCTGAAATGACCATAAATATTATGGCTGTCCAGCGAAGGCCACTATTATCAAAGAATGCGAAACTATCATCATGAGTAGAAAACCCTCCAATTGAAATGGTAGAGAAGGCATGACATACAGCATCAAACCAAGACATTCCAAAATACTTATATAAAATTGAACATGAAATAGTCATAGACAGATAAACAAACCATAAGGCTTTAGCTGTTTCTGTTATTCTAGGAGTTAGTTTTGAGTCTTTCAGAGGACCAGGGGTCTCTGCTTTATACAACTGCATGCCCCCAACACCCAAAAGAGGAAGAACTGCTACGGCCAAAACAATAATCCCCATGCCCCCTAACCATTGCAGTAATTGCCTATAGAATAACAAGGATCTTGGCATGTCATCGAGGCCTATCAATACAGTAGCCCCAGTTGTAGTTAGGCCTGATATAGACTCAAAAAGCGAATCAATGTAACTAACTCCGTCTAATTCCGCTAAATAAAACGGAATTGACCCAAAAAATCCTAGAACTGTCCAAAAGAAGATTGTGATTATAAAACCGTCTTTAGTTCTCAAATCGCCATTTTTTTCTGATGCTAAGAAGAAAAGAAAGCAGCCTATTAAAAAAGTAATAAAACCAGTGACGACAAAGTTATAAACAAACTCCTTTTCTTCAAAAAAGTAAGCTAAAAATCCAGGAAAAAGCTGAGCAAAGCTAAAAAGCATGAGCAGAGTTCCTAGAATCCTAGTTGTATAAGGAAATTTCATTACTATCCTGGCGAAAAGGTTTCTTTTACCTGTTTTATTACCTTTTTGTCAGTTAAAAACACTATAACGTGATCGTTCTCCCTTAAATGTACGTGATCATGCGCAATCTTGCCTTTATTGTCTCTTATCAGGGCACCTATTGTTGCGCCTTCTGGTAGAGAGATTTCACCTAACTCCTTACCTATACTGCTCTCCTTGCCGGACGGAGAATTTTTGGCAATGGCTTCGATTGCTTCTGCAGCCCCTCTTCTTAGCGAATGAACCTTAACTACATCTTTCCCCTCAATTTCTGCTAGAAAAGTTCCGATTGTCACTTGTGATGGCGCTATCGCTATATCAATTCCTTTATCTTGCACTAGGTCAACATATGCAGGGTTGTTTATCAAGGCTACAGCTTTATGAGCTCCCATATCTTTTGCTAACAAACATGACATGACATTTGCTTCGTCGTCGTTTGTTACGGCAGCAAAAACATCTGTACCTTCAATATTTTCTTCATGTAACAAGTGTTTGTCACAAACATTTCCTTCAAGGACGATAGTTTGTTCTAATTTTTCAGACAATCTTTTTGCTCTTTCATGATCTGATTCAATTATTTTTACTCTATGATTGAGTTCTATTCTCTTGGCAAGCCTACTACCGATTTTGCCCCCTCCAGCGATTATTATATTTTTGTAAGGCTCTTCCTTTTTCCTCATTTCATTGACTACTTTTGAAGCTTCACCTTTTTTAGATATGAAAAAAACCTCATCCCCAGCTCTAATGGTGGTTTGACCTGTTGGTACAATAGAGCCTCCATCTCTGAAGATTGCCGCTACCCTAGAATCAACTTTGGGCATATGTTTTTTTAAATCTCCAATTTCATGGCCAATCATCGGCCCTCCGTCAACAGCCTTAACTGCTACAAGATTCAGCTGCCCTTGTCCAAATTCCATAACTTGTAATGAACCAGGGACTTCTATGAGCCCTTCAATATGGTCAGTTATAAGTTGCTCAGGGCTAATATGGACATCTACAGGTATTTGCCCCGACTCCATGGCTTCTTTAGTTTTACCTTTGAGATATGAAATTTCTCTAACTCTAGCAATGGTTTTTACAGACCCATTTAACACTTTAGAAATCATGCAAGAAACAAGGTTGGTTTCATCGCTGCCCGTTACAGCCACCACCATATCAGCGTCTTTAATACCAGCATTTACTAAGATATTTGGGAAAGATGCACCTCCAAGAATAGTCCTTATATCAGCTTCTTCCTCGAGTTTATGTAATTTAATAGGATCGTTATCTACTATAGTAAGATCATTTTCTTGCGACAAAAGGTTAGCGAGCGTACTACCTACAGCTCCGGCCCCCAAAATGACTATTTTCACAAGTTTATGTAAGACAACTTTTCACAGATTATAGTCTTAT
>MDSV01064735.1_pt1 | contig 18879 bp, 17 predicted proteins | sample 810851 | NCBI WGS metagenome assembly MDSV01 (sample SAMN05326640, study PRJNA326480) | marine metagenome | isolation source: seawater | place: Atlantic Ocean: North East | collected 2012 | reverse complement strand
TTTAAAAAGACTCTATTTTGATTACGTAAAAAAACATCTTAAAAAAATTTTTTTAGCTTTAATTTTATCTTTGATCGTTGCTGGTAGCACCTCTGCAACGGCATGGCTTCTTGATCCAGCTGTTAAAAAAATTTTTATTGATCAAGACAAAACATTAGCTTGGTTAATTCCGATTTTAATTATTTTAGCATTCTCCTCTAAAGGGATTTGTTTGTATTTTGCTAGAATAAATATAATTAGAGTCGGGCAAGAAGTATCTGGTGAAATTCAAAAACAAATTGCTAATAATATTCTCAAGTCAGATATACAAACTTTAGATAGTAGACACTCTGGAAAGTATATTTCTAATATTATGTTTGATGCTATTAGAGTACAACAATTAGTCAGTAACGGTGTTTTAAATATAATGAAAGATACTTTTTCAGTCATTGCTCTTGTTTCGTTAATGTTTTATCAAAATTGGAAGTTATCTTTGTTTGCAATTTTAATGATGCCACTTGCAGGTGGATTAGCAAAACGTTTAGGTAAAAGGATTGGAAAAGCTGTAAGTCAAGCTGGAGAATTATCAGGCAAGTTGACATCTTTTCTTTCTGAAATCTTTAAAGGCTCAAAAATGATAAGAATTTATCAAAAAGAAGAGGAAGAAAACAAAAATGCTAAATTACTTATTGATAATTTAATTGAAAAAAATATTAAGATTCAAAGTGTTCAGATAAGAGCCACTCCAATTATGGAAATTCTAACAGGGATAATGATTGCAGGTTTTATTTTTTTTTCAGGAAAATTAATTGCTTCTGGAGAGTTAACAGTCAATAGTTTTTTTTCATTTTTGGCTGCAATGATGCTATCATATCAACCTATTAGATCTTTAGCTACTATAAATATGCTGGCATATGAAGGGTGTGCCGCCTTCAAAAGAATTTCTACAATAATCGATGCTCCAATAAAAATCGATGAAAATAAACAGTTGCCTAGTTTAAAAGTAAATAATTGTAATATTGAGTTAAAAGATGTGGGTTTTCAATATTCGTCAAATAAAATTAAAGCAGTTAAAAATATTAACATAAATATTCAAGGTGGATCGATGACAGCATTTGTTGGACAAAGTGGTGCTGGAAAAAGTACTGTATTAAATCTTTTACCAAGATTTTATGATCCACAAGAAGGTAAAATTAGTATTGATCAACAAGATGTCAAGAAAGTTTCCTTATCCTCATTGAGAAAAAATATATCTCTCGTTAGCCAAGATGTAATACTATTTGATGATACGATTGAAAATAATATTGCATATGCAAATTCAACTGCAAATTATGAAGATATAGTAAATGCTTGCAAATTTGCAGCTGCTGATGAATTTATAAATAAACTACCTGAAAAATATAGTACAATTATCGGTGAAAACGGCATTAAACTATCTGGTGGACAGAAGCAAAGAATATCAATTGCAAGAGCTGTGCTAAAAAATTCACCTATAATACTTTTAGATGAAGCTACATCTTCTTTGGATGCAGATGCAGAAGAAATAGTACAAAATGCAATTATTAATTTAACTAAAAATAAAACAACTATTGTAATAGCTCATCGTTTATCCACAATTCATAAGGCTGATAAAATTTTTGTTTTCAAAGATGGTGAAATTATAGACTCTGGAAGTCATGATTTATTAATAAGTAATTGTAAAGAATATAAATCATTATATGAAAAGCAGTTAAAATAGAATTAATGAAATATATTTACAGTCTTTTTACCTTTTTTTTTTATCCTATCTTTTTATTAATTATTTTTTTTAGAAAACTCATCAATAAAGAGGATAGTAAACGATATAAAGAAAAAATTTTTTTAAATTCTTTATCTTCTGAAAGAAATATCAAGAAAAAACTTTTATGGTTTCACGCAGCAAGTTTAGGTGAGGTTCAAAGTATTTTCCCAATTATACATTATTTTAATAAAGAAAATTCAAATTTTGAATTTTTAATAACAACAATTACGTTGAGTTCAGGTAAATTAGTTGAAAAGGAGTTTGATAGAATAAAAAATGTTCATCACAGATATCTTCCCATTGATGTCCAATTCTTAGTTAAAAAATTTATACAAATTTGGAAACCGAATTTAGTATTATTCGTAGATTCTGAAATATGGCCAAATCTTATTTTTGAAATGAAAAAACAAAAAATTACAACAGCAATTATAAATGGGAGACTCACAGAAAAATCTTTTAATAAGTGGATAAAAGTTCCAAAATTTGCACAACAAGTCTTTAGCAATTTTAAGTTATGCTTAGCATCTAGTCAAAAATCAAAAAAATTTTTTGAGTTTCTAAATATAAAAGATGTAAAATATTTAGGTAATATTAAACTTGCAAAAAATATCAATATAGATTTTGATAAGATTGCAAATAAAAGTTTTTTGAAAGATAGAATTGTTTGGTCAGCGGTGAGTACCCATGATGGGGAAGAACTTTTCTGTCTTAAAGCTCATTTAAAACTAAAAAAAAATATCCAAAAATTAATTACATTTATAATTCCAAGGCACATAAATAGATGTAATAAAATTAAAAAGATGTGCGATGAATTAAAATTAAATTCCCAAATATTGAATGAAAATGAGTTAATTAGTAGAGATAAAGAAATAATCATAATAAATTCATTTGGATCACTATCAAATTATTTATATTTTTCAAAATGTGTTTTTATAGGAAAATCTATACCTAAAAAATTTAAGTTTAATGGTGGACAAAGTCCAATTGAGGCAGTTAAACTTAATTGTAAAGTATATCACGGACCCCATATAGATAATTTTAAAGAGATTTATAATCTTTTGCACTCGTTTAAAATTGCTTTTGAAGTCAAGAATGAAGAAGAACTAATTAATAATCTTTCTAAAGATTTAAGTCTTATAAGTGAGGAAACAAAAAATATTTCAACAAAAATTAATGCTTTGGGTAATAAAATTTTAAATGATAATATCACCGAAATTATTAAAATTTTAAGATAATGAAATTACTAAAACCTAAGTTTTGGCATAAAAAAAATAGTTTTTTTTCTATAGTTTTGCTGCCACTAACGTTTCTTGTCTTAGTATACCTTTTTTTTTAAAAAGAAAATAATAAGTAAAAAAGAATTTAGAATTCCAATTATTTGTATAGGAAACATTTACGTCGGTGGTACAGGTAAAACTCCACTTTCAATAGTAATTGCTAACAAATTTATTAAACAAAAAAAGTCAGTTATAATCAAAAAGTTCTATAATGATCACCGTGATGAACACCGTCTCATAAATGGTAATACCAAATTTTTGATACTTAATTCTAATAGAATAAAAGCTATAGAAGAGGCAGAAAAGAAAGGTTTTGAGTTAGCCATTCTTGATGATGGCTTTCAAGATTTATCTATAAAAAAAAAAATCAATATTTTGTGTTTTAATAGTTCGCAACCTATTGGTAATGCTATGGTGATTCCATCGGGGCCTTTGAGAGATAGTTTTAAAACAATAAAAGATGCGCAAATTGTAGTTATAAACGGTGAAAAAAATGAAGAGTTTGAAAGGGAAGTGAAAAAAGTGTCTGGAGAGATCGAAATTTTTTACTCAAAATATATTGCTAAAAATATTAATGAATTCAAAAATAAAAGACTTTTTGCTTTTGCTGGAATAGGAAATCCTGAGAATTTTTTTAATTTGTTAAGAAGAAGCGATCTTAATTTACATAAATTTTTAACTTATCCAGATCATTATGACTTTAAAGAGAAAGAAATAAATAAGATGGTAGAATTTGCAACTAAAAATAACTTAGAACTTATAACTACTGAAAAAGATTTTTATAGAATTAAAGATTTAGGTTTTGAAGGTATCAAATTTTTAAAAATAGAGCTCAAAATCTTTAACGAAGAAAAATTTTTTGAAAAATTAAAAGGCCTTTTATGATTAAATTCCTTAAATATCTTGTTCAGGCTTTTTTTGTTTATATATTCTTTTTATTTGTAAAAATTATTGGTCTAAATTTAAGCCAAAAGCTATCCTCAAAATTATTTAGATTATGTGGACCACTGATAAAATCAAATGAGATCGCAAAAAAAAATTTATTTAAATTTTCAAAAAAAATTAATGAATATGAAGTTAGAGAGATATTATCAAATATGTGGTCTAATTATGGGATGACTTTTGTAGAGTACATCTTTTTGAATAAATTTAAAAAAAATAAATCTCATATCAAAATTTATGGTAAAAATGTTTTAGAAGAAGTTCAACTGAGTCAAAAACCAGTAATATTTGTGTCAGGTCATTTTGCAAATTTTGAGCTCATGTCAATGGAACTTGTAAAGCATGGTATTAACCTTGCAACAATATATAGGCCACTTAATAATTATTTCTTAAACCCCTTTATGGAATATTTAAGAAAAAAGTATGTTTGTAAAAATCAAATAAAAAAAGGGCGACACGGTGTTAGACAATCGATTGAGTATATAAACATGAAAACTAATATAGCGCTAATGATTGATCAAAGGTTAACAGAAGGTGAAAAAATTGAATTTTTTAATGAAAAAGCTTTTACTACTACTTTGCCAGCTCAACTATCTCTAAAATATGGTTTAAAAATAGTACCGATATTTATAGAAAGAAAAAATAATTCTTTTTTTGAAATGACAATACATAACCCGATTGATTATTCAATCTATAAAAACAAAGTTGAAATAACAAAAAAACTAAACGAGATACTTGAAAAAATGATTATTAAAAACCCTAACCAATGGATTTGGACTCATAATAGATGGAAGTAAGTTCTATTTTTTAAAAGTCTTATATTTTTTGTCTACTTCAATAGGTGAATAATAAGCTTCTTGTAATTCTACATTCCAATAGGTTAATTCGTTCAAAGAAATTTCTTTACCTGATACTGCACATACTACAAAATCACCACTTTCGATTATATCGAATGAGTTTGCTTTATACACAAGTTTAGCTTTTTTTTTATTCATCAATAAACTATACATTATATATCTTTTCATATGAATATTGCAGTAATAGGAAGTGGTGGTAGAGAACATGCTTTATGTCAAAAGATATTTGAGTCAAAATTGACTAAAAATATCATTTGTATACCTGGAAATGCAGGTACATCTCAAATTGCTAAAAATATTGACATTAATTTTCTTAATTTTAAAAAGCTACTTCACGTAATTAAGCTTCATAAAATTGATTTTGTTATTGTTGGTCCAGAAGAACCTTTAGTAAAAGGCATAGTTGATTTTTTAAAAAAAAATAGAATTAAAGTTTTTGGGCCAAATAAGTACGCGGCAAAGTTAGAAGGATCTAAGGCTTTTATGAAATCTATATGTAAAAGATTTGATATTCCAACTGCAAAATTTAAAGTATGTAAAAATTTAAATGATGTAAATAAATTTTTAATAAATGCAAAAATGCCTGTTGTAGTTAAAGCTGATGGTTTAGCCGCTGGCAAAGGTGTTACAATCTGCCGAAATAAAAAACAAATACATAAAATTTCAGATGAAATTTTTAAGGGCAAATTTAAAAGTTCAAAATTATTAGTTTTAGAGGAATTTTTAAAAGGTGAAGAAGCTAGTTATTTTTTATTAGTAGATAAAAAAAGTTTCAAATTTTTTGGTTCAGCACAAGATCATAAACGCGTGAGAGAAAACGATAAAGGTCCAAATACAGGAGGCATGGGAGCTTATTCACCTGCAACTATAATTAATAAAGATTTAGAAAATAAGATAATAAGAAAGATTGTAAAACCAACCTTATTGGCACTTGCAGAAAAAAATAAACATTACACAGGTATTCTATATGTAGGTTTAATGATAAAAGATAACGAGCCTTTTTTAATAGAGTACAATATAAGAATGGGAGATCCAGAATGCCAAGTAGTTATTCCTAGGTTAAAAACAGATTTAGTAGATTTATTTTACAAAACGGCACAAAACAAACTTAATAATATTAAATTGAAATGGATTAAGAATAACAGCATGACTATCGTATTATGTTCAAAAGGATATCCTGGTAAATATAAGAAAAACAAATTGTTGAAAAATATAGATAATATAAAATTAAAAAAAAATTCTTTTATCTTTCATGCTGGAACTAAAATAGTTGATAAAAATATTTTTTCTAATGGTGGTAGAGTGCTTAATATCACGTCTATTGGAAAACATTACAAACAAATTAGACAAAACATTTTTAGTATAATTAAAAGAATTAATTGGAAAGAAGGTTTTTACAGGAAGGATATTGGTTGGAGAGTAATTAATAAATGAGAATAATTAGTGGCAGTTTAAAAGGAAAAAAAATTGCTTTTTTAAAATCTGATAAAACTAGACCTTTAAAAGACTCCGTAAAAGAAAATATTTTTAACGTTATACTTCACTCAAATATTATAAAAATAGATATAAAGAATTCCATTGTATTGGATCTTTATTCAGGTATCGGTTCATTTGGATTAGAATGTATTTCTAGGGGTGCAAAAAATGTGACTTTTGTTGAAAAAAGTAAATTTGCACTAGAAATTTTATTAAAAAATATAAAAGAATTTAACATTGAAAATAAGACTTATCTTTTTAGTGGTGATATAAAAGAATTTATTGATAAAACTAATCAAATAAATTATCAAATTTTTTTTTTAGACCCCCCTTTTAAAGACAATAATTTTCTAGAAAATTTAAAATTGATCAAGAAAAAAAAATTATTTAGAAAAAAACATTTAATTATCGTGCATAGAGAAAAAAACTGCAAAGATGAATTTGTCAATATAATGAAACCTTTTTTGATTAAAAGGTATGGTCGTTCAAAAATAATTTTTGGAGAATTTTAGTTTAAAATTTTTTTAGTATTATTTTTTACTTCTTCAACACTAGGTTGATTATAAGGATTGATATTGCATAATTTTCCAACCAGAGCTGTTTCCAACATAAAGTAGGAAAAAAGTTCACCAAGAATGTTCTCATTGAGATCTTTAATTCTAAATTCTCTAAAGGGTATATTTCTCGTTTTTAAAGAGTAAATAAATGAGTTTTTTTGAGCTTTTTTAATTTGATTTAAATTTTTGTTATTTAAATAGCTCATTTTTTTACCAAAAATTTTTGAATTAATTTTTTTTCCATTATTTTGATCCAAACTAAAAATATAGAATATCTTATCTTTTGGACCTTCAAGATAAAGTTGTAATAAGCTATGATGATCTTTTGGAGCGCTGGAAACAATAGGTAAAAAACCTATTCCCTTTTTGCCTAAACTTTCTGCTATTAATTGTTGGGCCCAATATAAGAATTTTTCAAGTTCGGGTATGTAATTTAAAAACACAATGTTTTTAAATTTATTTTTCATCATTATGGTAGAAAGTATTAATACACTCTTCTTTAAAAAATTCTGCCCATTTTTTTTAAAATGCTTTAATACATTGCTTCTTAAGTTTTTTGTATTTATTCCCATTAAACAAGCAGGAAGCATTCCAACTTCTGATAATACTGAATATCTACCACCTATATAAAATTTATGTTCAAAAAATTTTAAATTAAATTTTTTTGATAAGTTAAATAGTATGTTGTTACTTTTTTCTGCTATAATTATTATATTTTTGGAATTCTTCTTTATTATTTTTAATGATAAAATATTTGATAATGTTTCAGTAGTGTTGCCCGATTTAGATATTATTATAAATAATGTTTTATGTTTCTTGTTGTGTTGCTCAATTTCTTGTAGCTTGGATAAATCTATATTGTCTAGAAAAAAAAACTTTTTTTTAACTTTTTTTCTTAAAAATGAATAGATAGCTTCTGAACCAAGTATTGATCCTCCTATTCCAATTACAACGACTGTTTTAAAGTTTTTAAAATTCTGTAAATCTTTTTGATTAAAATCAAATCTGAAGTATTCACTTAATGAATGAAAAGGATTATTTCTTAAATTTAATTCATTTGATATTTTATTAAAACTATCTGAAAATTTTTTACTCAGTTTTTTAAAATTTTTTTTATCATTTTTTTTTAATTGTATAGAATTTATGTAATTTATTTTTTGTTTTTTCACTTGCCTATCTTATTTATAATAGATTGCTCAGTTGAAGTAGTGCTTTTACCATCTGATTTTAAATCTTCAGGAATATTTAAAATTTTATTTATCTCTTTCTTTTTTTGATTTTTAGATTTTCTTATTGTATTAGGTTCTGGTAAGGTATTATGGTCTGGGGGTAATGTTAAAGGTTCTCTTTTCTTTACTAAAAATTCATCAGTGTTTTTAATCTTTTCATTTCTTAAAACTTTTTCAGCATCCGATAAACCTCCACAAGAAACTAAAAAAAAATAAATGGAGAGTACTAGTATATAATTATTTTTTATTTTCATTTTCAAAAATACTTTTTAAAATTAACATTATTATCCCTATTGTTATAAATATATCCGCGATATTAAATGTAAACCAGTGAAAACTTTTATAATGTATATCGATAAAATCAGGAACTGCTTGATAAACAGATCTATCGTAAAAATTTCCTAAAGCACCTCCTAATACCATGCAATATAATATTTGCTCATAAAATTTAGACTTAATTATTAGGTATATTAAAAAAAGTATCACCAAACTTATAAGTAATGTGATGATATTATAGAAAATTGCTGAATTAGAGCTCAGTAATCCAAATCCTATTCCTGTATTCCAAATTAAATCAATATTTAGAAAATCATTTAAATAAATAAGATTTTCATTATAATTATTTAGTACTTTTATTTTTGTAACTCTATCTATTACAAAAATTATTAGAGTTATGAGTATGCAGAATAAAAATTTTAAATTTTTTTTTATAAAGGAATGATCACTTTTTATATCATCTTTATTAATCATACTAACTACCTTCATTAATTACTTTTTCACATCTCAGGCATTTAGACTCTAAAATTTTCCAACATCTAGGACATTTAGATCCTATAGCTTTTTTTACATTTATCTCAATACCATCTTTATCATCTGATTTAATTTTTTCCGCTTTTGATGTTATAAAGTACTCTGCTAAATCAAGACCTTCTAATAATTCAAATTTTTTTTTACTAGCTGATATTTTAATTTCAGCCTCTAAACTTGAGCCAATTACTTTATTTGCTCTTTTTTCTTCAATAGCTACGTTTGCTTCTTGTTTAATTTTAAATAATTCACTCCACTTTTCATTTAATGCTTTGTTTTCCCAGCTATTAGGAATTTCCACAAAAGATTTCTCATGAATGCTACCCTTATTTTTCTTAACGAGATTAAAAATTTCGTCTGTTGTAAATACTAAAATTGGCGCAAACCATTTTAATAAACTTTCAAGAATAATGTTTAAAACTATTACGCAATCATTTCTTTTTTTAGAACTGAGACTATCGCAATAAAGAACGTCTTTTCTAATATCAAAATAAAAAGATGATAAATCTAAGGTGCAAAAATTCAATAATTCTTTATATAATTTATGAAAATTATAGTTTTTTAAATTTTCTTTAAATAATACGCTCATTGAATACAATTTATGTAAAATATATTGCTCCAGTTCATCAAACTCTTTAACATTTATATTATCAAAATTTTGTTCAACGAAATTATCTTTTAAATTTCCAAGCAAGTACCTAAATGTATTTCTAATTTTTCTATACGACTCCGCGTGCTGAGTTAAAATACTGTTGTCAATTCTTACATCTTCTGCATAATCAGATGCTGCAACCCAAGCTCGAAGAATGTCAGCTCCATAATTCTTTAAAATTTCTTCTGGAGAAATAACGTTTCCCAATGATTTGGACATTTTAATACCTTTTCCATCTACAACAAAACCGTGGGAAAGAATGCTTTCAAATGGTGCTTCGCCTCTTGTTCCGCAAGATTCCAAAAGTGAAGAATGAAACCAACCTCTATGTTGATCGGACCCCTCTAAATACATGTCAGCAGGCCATTTAAGATCTTTTCTTTTTTCTAATACAAAACTGTGTGTTGATCCGCTATCGAACCAGACTTCAACTATATCATTTAGTTTTTCGTAGTCTTTAGAGTTATAATCATCACCTAAAAATTTTTTTGGATCATCAGTAAACCAACAATCTGAGCCTTGTTCTTCATATATTGAGGCAATTCTATCTATAACTTTTTGATCCTTTAATGGTTCTTTAGTTTTTTTATTTATAAATATCGGTAAAGGAACTCCCCACACTCTTTGTCTAGAAACACACCAGTCTGGTCTTCCTTCAATCATCGATAATAGTCTTTCTCTCCCTTTTTTTGGATAAAAACTTGTTTTATTTATAGCCTTCACAGCTTTATTTCTTAGATCATTTTTTTGCATTGAAATAAACCACTGAGGTGTAGCTCTATAAATTAACGGTGCTTTAGATCTCCAAGAATGAGGATAGCTGTGGCTCAATTTGTCATTTTTTAAAAGTTTTTTTTGCTCTTTTAATTTTTCAATTACAATATTGTCAGCTTTAAAAATGTGAGTATTTTGGAAATACGGTATTTCTTTCGTATATAATCCAGAATTATCCACTGTATATAAAGAAGGAATATTATTCTTTAAACACAAATTAAAATCGTCGGGACCGTGACTAGGCGCACAATGTACGATACCTGTTCCTTGCTCAAGATTTACAAATTCTGCATCTAACATCGGTACATCATAGTCAAATTTCATTTTCAAAAAAGGGTGAGAACAAATTGTTCCTTTAAATTCAGAACCTTTGAAAGTTTTTAAAATCTTGTAGTCTTTAATTCCACAATTATTTGATATTGTTTTTATTAAGTTACTAGCAACTACAATTTTTTTATCCTTAAAATTTTCTAATTCACTTATTTGAAGTATAGAATATTCAATATTATTGTTAAATGCTAAAGCCTTATTTGCAGGAATAGTCCATGGAGTAGTAGTCCAAATTATAATATTTGTATCTTTTAGAAAATCTTTTGTTGCTTTTTTTACTTGAAAGGCAACATAGATAGTATTTGATGTGTGATCCAAATATTCAACCTCGGCATCGGCCAATGCAGTTTTTTCTACTGTCGACCATAAAACTGGTTTGTATCCCTGATACAAACTTCCATTTAAAAGAAACTTTCCCAATTCTCTAACTATTTGCGCTTCGGCATCGTTGCTCATAGTAGAATAATAATTTTCAAAATCTCCAACGACACCAAGTCTTTTAAATTCCTTGATATGTACTTGGATCCATTTTTTTGCAAATTCTCTGCACTCCTCTCTAAAATCTTTAATAGGAATGTCATCTTTGTCTTTCTTTTTCTTTTTATATTGCTCCTCAATTTTCCATTCGATGGGCAAACCATGGCAGTCCCAACCAGGCACATAAACTGAGTCTTTACCACTCATTTGCTGGAAACGGGTTATCATATCCTTTAAAATTTTATTTAAGGCTGTGCCCATATGTATATGGCCATTCGCATACGGGGGGCCATCGTGAAGAATAAATTTTTCTTTTCCCTTAGATTGTTCTCTAAGTTTTTGAAAAATCTTATCTTTTTCCCACCTGTCTAAAATTTGAGGTTCTTTAGTTGGAAGACTAGCTTTCATTGAAAAAGCTGTTTTAGGTAATTGTAAACTATCTTTAGACATTTTTTTTCGCTCTTTTTATATCAATTTTTATTTGTTTTTTTAATTGATCAAGATTTTTAAATTTTTTTTCAGATCTGATAAATTTTTTAAAACTAATCTCTACATATTTATTATATAAATTTTGTTTAAATCTAAATATATTTGTTTCCAATAATAAACTTTTACCATTAAATGTTGGTCTATATCCAATGTTTGCAATACCAGACTTATTGAATTTAGGATTTTTGGCAGTTACAGCGTATACTCCAAGCTTAGGGGTTATATAATCTGCAATTTTTATATTACACGTTGGAAATCCAATTTTTCTTCCTCTCTTCTCTCCTTTAATAACTTTTCCTTTAATAGTCCATTTGCGATTCAATAATTTATTAATTTCTTTAATTTTTCCTTGAGTAATTTTTTTTCTTATAAGTGTAGATGAGATTGTTTTGTTTTGTTTCCTAAAGGGTCGAGTTATTATAATATTATAACTCAGAAGATTAGCATAATACCTTAAAGTATTTATATCACCTTTTCTTTTGTATCCAAATTTAAAATTATTACTAACAAATAAAAATTTACACTTTGCTTTTTTGTGAATTATTTCTCTGATAAATTTTTCGGGTGAGAATTTTGAAAAAGTTTTATTAAAATTTATTATTATTAGAAAATCTAAATCAAATTTTTTGAGCTGATCTTTTTTTTGTATTAATGAATTTATTCTATGATTTTTAATATTTTTATTAAAAAACATTACTGGCATTGGTTCAAAAGTAATCACTCCCAAAGGTAATTTATTTTTTTTTGCTTTTTCTTTTGCTTGTCGTAAAACTTTTTGATGACCTAAGTGAAGGCCATCAAAGTTACCAATAGCTACTACACCATACTGGTGTTTTTTTGAGATTTTAAGATTTTTATAAATTTTCATATTACCATTTAAGTTCTTTTTGATAATAATTTACTTTTACATTATATTTTTTAAACAAATTTTCTAAATCTTGACTATCTTTCAATTCATTTCTATGAACCCCATTATATATAAACAAATTATCTATATTTAGATTATTTGCACCTTTAATATCTGTCCTCAAGTTATCTCCAATTGCCAAAACTTTTTCACCTGCATTAAAACACATTTTATAAATTTCTTTGTGTGGTTTTCCGTAGTAGACGACACTTCCTCCTAAAGATTCAAATACCTTAGCGACTGCCCCTGCGCAAAGCTCTTCTACATTACCTCTATGAACTATCAAATCAGGATTAGTACATATTAGTTTTTTAGTAGTGTATTTTTTAAGTAATTTTTCGTAATAACTTAAATCTTCATCATGTTCGTCAAAAAGACCAGTACAAAGTATAAAGTCACAATTTTCTAATTCAGTTCTATATTTTTGTACTTTTTCAAATATGGAATTATCTCTTGACGGGCCAAGATGATAAAAATTTTTACCGAATTTATTTTGATTTATAGCATACATTGCTGCTTCTCCAGAGGTTATAACATTTGTCAAGAATTTATCGCTCATCTGCATTTTTTTTAAAAATTCAATCACCTTTGAACTAGGTCTTGGAGCGTTAGATAAAAATACTATTTTTTTTGATTTTCGTTGTAGATTTTCTATTACCTCAATTGCTTTGGAATTAAGTGTTATTCCGTTATGTATTACGCCCCACAAATCTATTACGAAAGTTTCGTAAGACTGAAATATTTCGGATAAATGATTTAAATTTCTCAATTTTTTCAATCTCTCTTTAATTTATCTCCTAAAATATAGTATTTTAGCCTTTTTTTATTGATTTTCGCCTCTTGAAATCTTATCAAAACTCACCATATCAACACTACATAAAAATTACAGGAGAATATATGAAATTTAGACCATTACACGATCGTGTGCTTATTAAAGTATTAGACAGCGAAGAAAAAACGGCTGGCGGTATAATAATTCCGGATACAGCCAAAGAAAAGCCCCAAGAAGGAGAAGTTGTAGCGGTAGGTTCAGGAGCAAAGAATGAAAATGGTAAAGTTTCCCCAATGGACGTTAAAATAGGGGATATCGTTCTTTTTGGTAAGTGGTCGGGCACTGAAGTTAAGATTGATGGTAAAGAATATAGCATTATGAAAGAGTCAGACATAATGGGAATTTCAAAAAGTAAAAAATAACCTTTAAAGGAGATTAGAATGGCAAAAATTATAAAATTTGACACAGAAGCAAGAACTAAGATGCTAACTGGTGTAAATACTCTTGCAAACGCAGTGAAAGTAACACTAGGTCCAAAAGGTAGAAATGTCGTTATGGATAAATCTTACGGTGCTCCTAGAACAACTAAAGATGGAGTGTCTGTTGCAAAAGAAATAGAACTAGAAGACAAATTCGAGAATATGGGCGCTCAAATGGTAAAAGAAGTAGCAAGCAAAACTAATGATAATGCAGGTGATGGTACTACTACAGCTACAATTCTTACCCAGGCAATAGTTAATGAAGGTTTAAAATATGTAACAGCTGGAATGAATCCTATGGATATAAAACGTGGAATTGATAAAGCTGTTGTACAAGTAATTGATAAATTGAAAACTTCTTCCAAAAAAGTGAAAGCGAATGAAGAAGTTGCTCAAGTTGGAACTATTTCAGCTAATGGTGAAAAGTCAATTGGTGATATGATTTCAAAAGCAATGCAAAAAGTTGGTAATGAAGGAGTGATTACAGTTGAAGAGGCAAAAGGAGTTGAAACTGAACTTGATGTTGTTGAGGGAATGCAATTTGATAGAGGTTACTTGTCTCCTTACTTCGTAACTAACACTGAAAAAATGACAACCGAACTAGAAAACCCTTTAGTGCTTTTGGTTGAAAAAAAATTAACAAACTTACAAACCATGGTTCCTCTTTTAGAGTCTGTTGTTCAAGCTAACAGACCGTTAATGATTATTTCTGAAGATGTTGAGGGTGAAGCTTTAGCAACTTTGGTAGTCAATAAATTAAGAGGAGGATTAAAAGTTGTTGCGGTTAAAGCTCCAGGATTTGGTGATAGAAGAAAAGCTATGTTAGAAGATATTGCTATACTTACTGGCGGACAAGTAATATCTGAGGATTTAGGTATCAAACTTGAAAATGTTAAAATTGGAGATCTCGGTTCTTGTAAAAAAGTTAAAATAGATAAAGAAAACAGTACAATAGTAGCAGGTGATGGTAAAAAATCTGATATTGAGGCAAGATGTAATCAAATCAGATCTGAAATTAATGAAACAACTTCAGATTACGATAAAGAAAAGCTTCAAGAGAGACTTGCTAAACTCGCTGGTGGTGTAGCGGTTATTAAAGTTGGTGGAGCTACTGAAGTCGAGGTTAAAGAAAGAAAAGACAGAGTTGAAGACGCCCTTAATGCTACAAGAGCTGCTGTAGAAGAAGGTGTAGTTATAGGTGGTGGCTGTGCTTTGTTATACGCTGCACAAGATTTAGATAGTGTAAAAGCTAAAGGGGATGACCAAAAAGCGGGAGTTGAAATAGTTAAAAAGGCTCTTCAAGCGCCTATAAGACAGATAACAGCTAATGCAGGAGTAGATGGCTCTGTTGTTGTAGGAAAACTTTTAGAGGGAAAAAAATCATCACAAGGATACGATGCTCAAAATGAAGAATATGTTGATATGTTCGCTAAAGGTATTATTGATCCAACAAAAGTCGTAAGATCAGCTTTACAAGATGCTGCTTCTATTGCTGGTTTGCTAATAACAACCGAAGCTATGATTGCTGATAAACCGGAAGAAAAAGACTCCTCTCCAGCAATGCCACCAATGGGTGGTGGAATGGGTGGCATGGGTGGCATGGGTGGCATGGGCATGTAAATCCCGATTTTTCAATAAAAAAACAAAAAGGGCAGTTTTTACTGCCCTTTTTTTTTGATTTGTTTTTTGTTCTATTTTGTTAAAAACGAATGTATTTTAATTTAATGTCCAATTTTAAGAAATTGTATAACCAAAAAATAAATAGATTTATTTACAAAAAACTATCTCCTTTAATAGGCAGAATTCTTGATAAACTATTTTTCACCTCATTCAGCAGAGTTGGTATCAATTATTACCATTTTTACAACAGGAACGACTATTATATTGAAAATAAAGATAAAATTTGTTTTATCCATTTACCAAAAACTGGAGGAGTAACAATATGGAATAGTTTGCGTAAATATAATGCTCCAATTTATAATTTTCCGAAAAATTCATTTCATAATCCTGTGTCCATGTATTGTAATCCAAAAGATTATAAATATTTGACTGTAATGAGAAATCCTATAGATAGAGTTTATTCTCAGTTTTTTATGTATAAGAAATTAGGTGAGTCAATAGCAGATGCCGGTTTGGCGTACACAATAAGAACTCAAAAAGCTTTTAAAAATCTAGCTTGTCAGTATTACTCTGGATTTATTGATGAAGTAGTTGACGAAAGAATTTATGAAATCGCAAAAAATAATTTAGATAAATTTCATTATATAATCAATTTTGATAACTTTGAAGAAGATTTAAAAAAATATTTGAGTAATTTTGAAAATAATGAGGAAATACTTATTAATCACTCAAATAAATCGAATTACAAAAAGATGTCTAATCAAGAAAAAGAGTTGATAGAATCTTATAATTATTGGGATATTAAACTTTTTGAATACTACAAAAATAAATCATAGTATTTATTATATTTTTTTTTTGAAAATAATAGACAAGCACTAGATTTTAAAATCAAACCATCTTTCAAAATTCTGAGATTATTGTCAGCTAACGTTTTTCCACTTGATGAAATATCTGTGATAATTTCTGAAGATCCTATAAAAGGATAAGTTTCAGTGGCACCTAGACTTGGTATTAATTTGTATTGAGTAACACCTTTAGAAATTAGAAAATTATTAGTTAGATTTGGATATTTTGTTGCTACTCTTAATCTGTTATTTCTTTTTGATTTTATATCAAATGACACTTCCTCAAGATCTGCAATTGTTTGCACGTCGATCCAATCATCCGGTACAGCGACCACTAAATTTGCGTTTCCAAAATTTAATTTATCTTTTATAATAATTTTTTCTTGTAGTTTTTTTTTAGACTCAGTAAGAAGATCTAATCCAGATATTCCAATATCTAAAGTTCCATCTCCCAATCTTTGAATAATTTCTTTAGCGTGTAGAAAAATAATTTTTATGCTTGGATTATTTTCAACTGTTGCAAAATAATTTCGCTCTTTTTCACTTTGTAATATTTTTAAACCATTGTCTTTTAAGTAAGAAATCGCTTTATCTTTTAAACGACCTTTACTTGGCATGCCTATAGTAATTAAGCTTCTCATATATTTTTAAGATTAATTGCTGCACCAACAGCAGGAATATTTTTTTTAGCTCCTAAACTTTTTAATAAGTTGTCATATCGACCACCTCTTGCAATTTCTTTAGTTCCTGAAAAAACCTCAAAGACAATTCCTGTGTAGTATTCAACATCTCTACCAAAGTTTGTTGCAAAACTTACATTTTGCTTAAGTCTCTTTAAGTTACGTATTGATTTTAAATCTTTAAAAACATTTTTTTTAAGATTATTTTTTCTTGCAAAATCTAATAGTTTTTGATCAAGGCTTGAAAGTTTACAATTTATTTTTAAAAAAGATTTAATAATTTTAACGACTTGTTTACCGTCACTAAAAGATCTTGGATCTTTTACCTTTTTATCAAATCTTTTCAAAATTTCTGATACTGGCCTTCCTGCAATTTCTTTGTCTTGACTTAATTTTTTCATTTCATGGAACCTCTTTTTATCAGTATCAAATGCAACCGCGTCAATATCTATATTTTTTTCTAGTCGTTCTAAGAGTTCTTTAAAATAACCTGGCCTCCAAAAGTGTCTTATTAATCTCAATTTCCATCTTTCAGGCATATCAAGTGCATTTATCAAACTTTTAAACAAACTTATGTCTCCAACTTTAATTTGAATTTTTTTACTTTTCATTTTTTTTACAGATCTTAAAATTGTAGTTATAATTTTCAAATCATCACTGATTTGATTTTTTGAACCTAAAATTTCTATACCTAATTGATCATTAATAAAGCGAGAGCCTTTATTACCAGATCTTCTATAAGCCTGTCCTGAATAATAAATTTGTGAAGAAGTTTTTTTTTGTAAAAAGCTTATACATGAGGCTACTGTTAAATCAGGTCTTAAGCACATGGTTTTTCCATCTTCTCTTTCAAAGGTAACTATTGAACTTCTAAATTTTTCTCCGTACCTCTCGATAATATACTCTGAATCTAGAAGAACGTCTGGTTCAGATAAAACAAAACCATTGCTCTTAAAAGTCTTAATTATATTTTCAGATAATTTTTTTGATTTCATTAACTAATTCTTTAATTTTAATTGATTTTTCCTTGCCTGAACTGAGATTTCTTAAAGTTGGTTTTCCTGAATTTATTTCATTTTCACCATATAAAATTACAGCTGGAGAATTAATCTTATTTGCATACTCCATTTGTTTTTTTAATTTATTTTCTCCAGGATAAATTTCTACACTCAAACCAGCTTTTCTTATTATGGTTTGCAAATTAATGTATTCTTTTATTAAATTTTTATCAAAAACACATATCACGACAGGTTTAGATTGTTTTACTTTAAATTTCTTTTTTTGCATCAAAGCATAAACCAGGCGATCTAATCCAATTGATATACCTGTAGCGGGAGCGTCATAGTTGCCAAAATTGTTAACTAAATTGTCATATCTTCCTCCGCCTCCTATGGATCCAAATTGAATTACTTGACCTTTGTTATTTTTTACATCAAATTTTAAATTCACCTCAAAAATTACTCCGGTATAATATTCTAGCCCTCTAATAATTGATGGATCAAATTCAAAATTATTGAAATTGTAATCTTTAAAAATTTTTATTATTTCATTTAGATCTTCTGTTTCAGGTGACTTTTTGTTGAGAATTTCTTCTATTGTTTCAATGTCGTTAGATTTTAAATTAGCGCCTTTTGTGAAATCTCCAGATTTATCTTTTCTGCCAGCACCTAATAATTCTTTTACACCACTCCAACCAAGTCTATCAATTTTATCTAAAGCTCTTAAAGCAGTTAGTTTTTGCTGATCATTGCTTATATTTATCTTTTTAAATAATTCTTCGGTTATTTTTCTTGATGATATTTTTATTATGTAATCTGATTTAGTCAGGCCACACTTTTCAAGAATTTCCGAGATCATTACACATAATTCAGCATCTGCTTGTAAACTTTTTGTTCCAACAAAATCTGCATCAAATTGTAAAAATTCTCTAAATCTTCCTGGTCCTGGTTT
>MDSV01141655.1_pt1 | contig 18887 bp, 5 predicted proteins | sample 810851 | NCBI WGS metagenome assembly MDSV01 (sample SAMN05326640, study PRJNA326480) | marine metagenome | isolation source: seawater | place: Atlantic Ocean: North East | collected 2012 | reverse complement strand
TACTCTTGCGATACCAAGATTATCCGAATCTCCGTTTGCAGCATTTACTGTAGAAAAAAGATCAATAGTTTCACCTTGTTTTGGACACCCATTTACAAAGTTCACTGATATTGTATTAGGTGCTTTGAATGGCACAGTTACACTCTTTATCTTTTCTGTATCTCTTGGTTTTTCAACATCTACAATTGAAGTATATGGTTTATCTACTTGATGTCCCTTTACATACGCTTTACCAGGTGATAATTTAATTACTGCTAAATCGTCTGATGGTGTATTTCCTTGATCTGTTTTTTGATCTTCGAAGAAGATTCCATTACTACCTAGTTTATTATTTAAAGAATTATGTAATGAAGGTATAAATTTTTGTGTTGTATAATTCCCTGATTCATCATAAGTTCTTTCTGCAATATAATCTTTTAGTTTATTATATTCAGTTTTTGTTTGTATTTTTTTTAATTTACCTTGATCAACACGAAGTAATTCTACAAAATCTGTATCATCAAGATCAGTAAGTAGTTTTTTGGTTAATGTTAATGTAATTTTTAATCTATCAGCACCCGGTGCAGCAAAGTTAGTAAATCCTTTTGCGTTATCATACAAAGAGTCATCATCTTTTGCTCCAATAAATGATTCAGTTACTTTTAATCCAACTCTATAAGTTGGAGTGTTTGTATAATAATCTAGAAGTATTGTTTGTTGACTTACATTTACAAAGTATCCTCGAATGAAATATACACCCTTTCCAATTGATGCAGCAGATCCGATTGAAGTAGCATCTTCAGCAACCAATCCTGCAAAATCTGTATTTGACTGAATTATTGTATTCCCATAAGTTATATTTTCATCACAAACTAATGCTTCACCATCCATAAATGAACTTGTTTCAAAACTATCATTACCGTCAATATATTTTACGTAAATTGTAATATCATCTACTGGGTCTGTAGTTGGTAATGCAACCTTTTCAATAGTTGCACTTACGTTTGATATCTTCCCTGTAATCTTCTTTCCTACAAATTTATCAATGTAAAGTGATATATCGATTCCAAAATTAGTTGAATTTAACTTAACTGCATGATATCTATTATCATAAACTAAATTACCTGGTATAACAACAGATCCATTTTTGAATATGTGACTTCCAAAGTCTTCGATTTGATTTTGTAATATTGATTGTGAAGTCGTTAACTCTCGTGCTTGAACTGGAAATCCTGGATTGAATAATACTTTATAAAAATTATTATTTGAATCGAAGTCATCGAAGTATGGACTTACATTTAAATTTGATTTTTGCGCCATTTGTTTTAGAATTCCAGAATGATTTTAATGTCTTCTTTTTGCCTTGCGTCTCTTTTTACAAGAGCACGATTATCAATGTAAATTATATCACCTGTTTGTTTATTTATCTCAGGTTTTGCAAGACCTCCTGAGAAGGTTACTCCTAACCCAACTACCTTATTATCTATGTTCGTAGTAGCACCACTAAAATTCTCTATACTTACTGAAAGAGGACTTACATTTCCACCACTTTGTGTAAATTCAATAATTTTACTACCTTCATTTATACCAATATAATCTGTTTGATCATTAGGAGTCGTAGCATCAAAGTATAAAGATCTATCTCTAGAATATTTCAAAACTTTTGTTTGTGTATTATATGAAGTTACATAACCCTTTGCATTTCCTTGAGTTATCTCACTTCCTACATCTGGTATTGTACCTGGATTTGTGGATAATTTCATAGCAAAGGCAGATGAGAAATTAATACCATCAAATATGGTATTATCTGTATATCTTTCAGGATTTTTTAGAATTCCAACCTGAGAAAAATTAGTCGTAGTTGGGAAATTTGGATCAGAATCATCAAATCTAGCATAAATTAAGATTTTATCAGCACCAAGTTCTGTATACAAATCAAATCCATGTCCTCTGGAAGGAGGAATAATTGGTATTAATTTTGCTTTATCAACATCATTTATTGTACCAGTTGTTTTAACTCTTGCATTTGTTAAATCAACTATTCCATAAGTATAACCCTGTCCACCAGAAGTTACCACAGTTTTTGTTATTTTACCATTTGGGTCAACAGTAACATTCACCTCACCACCTGTTCCATCTCCTAGAATCGGACAAGTAAATGTTCCCTCCTTATATTCACTGGTAACAGAACTACCACTATCTTCAATGTATACCTTTTTAATTTGGTTATTATTAATTCGAGAATCACCTGCTTCTCTTATATTTTGTATTTGACTATCAGTTGATGTTGGCCAATCATTCGGTAATGCAATAAATTCAGTAGAATCAAATTTAATTATATCACTAGGTGATATTGTATAAAGGTACTTCCAAATATATCCATCACCACTTGTCCCTGCTTCGGAGGGTTGAGTATCTGTGAAGGTTGGTTCATCTAAAGAGTTTCCTCCTCTTGCAGTGTCAGTACCTGTCGCACCTGAAGAACCATTATCAATGCAAATATAAACCTGCAACGAACTATTTACAACATAATAGTTTGAACTATACAAATTTGTACTCTGAGAATTAGGTGATTTGTTAGTTGCACTATAATCATGTCGATACATATCATACTTAGTATTTGATACCCAAGTATTTTTCTTAACAACTCTTCTAACGTTTGATGATGATATTTTTTTACCAAATAAGGTTGTATCTCTATAATGAGATAGATATTGGAAATTATCTATTGGATCAGTCGGCCAATTGGCACTCGTTGTCCTACCAAAACCAGGACTGGTTTGAATTGGATTTGACAATCCTAAAAATACATAATAAGAATTTGATGAATCAAATAATGAGTCAACAAAGTTATTTGCGTTAAATATTCTAAATTGATCTGTTACTACTGCTGGCATATTATTAGTTTTTTATATATTTATACAGTTTTTGGTAAAGCACCTGTATTCCTTAGAGTATAATCTCCACCCGCCCTTTGAATAGTGGGGAAAGTCGATAAATTTGAATCTACTGTTGATCCTGTGACACCTATAGAAATAGGACTTGAACCTCTAGTTCCTTGTGATAATTTACCAAATGATAAGGTTCCTAAGTTGAAACCATTTGTGGTGCCCACGTCGATTGCGCTTGCAACCACATTACATTTAATTGTTCCAGTTGATGTAGAGTTGAATACTTGATATACTTGATATACGTTATCAAAAAATGTAGAACCGATGCATACATTTGAGAGACCAGTTTCATTCCTTGATGTTACACCATGACCAACTGTCGTGTTATTAACGAAAATATAATCATTATTTGCGAGACCATCATAATTGTCTTGATCATCTCTCTTTGTTGTAAATGTAATATCTGTTCCACCTGTTCCTACAACAATACTGGTGATTCTTGCTGTAAATCCAGTTGTAAAACCAATATTACCTGTTCTTTCTCTAGATGTAGTAGGAGGATCGACAAGAACACTTGGAGCAACTGTATATCCTAAACCTGGATTTGTGATTGCAAATCCATTAATCACACCACCACTTACTGTCAATGTTGCAGTTGCAGTTGTACCAATTCCTATTCCAATTGATGGTGGAGAACTGATAGAGATGGTTGGTGCGCTTGTATAATTACTTCCACCTGAAACAATTGTTAATCCGGATACAGTTCCAACTCCTGAGATTGTTGCTGATAATGAACCAACAGAAGGTAGAATTGCATTTGAAATTATTTGTACAGGGAAATTGGGAGTTGTAAGCTCATAATTGAATAATTGTATATCGTCCACGTATATATTATTAGCTCCAACACCGGATGATGTAGTAATATCAGCAATAATCTTTGCAGTTGGGAATATTTGCGCCGCAATTGAATCTCTAGTTTTTGTTACAACTCTTGAATTTATAATTTTATCAACCTTCTGTTTATACAAATGCATAGGTCTAAAATCGACATCGTTAACTCCCTGTGCAGTATATAAATTAGTTTCAAATCTATCTTTAGAAGTTAATTGAACAACAGTTCTTTCATCCTGTGAAGGGAAGGTACTGATACCAATTAATTGAACGTTATCACCCTCTTCAATAGTTTTATTAATATCTGTATTAATAACAGAATCTGTTCCACCTGTTCCTTTATAAAAGTATATCGCAACATCATCTTCCACAGTTGGTGCAGTGGTAAATGATACTGTAGTTCCTCCCTCAAATTGATAATTTACACCTGGTTTTTGGTTTACACCATTTACAAATATCAGTAGTAAGTTTTCAGCGATTATACCTGAACCCGATAGAACTTGTATACTTAATAGTTCACCATTGTAGAATAATGAAAATGTTGTTCTTGAACCATCTTGTAAAGATTTAATTGAATCAACAAAATCAAATTCACCAAACTGCCAAGATGAGAAATTATCTTCATAAACTTCTTCAATTTCTAGTACGAATGGTTCTGTTGCTCTTACAAGAGACTTGTCTGTTACAAGTCCTACAGGTGTAAATTTATCACCTTTTCTAAAGTTATATCCTGTTCTTGAGAGTTCAAAGTTTTTAACAGAGAATAAAGTTGAACCAATTCCAGTAGGTAAACCAGATGAACCAACCTCTACACTTATTAGAGCACCAATTCCTGTATTAGGTCCAGTTCCGAATCCAATTCTTGAAATACCTTCAATTGCCATATCATCATAAGATGGACTTGGTACGAAGATTTCAGGTTCTTTATAATTTGTACCCGCATGAGCAACATTAAATGATAGTACACCACCTTTTCCGATTGTTGTAGTAACGTGAGCACCAGTACCAACATTCTTACCTACATTTACTGTAATTGAATTTGTAGTAAACGATGTGATACTTAATGTTGATCCTGCTGCTGGATCAGTTGATCTTGGATAAGCGTGATTTGTTCTATAATCATCTTTTGCACAAGTGAATGAAATCGATGTTGGTGCGATAGTGACTGTGTTACTTCCTGTCAAACCATGACCATTTATGAATAAAACAAGATTTCCTGTTACTGGATCATATGTCGCATCAGATGGGGTAAACTGTGCTCCAGTATTTGCAGTTACTGCATTTGTGGAAGCACTTGCAAATACATGGTCATAACCAGGATCAAATACTGTTGCTGGCACTGATACACCATCTGTTGTGATGCCAATGTTGTATCCAGAACCGAATGTTAAATCACCGTACCATTCTCTTACAAATCCTCCACCCATATAAGTATGTGGAATTGTGCTTGTTCCAACCTGAGTTGTAAACGTAGTTGTAGATGCTATTGAAACAACAGAGAACTTATCACCTATTGTTCCATCAGGGAAGACTCCTGAACCGATTCCTACACCACCTGAGGTGCAAGTAAATCCTAATCCTGTAAGTAATACTTCATCATTATATCCAATTCTCAAATTATGTTTGTTAGATGTCGTAATATCTAAAAGTCCAGTTAAATTATCGTATGCGGCAGTTGTAATGCCATTTACTGCACCACTATATGCAGCTCCAACTAATGAAGTAATTGCTCCAGAACCATTAAGTTGAGGTTTTACTTTTGCAGGAACTAAAGGAGCATATCCCAATCCACCTGTAGAACCAAGAGATACAATCACACCACCTCTTGGCAATTCGTTTTGATTTATATCAGTATCACTCTTAGTAAGAATTCCACCCTCGGTAACTCCAGCGAATGTAACTGTCGTAACTCCTGATGTTCCATCATCAGTAATTGTAAAATTACCATTTGTATTGTTAAATGTAGTTGGTCTTTGGAATATATTATTAACAAATAGAATACCATTTCCACCAGTATTTCCAATACCAGAAGTAGCAATACCACCAGTTGTAAGTGTAAATGTTTGTCCAATACCAGTGAATTGGTTTGAGATATCATCATATATCCTATTTGTTGAATAATCATTTCTGAAATATACTCTACCTTCAAAATCGGATTTAGCAGGAGGTAAATTTGCTTCATCAGCGTCTATTGATGTATTACCTCTTGGTGCTTCAGTGAAGTGAATTTCACTTCCAACAATATTGTAAGCACCTCTGAATACCTTTACATCAGCGTGATTTTCGTGAGTGACTTTCAGAGTCCCTACATATCCTCTCTGTCCTTGAATCAATGGGAATGTTCCTAAACCACTGATTGGTCCTGAGATTGATGTTCCAATTCCCACGTTTGTAATTCTTACAAACTCATCATCAATTTTTAATACATCTTCAATATTGATGGTCGAAATACCTGATAAACTAAAGATTGTTGATGCTGCACTTATTGAACCATTATTATTTGCTACTTTGTAAACTAAGTTTGTTTGAGCAATTGGATGTTGAACTAACCCGTCAACTGTTATCAATGCCTTTGTAAGTGATTTAGACATCTCAAACTGGTGATTATTACCCTCTCCAACATCCATAAATGTGACTGCAGTACCTGCTCTTGTAGTTGATATTGAAAATATATCATCACTCTCTCTTATTACAAATACTGATGTTGGTAGTGTGTCAATATTTCCTGAAGAAGGTTTATATATCATAGGTGTTGAACCAACTCCTACAAATGATGCCTGTGGTGTGTAAATTAATTCCTCACCTGTTCTAAAGAAGTGGTTATCTATTGAGAATTTACCAGTTCCTAAATTGACAATAGATGTGTCTGATGGATCAAATGTTTTTGCAAAAATTGGAGTGCCATTCGATGTAAGTTCAAAATCTCTTCTGTTAATTCTTGATCCATTCAAAGAATTATATAATTTAATATCTGATGTTTGTGTCACTTGTCCGATAACAAGTGGTGTTGGATTATTAACTCTTCCAATTGCTGATTTATCATCAGTTTCTTTATAGAAAACTTCATTGAACGCTTTAACAGTTGTTACACCAACTTGAATATCAGGAATAAATTCTAAGACAAAATTATTTCCTACAAATTTACCATTAAATGTTCCAATACCTGCAGGTGTATTACCACCAATATTTCCAACTTTACCACCGTCTAAGAATTGATTCTGGTTAATAAAGATAGAATCACTTACACCCTGCTGAACCACAGCGTACACTTGATGTAATGCTTCTCCCCAAGTTGCAGCAACTGAAACTGTTGATTTTAATGATGAGAATAAATTTTTATTAAATGTTGCAACAGTGCTATTACCCTCTTGAGCATCAAATTTAGACTCAAATAATTGTGTTCTTTCACTACCATCTGCTTGCCCTGATGCCTTAAATCTGTAAGTACCTACAGCAGAGGTTGTTCCAAATCCTACAATATTTGATCTAACTCTTACAGCGTTTGGTTCTTTATTTGTAAAGTTTAATGATAAAACACCGCCTGATAATGATGCACCAAATGTTCCAATAAAGTTATTACTAAATGATCCCTGATTACTATCAAAGAATGATTGTGATATAAAGGTTGTATCACCAGTAGCTGAACAAATTCCTACTAAAGTTTCAACAAAGTTCATCTCATTAGTAACTAAATCAGTAACCTGTGAATTAACAAAAAGACTATTTGATGTTGTTACTGGTGTAGATATTATAGATGATGTAATTCCTGCAGCATCAGTAGTGCTTGCTACACCCACAACAGATCCTGTTAGATTTACAAAACCAAAGGCACTTGATCCAGTTCCTGTTAAGGTTGAATTAAATTTAGATTGTACTAGTTTGATATCATAATCAACGTCAAATTTAAATTTATCAAATGGTGTAAATCTCAATATATCCTTATCTGCTGTTTTTGCCAAAGTAAATTTTGTAAAATCATTATTTGTGAATGTAGTTGCACCAACTCCTAAATCAACTTCATTTGATATACTGGATTTATTTTTTTCAAGTATATAAACTCCATCATTATTATTCAATACTACCAATTCGACAATTTGATTTTGATTATTTTTTGTATCTCTAACCGCTGCAAGAACACGGTTGAAACCATCTGCTGCCTCTATTTGGAATAGATCTATGAATAAATTAGGATCAGTTTCTAAATTAGAATATTGAGAACTAATATCATCAATATTCAAAACATCATTAGTTCTTGCTTCAACAAAATCTGTGAGTTTTACATTTTCTAACTGGATAAATTTTGAAGTTGTCGTATCTATAGTTAAACTATTATCACTCGATATACCTGAAAAAATATCCCTTGCATTATCAAAATTATAAAGAGTATCAACTCTAACCTGATTAATGAATGAAGGTAAAATATCCAAAAATATTGAGATATTTGCAGTTCCATCAATAGGAAATGCACTTGAAGTTGATGTGATACCTGTATCTGAGAAATTTTTAAAACCTGAAGTATGAACTAAGTTATTTACAGGACTCTTTAAATCATTCCAAGTTATTGGACTTTGTATGGAATAAGATAAATTTTGATAGTAATCATTATTAGGTAAAACTTGAATATCTTCATTTAATTTACCTACGTTTGTCTCCCATCCTAAATCTTTAATTAATGAATAATTAACTTCAAACTGCCCTTCATTTTTAAATATGTTCTTTATAATTCCCCTGTTTCTCGATGAAGCACCTATGATAAGATCATTATTATTAACTTCATATAAACCAAATAATTTAACAAAATTTTCACCCGATTCAACAACAGTTAAATCTCTCTCAACATTATCAATAATTACTTTCTCACCGATTGTAAATCCACTCTCATCTAAATTCAATCCAAATATTGGATAATTACTTGAATTTACAATTTCACCAAATCCATCTATTGTTTCTTTTGCTGTACCTGTATTTGTTGTGTATTGAGATACATTAATTGTGACTCTATCCAAACTACCACTACTATCGTAACCAGTGACTGGTAAAAATTTAAATCCATAATCAGATGAATTGAAACCAGATCCTGCAGTTCCAACTTTTTGCAAACCTTCTATGAAAACTGAATCACCTATTTTAAATGGATTTACAGTATATCCTCCTGCTGGTTTTGGGATTGAAACAGTAAATGCGATTCCGGCAGAGGATTCAACTTTTTGAATACTTACTCCATTTGTATTATCGATTGTAAATAACCCAACATTACCAACCGATATTCCAGATGGTGATTGAACAATATTTACTGTGTCAATTGAAGATCCTTTTATTATTGCATCTATTGCACCTCCACCTAAAGTATTTCCAGTTTCTGTATCCACTACAACTAATTTAGGTGCACTTAAATAATCTGAACCACCACTTATTATATCAATACTTGATATTCTCTTCGAACCTCTTAACTGAACGAATGATGGAATTAATGCCTCTGGTTGTAAAGTAGGATCAGATGAATATTCAAAACCTTCATTTATAACTCTAGTTTTTTGAATATTACCAATTGTTTTAGATTTTGAAAGCACCACGACATCATTAACAGTAGTTGTTCCAACACTAACAAAAGATGGTAATTTTTTATAGTTTGAACCACCAGTTATAATATTAACTGAATTTATCGCTCCAGTTACTATACCTGATGTTGTACTATAACTTAAAATATCACAATCATCTATAGTAGTTGTTAATCTTAATGGTTCTTTTAAAGTATCAAAAGTAAAAGTACTAACACCAACATTTGAAATTTTGTGTGTACCTTTCAAGTTATTATCTACAAATACAATTTCAGAATAATTTTTTACAGTATTGTCTGCAGTTGCTGCTACACCCAATTTTTCAAGACCATAATACAACTTATTAGGTAAACTATTTCCATAACCAACTGAAAATTTAGAAACAGTGTCAATTGGAACATTAAATCCTACACTAGATCCAGTAGATACAAATTCATTTTTAAATTCTTTGTCATAATAAAGTTTTAATTTATATCCACTAAGTGATGCATCTGATAAGTTAAATACTAAATTATTATTCTTTTCTACAAAGATTTGTGGATTAATCTTTTCAAATGTATGAACTTGAGTTGCGATACCTGAAACTGCATTTATATCAAAAATAACTGGAGGATTTGCAATTGCATTTTCATAAGAATCACATAAGTTAAATGTATTAGTATCAATACCACTAACAAAATAACTACTATTTCCCAATCCTACTGCAGTCAGTGTTGAAAAATGTTGAACTTTATCTCCTGTCTTGAGTCGATGATTCTCTAAAGTTACTTTGTTATCTGCAATAGTGATGCCACCCACAAGACATTGTACAGGATCTGCAAGTATAAATCCAGTGCTTGAATCTCTTCTTATTGTGACTTCAGATAAACCACCTATTCCAACTGAAATATTAGAACGCACATCAAGGGTAATTAAATCATTATCTCTTAATTGATGGAAAGATGAACCAAGAGATACAGTATTTTTAATATTTTTTACATCAACCTTTTCCTGCACAAAGGTAGATTCAAAGAGATACTTGTCACTATTAGATACAATATCACTACCAACTCGATCGTAAAGGAATAATTCAGGGAAAGCAGTTCCATTTACATCAGTTCCAATACCTGATTTTAAAGCAATAACATTTTTATTTTTTCTAACCGCAAAAACAGTGGATGGCATTGCAGTGACGGTAGCACTAGATGTAGTAGATACACCTAAAGGATCCCCATCATTTGTGACGGTTAATTTTTGATTATTTACAAATGGATGATTTTCAATATATATTCCCTTCACAGGAATATTACGAGTTATAGTAGTCGCACCAAACTTAAATGTTCTTGTTATTGATTTACCAGTAGTAGTACCATATCCAACTGCTTTTAAGGGATTAAAATATTGTTGTTGATTTACAGTCGATTTAATTTTATTTACAGATTTTTTAATCGTGAATGAATCTGGAACCACATAGATTGATGTAGAAATACCATGTGATATATTTGCATCTAAACCTCTTTGAACTGTAATAATATTTGGTTGAGAATATGTGTTTAAAACTTTAAATGTTTCATTATTTGCTATTAATGTATTACCAGCATCCACTTTAGATGCTAAATCAGTATACATTTCAATTGTCGTAGATCCAGCACTAGTTTGAGCAGCAATGGCAACCTGAAGCGTTCCTGTGACCGATGAAACACCTGCAATGTATGAATCATTAATATTAGATAATGATGTTGTTAAACCTGATATTACTACTAAATCTCCATTTGCTAGATTATGATTATTCGATGGAGTAATTCGAAGAGTGTCGTTATCCTGTTTTGTAATTACTGCATCATTATATTTTAATACATCTGTAACAATATTTGTAATCGATTCACCTTTTATAGATTTAACCTTTGCAACAAGTCCATCTCCTTCGGTTCCTTTACTATCAAAATTTAATATATCTCCTACTTTTTGATTAGTTCCACTTTCAATTATATCTAATGAAGTTACTGCACCAGGTTCTACTGTTTCAATTTCAATTTGTTGAGTTCTAATTTCATTTGCCTCAGTAATAAAATCATTTCCAGCATCATTCTCAGATACATTGTAAGGGAAAGTGTTTCTTCTTAATGATGAATTTTGGAAATCAAATCTCTGATCAATATCAAAATTATCATTTTCAACTTTAGATCTATACTTATCCCCTATAAAGTATGGAAACTGAGGAAGACCAGTTGAATCAACTGTAGCGTGATATGCATATACACCATTTGGGTAATCATCATTAATTTCAAATCTACCATTATACTCATCTAAATCACCATTATTTGTAAATACATAATCTTCAACAAATAATCCACTTGTGAGGGATGGTCTATTAAGCACAGATGATGTATTTAATTCATATCCACTAACTAATAATTTTTTATCATTTGTTTTCTTTTCAGGATCTGAAAATCCATAAGGACCATAAATTGGATTTCCATCATATGCCCATCCAATAATTCCTGAAATTTTTGATCCATCATCATTGAATGATTCAATTGAGTATCCTGAAACTACATTTTGAAGAATATCATCATTCTCCTCCAATCTACCAGATCTTGTATTTCCTGAATCATCTTCAAGGAATTTTTCACCATATTTAAGTGTATTGTTTATATGAAGTTTCCTAACGCTCGCACTAATTACAGCATTATTTCCTGATGGTATAACACGAATTGATACTGTTGATTCTGAATATCCAATTCCTGCAGATACTACCTCGACTGAAGATAAAGAACCAGTTAATTCACCATTTTCATCTTGATTCATTATTGCTCTAAGTTTTGCACCATTACCAATACCTAAACTATCAACTACTTCAAGATCTGGTGTTGAGAAATATCCAGATCCTGAAAATCCCATTCCTACTGTTGATATACTACCCACAATTGTGTTTAGAATAGGTATCAATTCTGGAAGTGAACCAGCTGAACCATTCTTAATATTTACGACTGGATTATTTTCAAAATTTAATATTGTTGAACCATATCCAGTTCCTTTTTGATGTAGGTAAAGATCGCTTATTTCCCCTTTTACAACTGGTGTTATTGTTGCTCTTACTTGTTGACCTCCAGATAAAACAGTGGATGTTTGAATGTTAACGTATTCAACAAACGCTTCAATATTTGGATATTTAAATGTTTGAGTCCCGATACCTGTGGATTGTAAATCAACAAATATGTTTTGATTGTAATCTGATAATGATGTTCCACCTATACCAGCATTAGATAATTTAAATGAATCATCATCAACTCTAGTTACTATGTACTGCTGATTAGGTGCTGTGGGTAATCCAATAATTTCCGATTTTAATGTTAAAGTGGAATATGATTTAATACCAACAGCAACACCACGATCTAAATCAATTCTATTGGTATGAATACCACTAGAAGCAATAGCATTTATAAATCCAACAAAAGTAGTAATTCCAGAACTAGACTGAGGATCACCAACGAAAAGTGGTGAACCTACACCAAAACCTCTATCAATCATTGGTTTTGATGGAATTTCCAGTTCATTCATAATGAATAATGATGTAGAACCAATACTAACATCAGAACCAGCGGTGGATGTTTGAATCCCTGAAAATGTAGATCCACTAGTAGTGAAAGTATGAATACCAACATGCTCATATACAATTTTGTCACCATTTTTAAAATTATGATTTTCAAAAGTAACCTGATCAAAGATAGTTGAAATACCTGTTGGTTGAACTAATAATTTTCGATTCTCATAATTTTCACCAGATGAAAGAACATTAATTCCCAGAATAGTATTATTTACATTACCTACAATCAATTTGTGTTCTCCTGCAACAGTTTGTGTCATTCCAATTGCAACAGTTGAAGTAACTTCACTAAATGCTTGTTCTTGAGTTGGGAAAAATCTGATACTCTTATCATTTAAAACACTTACAAAATACTCTTGATTCGAAACAAATATACATGCATCTTTGAGTGTATCTCCAGTGCGTTCTGTAGTCTCACCAATTGATACGTTATTATTCGAATTGTATATTACTCTATCACCAGAATTTAAATTATGTCTATCTTTAAAAGTTAATATTGTTCTATCACCATCAGCATTTCCAATACCAAACTGTTCACTTGAGTCAAATTTTTGAGCTGTAAATTTTATTTCTCTCGATCTCTTTCCGATAATGGGTTCTAAAACTGCTCCTGAACCATTTCCACCAGTTACACCAATTGAAATAACTCTGTCTATATCAAAAGATTGTGGACTAATTAATGCATCCACCACCTTACCCTTAACACAAGGTTGAACTGATGCTCCAACACCAACACTGTCAGAAACCTCTACAAGAGGTGGATTTATGACATCATATCCAGTACCACCAGACAATATATTTAACTTGCTTAATGGACCAAAAAATATTTTATCATCTGTTTTATAGTTAAATATTTCAACACCATTAATTAATTTACCAGTTGTGCCAGGTATTGTTAAATCATCTCCTCCATTTTTTAAATTAGGAGTAAGTGGAAATTTTTTAAATGATTTTTTGGGTTGTATTTTTTTTGATCTTTGGGAATATAATGTAAAAGTATGTGTTACGGAAGTATCTGCAACTCCTACATTGGATTTTGGATAATCTAATTCTAATGCAGAACCACCAGATATGAATGATCTTGAAGAGTATAATTTTATTTCTGAGGTTCCGGCACCCACTATCTCTACAAAATATGAACCAGTATCGATTCCAACAAGTTGAATTTCAGTTCCAACACCAACCTGATTAAATGTTGCACCAGTTGATTCATAAAATATTTCATCTCCAGTTAATAAAGGTATTTGCCTATTATTTGAAAGAGATTTTATTTGAATTTTTCTATATTTTTGAGTAACAGGATTTAGATCTTTAAGTTCTAAGAATGTAACTTGGTTTAATTCAGAGGTAATATTTTCAAAAAATGGTGCGTCTGGTTTGGATGGATTTACTTTAGATGGAAGTGAATTGGATGCAACATAAGCATTACCACTATCAAAATATACATTAGTTACATCAGATGAAATATTATCAAAAGATAAAGGAACGATGCTTTGTGGTTTATTTAATTTCTTTCTTAAATTCCACCTCTCAGTCCCATTAAAAACAAGATTTTGAACATCATCTAAGGAAACTTCTAGTGGATTATCAACATTTAAATTATTCACATATGGTTGAGAATCTGTTGCTGAAGGGTATACAACTACACTAGGATTATTACGATCTACAAATTCAACATAATCACCAATTTTTAATGTTGATCTATCAACAGGAGTTTTTAAAAATACATCACCACCAACTATATTTTCAATTTCAAAAAATGAGGATGTATTATAAATCCAAGAATTTGCAAATACCTCTTTTTTATCTTTAACTGATGGATTTAAAACTTTTACTCCTAAATTTTTGATTCCTATTATATCACCTTCTGATACATTTACATTTTCTGAAGATTGTTTGAATTTTGATAAAATTCCTGTAATTCTAAACTCAACCTTTTTATTGATATCACCATCCTCAAATCCAAAATATATTTCATCAGAATGAACACTATCAGATGGTTTAATTTCCGATTCAATACCAGTGCAACCAAAGAATTGGTTAATTGACTTATCTGAATAAGATATTGTGTTTATACCTGAAATAACTTTACCAGTTTGAGGAAATCCGATTGTTGAGTCAACAGTAACGACAGATGATCCAACTGATACTGTCTCAATAGATTTACTACTTGGTGTAATTTTAAAGTTACCCTCAACTAATGATGCACCACCGTAACCTACAAATAATGAGAATTTAAAATATTGTTTTCCTTGTCTTGTAAAAGGTTCAACTTCTGAAACTGATGCTTGAGTTTCAGGATCATTTAACTTTTCAATTTTCTTAATTGTTTGTCCTATCAATCCAATTGGATTACCTGATAAAACCTCTACAATAACTGTTTCTCTTCTTAAATATTCAGCTGCTGATGGTTTGAATAGATAATCTTCTAAATTAATAATTCTAGGATCAACACCATATAAAACACGAAATAGTATTTTGATTGCATCATCAGTTCCTTTTGATTCATAGAATGATTTGATTTCTTTTAAGAAATTTCCAACATTTAAATTACTATCAAACTTTAAATTTTCAAATCCTGGTGCAAATGTACGTTTAAATTTATCATAAAATTCATTTAAAAATAAAGTACTTAAATTTTGTATTGATGATCCCGCAGTATGAACACCTGCATTTGTTTCATTAAAAACTAATTCCTCATCATTTAAATCTGTATGATAAGATGATATACCACTAAATCCACGAGTAAGACCTGTAAACGTATTTGTTGTCAGACCTGTATATGTGATAATCTCATTATCAATTTTTAGTAATCCATATTGGTCAGGAAATCCCTTTGTACTTGAAACGGACAACGTATCTACATCCTGTGTACCAATACCTACAGATAATGAAGGATTAAACGATATAACTTCAGGTTTTAAATTGTCAAGATTAAGATATTGATCTAAATTTTCAGCAATATCTACTACTCCACCTTGGTATTCCTGTGAGATATAATATTGTTTTAAAAAATCAGCAGTCTTTGGACTCTCATCCAAAATAAAATTTGGAAGTTGAGAAGATATTACATCTTGTATTTTAACTCTCGATTCAATACCTGTTTGTATCATACTATTCTCTTATTAAATTTCCATTTGAATAACTTGATGTATAAAAATCTCTAGTAAACTGAGTTCCAGATATTTCGTCACCAGATGCAATCACATCTCTCAACATATTTATGGTGCTTTTCGAAACACTTAATTCAAGATACAAATCTCTTAATCCAACTACATCATTCGATTCTGGGAATGCTTGAATTTCAATAATATTATTTTCTTTTACAGTTGATTGTATATTGATTGTTGTTAATTTAACTTCACCATGAATATAATCAACCACTCCGGCAGATTTACTCACAACTCTAATTTCACCATTATCAATCGGTTTTACAATTGATAATACACCTGTTTGACCATCAGCATTTGGTACGTCAGTAATGTATACAGGAGATGATTCACCAGCAACGAAGAATCCTGTTGATTTAATATTATAACCTTTTGGATCAATATGAAATCTATTTCCAAAACATAATTCATACTGAGCAAATTGATTCACTGTTACCTTCAAATCTCTTCGAATGATGACTTTGGTGATATTGCTTGTCAATGCTGTGTCAGTTTTGTCAATAACTTGTAGCATTTTACTGTATTTAAATCTTCCACCAAAACGATTAAAGTTAACGGATTGAGAATATTTTGTTAATGAATTTACAATTTTAGTTTTTAATGTATCTTCAGTTGAAACTTGAGAATAGTTATAGTATGCTGAGACATCAAGTTCAACATATAATATTTTAAGATCAATCAATTTCTGATTAATACCTGCAACTGTATACTTTTTAAGTTGTGATAATATTCTTGATTTAGAAAAGTCGGAGATATAAGTGGCACCTTTTGGTTTGATACTGATTTGCACTGTACCAAACTCAGGTGGATCTAACTCCTCACCACCAACTATTGCGACTGATTCTGTTTCTGGGTATATTTGTTTAATTATAGCTTCATAATCTCTTGGAGTTACTGCTCTATTTTGTGCAGAGTAAATTTTAGGTGAATAATATTTGATAGAATCTATAGGTTCAATATCAGAACCACCCTGTGATGAAGTTACAGTTGTAACGCTTGGTGAGTTTGCAATTGAAGCAGGGAGTCCATCTGAAGTTCTAACAACACTTCCGGAGAATGTAAATCCTGATGCTCCATTACCACTGACACCTTCGGATGTAATATAATCAACTGTTATTTCAGTTCCATCATTTGAAGTACCACTTCCTAATTTTTTACCAAGTATACCATCTCCAAATCTAATTTCATATTTCTCATCTTGAACTTCTTGTAGAAAATAAACTCTTGAATTTGAATCTATATTTGTAATATCATCTGAAATCAAATATTCACGTCCTAATCCAGTATCACCTTCAGTTTTAACATATACATGAATTGAAGAAGTATCAATAAAAGAATTATCCAAAATAAATTTTTGATCTAAAGAATTATCAAATTTAAATTTTTTTGTTAAATATGTACCTTGACTTATCGTTATATTTTCAAAGTTTGCAATATAATTACTACCCTCAACAATAACTGATCTTGCAATATTTTCAGATATTGAAAATGTAAATGAAGAGTCTTGAATATTACCAACGCAAACTAAACCTTTTGCAAGTTCGACTGTTGTACCATAATCCACACCCGATGATGCATCACCTAAGTCTAATTTAAAGGATACTACTGCCTCTGCAGCAGACCTTGAACGAGGTATATACCCAATGTTACGTGCAAGTGAAACAACGTTTTCACGAAGCGTTGCAGAGTCTAGAAAAGACTCATTCACGATCATATTTGAGTTAAATGCAGTAATATAAGTATTATATGCTAATGTATCCAGTAATACAGAAAAGTTCGACCCTTCAAAGTCAAATCCAGAAAAATCACTGTTTGATCTGAGATAATCCTTGATTGAGGTTTTGATTTGATCAAAATCTAAATTTGTAAACTTTGTTGTTGGCATTTTTTATCTTGTTGCTTCGAGAATGAATGAAAACTCTTGTGTAGGAAACTCTTGACCTATAATATCGAAAATTACTGTAACTTCAAAATCATTATTATCAGGACGAGGTTCTACTTCAACCTTTACATTATTAATTCTTCTTTCAAAATTATGAAGAGAAGTTTTGATTTGTTCTTGTATAATTGATGCAGTACCAAAGTCTACAAAATCAAATAAACTACGATATACGTCAGAACCGAATATAGAATTAAAAAATTTTTCAGTAGGTATCGTTTCAACGATATTTCTCACCGATCTTGTAATTGCTCTCTCATTTTTAAGAACAGGAAGATCTTTTGTCACAGGATGTGGCTCAAAAGACAGACTAATGTCCTTAAAAGACCTTGATATCCTTGTGATTGCCATTTTTATACAGTTTTTCTTTATTTATGACTCTTTTAACAATTCTTTTTGATCATCTTCTTCTTGATAAAGAGGTTGACCATCATCATACATCAATTCTTTCAAAATTTTTTGATTTGAATCGGTTTTTGAGGTATTTTCAGTCATTTTTATATTTATTTACTATCTATTTATGTCACTCATTATATAATCATCTGAATCGAAGTAATTTAGCACCCACCAAGCAACATTTCTTGGTTTTTTATTGCCACATGTAAAGATATCAATGGCAACACACCCCTTTTCGGGGTAAGTATGGACAGAGAGGTGACTTTCCGCTAAAGAAATGAGACAAGTCACACCCTGTGGTTCAAATTGATGTGTAAAAACATTCAAGATTGTTAATTTTTCAGTTTGAAGTGCACTCACACATACTTTTTCAATTTCTTCGGCATCATTTAACTTATCAAAGGGTACATTATACACCTCTGCCAACAAATGATCGCCCATATGAGCATTTTTTACGTGTTTCATCCTAATTCTGGT
>MDSV01131646.1_pt1 | contig 18890 bp, 8 predicted proteins | sample 810851 | NCBI WGS metagenome assembly MDSV01 (sample SAMN05326640, study PRJNA326480) | marine metagenome | isolation source: seawater | place: Atlantic Ocean: North East | collected 2012 | reverse complement strand
TGAGGTGGTGGTCGGCGTCGTGGTCGTGGTCGGAGGAGCCGAGGTTGTGGTGGTCGATGGCAAAACCGACTCAATCGTCGGGGTCGTCACCTCGGTCGGGGCGACCTCAACCGAGGACGACCCACACGCAGCCGCAAGAAGGCTGACGAGCACCGCAACGCTGGCGACAGTTCGCATCAAGGACAGGCTGGCATCCGGCTCCAGTCCGACCGTGGACCATCCACCATCACGACGAGAACGCCCTGCTACCCTTTTCATGCCAGCGGCGCGGGGTCTGGACCTTTTGGGGTGCCCGCAAATGCTGCAACATATCGATTCAGCACTCGAGAGCTTCCTTCGCACGTCTATCGGGCTCGACGCACGCGATGTCGACGTTGCGTTTGACCCGCCCGATCGAGAGTGGGGAGGGTCGCTCAACCGACCCACACTCAACCTCTTCCTGTGGAGCATCAACCGCAACACGGATCGTGATCTCGCCGGGCAGCGCACCACGCAAGTCGACGGGCGGACCGTGTACGCCAACGCTCCGGTGCCAATTGAGCTTCGCTATCTCGTCACCGCGTGGTCGGCAGACCATGAAGACGAAAAGCAGCTTTTGGGATCGACGCTCGCAGCAGTCGTATCTCACCGAGCGATCAGTACCGACCACTACCCCCGGGAGCTTGATGGCCTTCCAGCGGCTGAACTTGCGCTCAGCGGCACGGGAGCAGAGCAACAAGCCGACCTCTGGAATGCACTCGACGGGCAGCTGAAACCCGGCATTCAGGTCACGATCCAAACGGTTCTGCCCGGCGAGGCTCCGACTCCGGCTGGCGCACCTGTCGAGTCGCTTGCCACACGTATCACAGATCCGGCAACCAGCCGGGCGTCCGCAAGCAGACGGATTGCAGGTATCGCTCGCTTTGAAGGCGCTGAAGGCCTCCTGGTGCAAGCGCCTCACGCATCAACCACGATCAACGCAGTGGGTCGGTTTGCCGTGCGAGCCGAAGCAGGCGACGAACTTGTGATCCTCTCTGACCCTCCACGGCGGGTCATCGTTCCCGAGGCCGGCGGCGTCGTCGTCGACTGAGGTCCTGGCCATGATCGACTCCGAGGCTGAAGTACTCCAAGTCACACCTGGGCGACGGAACGCGCTGACGCTCACGGTGCAGAACACTCGCGACGTTGTCGACGGGGTGCGCACCCGGATTTCTGGCATCGACGACTCGTTGGTCACGATTCCAGTACCTGTCGTGTCGGTCTATCCCGGAATGAGCGAGTCCGTCAGGGTCTACCTCGACCTTCCCAGGACCTTTCCCGAAGGCGAACACGAGATCGAGGTCCACCTCACGAGCACCATCGATGGGACAACGGCGCTCGCCCGGCGTCTGACACTCGTCGTGGCCCCGATCGACGACCTTCAGATGTCGTTGTCGCCTCGGGCCGCCCGGGCAGGCGCTTCAACGGAACTCGCTGTCGATCTTCGCAATCGCGGCAACACCGAGGCATCGATACACGTGAGCGCCGTTGACTCGGAGCGGGCACTCCGGATCACCACAGAGTCATCAGTCATCCAACTCCGAGGCGGCGAATCGGCGCAGACTCGCGTTCACCTCAAAGGACGCCGCCCACTTTTCGGACAGGCAACCGTCCGATTGGTGACCGTCGAAGCCGACCATGGCGAGGAACAACTCTCCGAGACCTTCACCTTCATTCAGAAGCCCCGGATCCCCGGGGGCGTGGGCACGATCGTGACCTTGGGGGCAATCGTTGCCCTCTGGGCACTCGTCTTTACCTGGGCGATCGCCAATGTCTTGGCCGCGGACGCGTCAGCCAAGACCCTTCGAACCGACTTCTTCACCGGAGCACCACCTGAACTCGATCTGACAGCGATCACGTCGACCCTCACCGGCACGATCGAGAATGCCTCTGGAGATCCAATCCCTCGCCTCACCGTCTCTGCGATCCGAACCGCCGCTGACGGCACCGAAGAGACGGTCTCGTCAGCCGCGACCGATGAGAACGGAAGTTATGTCCTGCCGGTCCTACCCGGTTCCTACCGTATTCGAGTCGAGGGAGACGGTTTCCCCACCTTCACAACCGATCAACCCGAGACAGCGGCGCCGGGCAAGGCCACGAACCAGGAAAGCCCCATCACGACGGCGGGTTCCCCGGGCACCATCCGAGGCCAAATCCTCGTCGAAACCCGGGATGACGACGGTCCAACCGAGTTCGGCGTCGTCGCCGAAACCTGGGTGAACGACGCCGTGGGGCAAGCCGTCACCGGTATCACCACAACCATCAACGCTGACGGCAGCTACACCTTGAGCGGCCTCGAAACACCCGCGACATACCGACTGACACTCAGCGCAGAGGGCTATACGCCCCAGACGCTCATTACCGAACTTGACGGTGGAGCCGAGGCCATCGTGAACACCCGCCAGCTGCTCGCTGATGCCGGTTCCATTCGAGGACTCGTGACATCGAACGACGCTCCACTCGGCGGCGTGAAGGTCGAGCTGTACATCGGTGAAACCGTTCTCGAAACGACGACACCGACGAGCGGAGCCGACATCGGCGTCTACGAGTTTGAGGGGCTTGTTTCACCCGAGACCTACCTCATCATCTTCGGTGCCGATGGATTCGACCAAGAAGCCATCACGCTCAAACTCGAGCCCGGTGCCGAGATCACCGACGCCGACCAGCAACTGCGCAGTGGTACTGGGTCACTCGCCGGCACCGTCAGCGGGCCAGCGGGGCCGCTCGGAGGCGTTCAAGTGACCGTCGTCGGCTCTGGGGTTGATCTCGATGTGCAGTCCTTAACCGCAGGGAACATCGGCGGCTGGAACCTCGGAGGGCTCCCAACTCCCGGCGACTATGTCGTGACGTTCACCCGAGACGGCTTCCAACCTAGAACCCTCGCCGTTTCGCTCGGGGACCGCGAAAGCAGCGATGGCATCAACGCCGTTCTCACACCAAATGCCGGCGCAGTGAGCGGGACCATCGTCTTCGAGGGCGCTCCGACGGCCGGCATTGACGTCACCCTCACAGATGGTCAGACAAATCGAACGACCACGTCGGTGACCGACCCTGCCGGCGATTACCTCCTCACTGAGATCGCACCGGGGAGCTACACGCTGCTCTTTCAGGATCCGGATTCTGGAGCGACACACGTCGCCCTTGTCGAAGTTGAGGCCGGATCCGCCGCGACGGTGAACGCCAGCTTCGAAGCCGACGCATCGGTCATCGTCGGAGCGGCCCAATGAGAGTCCAGCTGAGCTCATCAGTGCTCGAGCTTGAACCGGGCTCAACGGGCACGGTGACACTCACCGTTTTCAACGACAGTTCAGTCATCGCTGGCTACAACGTCAGTGTTCTCGGTGCTGACGAGGACTGGATCTCCATCACCGGAAACTCGGCAAGCGTGTTTCCTGGGGAGTCCTGTGAAATGGACATCACGGTGATGCTCCCTCGGCGATTTCCGGCTGGCCAACGCGAATTGCAGATCCATGTCAGCTCGCGTGAGTCGGTCAAAGATTTTGAGCTGGCGACGCTCAACCTGCTGGTCGGATCATTCGAAGACCTCCGTATCCGAGTTGACCCACCGACAGTCACGGGCGGCTCACGGGCCGTGTTCGCCATCCTCCTCGAAAACGCCGGCAATGCCGCTGTTCTGAGCCAGCTCTTCGGATCCGACGACGAGGAGGCACTGCGCTATCGCCTCGATCCCGTCACCGTGCGGCTCGAACCGGGCGAGATGCAGAGCATTCGCGCTGAAGTCTCCGGCGGACGTCCATGGTTCGGCACCCCGATGCCACGCCCGTTGACTTTCAAAGCTGACGGGGTTGAACTGCCACCGCAGGGTGCAGCCATGTTCATCCAGCGGCCGCGGATCAGTAGATGGATGCTCTCCCTCGCCGGGCTGCTCACGGCCATCACGGTCTTTGCGGTCGTCATCCGGTCCGGCTTTGAGTCGGTTGCAAACTCCAACGCAGTCGATGGAGATCTCATCGAAGCGGCGATCGCTGACGACGGCCCGGCAGGGCAGACACTGTCGACGAACCCGGGCACGATCACTGGCACCGTCGAGTCGAACGGCGGAACTGCGATCAGCGGCGTCACCGTCGAAATCTTCAGTGCCGCCGATGGCGAGACACCGCTGAGCGCGGTGTCCACTGGCAGTGACGGCACCTACCGACTCGCAGGGCTCAGCGCTGGCGACTACCGAATCCGAGCAAGCGGCGCTGGATTCGACACGCTGTGGTTTCCGGATTCTCCGACCCACGCCGACGCCGACGACATCAAGGTCGCATTGGACGCCGTGGAGGACGGCAAAAACTTCGTACTGAGCGGCCAACCGGCCTCAATCAGTGGACGGGTGATGGCCGAGGACCCCTCCGGGGCAGTGGCAGTTCTCGTGGTTGCTGCCGACTCGATCGACAGCGACGTCCCCGCCGAAGCACAACGGGTCGAGGTCGCAACCGACGGATCATTCCTCCTCACGGACGTGCCGAGCCCGGGGTTCTATGAATTGATCATCGAGAAGGCTGGTTTCGCCGCAGAAGCTCGCTCGGTAAGTGTTCGCGGAGGGCAAGCCGTCGAGGGCATCGAGATCGTGCTGCGTGAAGGCGTTGGCGTCGTCTCAGGGCTTGTCGAAGGCCCTGCCGGCGCCCTCGGAAATGTGACCGTAGAGATCTCCGACGGATCAACCAACCGACGGACCTTCACCCTCACAACCGAAGGTGACGTCGGGACGTTCGCCCTTCGAGATCTTCCAACCCCGGCTGCGTACACCCTCACGGTCTCGCGTCCCGGCTTCACGACCGAGACACTGTCGATCGTGCTTGACGACAGCCGGTCCGAGGTAGACGACCTCCGCATACGACTGTCCTCGGCACTCGGCTCGATTGCCGGGCGGGTCACATCGACCGATGGCAGCGTTGTCGGGAGCGCATTGATCACCATCACCGGAGCCGACGTGCAACGGACCACCCGATCGATGAGCGCAACTGGGGCCTACCTCATCACCGACCTGCCAACACCAGGCTCGTACGCCGTCACCGTCGCAGCACCCGGTTTTGTCTCTCAGACACAAGCAGTCGAGCTTGGAGCAACCGACACGGGCAATGACCTACGGGGCGTCGATGCTGCCCTTGCCGCCGACACCGGCACGGTAGAGGGGATCGTTCGCGACGACGATGGCAACGAGCTCGGGTCTGTACGCGTATCCCTGACAAACGGGGACGCCGTGTTCACGGGGTATTCGGCAGATGCCACCGATCAACTCGGACGCTTCCGGATCGACCGGATCCCGCCTGGCACCTACACCGCAACGTTCACCCGGGCTGGGTCCTCCACCTCAGCGCTTCTGGTGACCATCGCGAGTGGACTTGTAACCGAACAGGACGTTGTCTTGGCTCCCCAAGCCAGTATTTCTGGACAAATCTTGGAGGACGGGATCGCTCGAGCTGGCTCGGTCGTGAGGCTGTTCAAGATCGAGGAATTCGATACGACGGTGCTTGCCGAAGTCACGACCGGCGTAAACGGCCGCTACACGTTTGCTGGCCTTGAGGCCCCGCAGGACTATGTCGTCGCCGTTGCTCTGGCTCCCGGGAGTAGCACACTGATTGCGTCCGAGATCGTGAGCGCTATTCCGGGAACGGCTGCGACAGACATCGACATCGACACCAGCAGTTCATGAGCACGCGGCACTCGTTGCCGCCGAGGGTAATTTTGCAGCCACGAGTGCCCATGGTCGAAAGTCGCAGTACACATAGACCCCCCTCGCCGCACGCCAGAAGCCATTAGCCGTGATCACGACCCTGTTGTACAGCAACGAGATTCGCGCATCGCCTGATACTGCGGCGCACGTGCGAGTCGACATCGTGAACACCGGGTCGACCGTTGTTCAGCCCAGATTGGATGTCATCGGACTGCCTGAAGGCTGGGTGGCGCCGATCGAGCCGATCCCCGAACTCCCTCCGAACCAGTCTTGGAGGGGCAGCATCTCGTTCACCGTTCCCTTTGCGGCATCGCATGGACGTCACCTCGCCATGGTCCGTCTCGTTGACACCTCGACCGGTGAGTCGTATCGCCCCAACCGCCTCACACTGACGATCCTCCCGCTTGAGGGCGTCGACGTGACGTTGGCCCCTGGGGTTGTTCGTGGCCGGATATGGGCGAAAACCAACATCGTCGTCACCAACCGTTCATCCGAACACGTGTCCCTGCATCTCGATGGCGCAGCGGAAACCCTTCGGCTGCGTTGCCGACCGACGCATGTCGATGTGGCTCCCGGGGACATCGAGACCGCCAAGCTGCGTGTTCGAGCCAAACCGAGGTTGCTCGACGCAAATCGATATTCGTTGTCGGTCACGGCTCGCGGCTCACAACTTCCGATCCGGGCCACCGGCTCCTTTGATCACCGACCAGTGATCGGCTCGGCGGCGAGAGCGACCGCTGCAGTGGTGTTCTTGCTCGCCCTCGCCGTCGGCGGCTTCCTCGCTGCGCTTCGGCTCCTCGCTTCTGACGACGAAGCCCCAGCAAGCGTCGATTCCGTCGACATAACGGCCAGCGACGCGACCGACTCAGCAGACGGTTCAGGAACCACCACGTCCGACGATTCCGAGGACGACACCACCACGGCGAACAGCGCTGCCACCGATGACAGCGATGCCTCGGGGATGCGCTTTGACCAGGAGGGGACGGTGGCACTCGGGGGCTCGGACGACGACCTGAGTGCCGGGGTCACCGTCAGCCTTCGGCGTATCTCTCTTGACAATCCCGCCACGAGCACCCCAACCCGCGCTGGCCCTGCACGAGGGGCGCGAAAGGTCTTCGCCCGCGGGCTTCAGCAGGCCATCGCCCTCGATACCACTGACGCTCCGATCGAACTGACAACCGCGGAGAACGGGCGTTGGACCCACACTGGACTGGTCGCAGGACTTCACTACGAGATCTCATTTCGTCGTTCTGGCTACACGACACAGTCCTTTGTCATATCGCCGCAGCGTGGTGTGCCCCTGGAGCCAATGGAAGTCGAACTCGTCCCTGGCGACGGCGCACTTGGGGGGACGGTCAGCGGCCCTGATGGCCCACTCGGAGGGGCAGTCGTGACCGTCAGTGATGGTCAACTCACGTACACCGCAACAACGTCAACAGCGAACGGGTCCTTGGGCAACTGGAGCATCGAAGGCATCGGTACTCCATCTCGTTATGTCGTCCGCATCAGCAGCAACGGCTTCGGAACCGAGGTGATCTCCACCGATCTGGACCCCGGTGAGGCAAGGACCACGCTGAGCACCGAGTTGACCGTCGGCGTGGGCAGCATCACCGGCGTTGTGCAAGCGAGCGGCGTTGGTCTTGGTGGCGCAGTGATCACGGTATCCGCCGGCGACACTGTCGTTACGACGACCACCTTGACACAAGGCGTACCGGGCGCCTTCAGCCTGCCGAGACTTCCCGTCGGCATCGAATACACACTCGAAGTCCAGGCAGATGGTTGGCTCACACAGACGCAGACCGTTTTCGTCGGGAGCGCTGTCGACGGTGTCGAAATCAACCTTCTCGAAGACTCGGGAGGAGCCCAAGGGACGGTGACCAACGACCAAGGGGCAACCCTCGGCGATGTTCGGGTGACCATCAGGTCAGACACACTGTCGTTCGAGACGACGACCGAATCGACCGAGGGTCGCTGGCAGGTCTCCGGCGTTCCGCCGGGCGAGTATCAGGTCATCTTCCAGCGTTTCAACCACCTCACGGCGTTTGGGAACATCACAATCAGCGCTGGCGCCAGTACTCGCGTACCGGACCCAGTCCTTGTCTTCTCCACCGATACGGTTCTTGCTGCAAACGCCACACTCAACGGCGTGCTGCTCGACAACAGAGGCCAGCAGGTCGTCGGAGCAACGATCGCCATACCCGGTCACGATCCGGCTCTGTCTACGACGAGCGATGCCGACGGGCGCTACGAAATCAACGGCATCAACTTCGGTAGCTATCGGATTCGAATTACCTCCCCTGTCGACAGCGATACCCAAATATCCTCACACCAGCCGTTCGAGGACTACCAGACGTTCACGCTGAACAGCACCGTGTCGTTCAGTCCGACACTGTTTACGAATGGCGCATTTAACGGCACCGTTACCCAGACGGCTGCGCCGGGCTTTGCTGTTCCGTTGGCCAAGGTGACTGTCAGCGGAGCGGCGCTCCTTAGTCCGAGGGTTTTGACCGTCAGTTCTTCGGGGGAGTTCAACGAAGCCGACTTCTTCCCGCCCGGTGACTACACCTTGGTTGCCGAGGCGCCGGGGTTTTTCCCGATCCCCACGAGCCGGACCATTCCCGTTGGTTCACCAACCCCGATCACCGTCGGCTTTGAGATGAGTCTCCGGCCACGTCTTCAGGTGACCGTCGTCGCTCCGACTGGCATTGCGTCCGATTCCACAGTGTTCTCACCGGTACTCGATGCGACCGTGACGCTCAATCCCCCCGCCACAGGGACCTCCGGCGATCTGGAAAAGCCCGTGAACAGCTCGACTGGCATCGCCGAATTCGCAGAAGAACAAAATGTCGAACCAGACGCGGAAGCAACTCAGCTGGAGCCCGGGACGTACACAATTGATGTCGTTGCCTCGGGCTACGACCCCTTCCCGCCTCACCTCGAAACCGGCGTAGCAATCGGTGAGACCCGCGAGGTCACAATCGCCCTCACCGGAACCGCCGGAGGTATTCGAGATGCTGCGAACGGCACGATCACGTACCTCTACGACAACCTCCCCCGGCCAATTGCTGGCGCTTCGGTGTCAGCCGATGTCATCCCTGGCTTCGCTCCCGCAACAGGGACGAGCGATGTCACGCCGCTACTACCTGTCCCTCGCACGACGACAACCGACCAAAACGGTTTCTGGGAGGTTGACGATCACCGATTCGGGTCATCGACGTACACCGTGTCCGCCTCCAACTTCACTACGGGCACCGTCGATGTCGATGTGAGTCCAGGCGCGGAAACCAGCGGTGATCTGACACTGATCGCCGCTGCGTCGGCGCTGAGCGGCCGACTTGAGCTGACGACAACCGACACGACGACTAGCTACGAGGACTTCAAAGCAACCGCCACAGGACCTGGCGACAACGTGACCGTCACCCTGGCCGCCGACGGCACCTACACGATCCCAATTACTGAGCAAGGAACATGGAGCGTCACCATTTCCCGAGCGGATGACGACAACACCAACTTCAACGGTCTGCCTGGAGAACAGACCGGGCTGAGCACCGACCCGGGCGTGACAACCAGCGTTGCCAATATTTCGGCGACGGAACTCGGATCAATCTCAATAGAGGTGACGCCAAGCGACGCTACCGTGAAGTTGTGCACGGCTGTTGACGGCTGCGGGACGCCGCTGACACCGACGGACGGAACGGTCCAGTTCACGGCGCTTCCCGCTGGTACCTACTCCGTGCAGGTTTCTGGGGATGAATACGAGACGGAAACCTCATCCGCGACGGAAATCGGCGCAGGCCAAGACGTCGCACTCCCCCGAATCGATCTCCAAGAATGGGGAACGCTCGAAGGCACACTCAAGGGACGACGAGGTTCGCCCGGTGCCAATCCCACGGACTCTGCCTTGGCAGGCATCCAAGTCATCGCCACCCCAGTTGGCGGAGGCGAGACCTACGAAGACTTGACTGAAGCCGACGGCAGCTTCTCTGTCCCAGCGCCCGCAAATACCTACAACGTGACTTTCGACCTCAACGGCTATGAGGCCTCCCCCCTCCAACCCGCATCGCTGGAATTCGCCACAACCCCTGCCACAGCGACAGCGGTCGGCGACGTCATCTACCAAGCATCGGCAGTCACACTCGACATCAGTGTCGAGAACGATGCAGGCACGCTGATTGACGCCGCCATCACCCTCTCCCACGGCGACGAGACCGACCTCACTGGAATCAACCATCTCGCCGGCAGCTCTCCGGTAACGGCAGGTCCACTCCAGCCCCGTACTTGGACCGTTACTGTCACGGCGGATGGGCACAACGACCTTCAGACGAGCGTCACCATCCCGCCCGGTGGCCTCGGGCAACCTCTCCTCATCACCCTGCCGCGAAACACCGGCTCCATCACCGGTTTGATACAGGCTCAAATCCTCGGCGACGTCGACATCGGGCCCGTGGGTGGCGTCACGGTGATCCACACCCCACCAGATGGAACTGGTTCGACAGTGACCAGTGACGGGTCCGAGGGCCGCTACACCGTGGCGAACGTGGTCAATGGCGCCAGCACTCTGCAATTCTCCAAGTCCAACTTCGCCACGCAAAGCATCTCGGTCGTCGTTTCTGACCAGAGCGATGCGACGGAACAAAACATCGTTCTCGTTCCTGCCAACAGCACGATCACCCTGACCGTTGCCGACAACCCAACAGCAAATTTCGAGGACCTTCAAGCGCAGCTCTACCTCGACACCGATGCAGGAGGCACGATGGAGGTTGGGATTGTCGAGACCGTCGGCGCCGACCGGACGGTGATTTTCACGGCCCCACCATCGCGACCCACAAGCGACGTCGCTCGAACCCACCACTACCGGATCGTGCTCTCGGGGACGGACTTTGTGACCAAGACGGTCGACGACCTCGACCTCTTACCCGGCACTCCCCTTACGCCCGGTGCAACGATCGTCTCTCACCCGTCCGCTCCTCAGACGTTGTCGGTCGTTGCTCGGGCAGCTGGTGGGGTCACGGCGACATGGACCGCCCCGGCAAGCGACGGCGGCGACGCCGTTGATTCCTACCGCGTCGAATGGGATCTCGGCTTCGGCACCTTCGGAAATGCAACGGTAATCACGGGAAGTCTGACTGCGGATATCACTGCCGTTGATCAAGGTGACGAAGTTTCCGTTCGAGTGTCAGCGACCAACGAGGCAGGGACGGGGCCTTCGTCAGCCATTGCAACAGCGATCGCCCCATCCGCACCGGACCCAGTCGGGAGCGTCACGGCTGATGCAACCGTCGCTGCCCGTCAAGTTGATTTGTCGTGGGTGGCTCCCGACGCGAACGGCTCGGCGATCAACGGCTACGACATCCAGTACAAGCTGGACACGCAGGGTTGGGAAGACGCAATCACAACCGCATCGTCACCCCCGTTGACGACGTCGGCATCAATTACCGGACTCAATGCGGGCTCTGACTATGAGTTCCGAGTCCGAGCCGTCAACGGGGTTGACGCCGGCGACTACAGCACAGGTGTCTCGGCGACGCCGGCGGACATTCCCGCAACACCGGCGAACTTCGCCGTCGCCAGCTTCGGCGATAGCGAGGTCGCCCTCAGCTGGGACGCCGCAAACGCCAACGGATCAGCGATCACCCGCTACGAATACCGACTCGACGACGGCAACGGCTTCGGCACCGCCATCTCCGCCGGAACATCCACCACCGCCACCGTCACCGGCCTCACCAACGGCACGGCCTACGACTTCCAAATCCGGGCCGTCAACGCCATCGGCGACAGCGCCTGGTCGACAAGCATCACCGAAACCCCCCGCACCACACCCACAACACCCACGGCAGTCGTCGTCACAGGCGGTGCCGGGCAGATCAGCGTGGCCTGGACCGACCCGGCAGACAACGGCGGTTCACCGATTACGCAGTACGACGTTCGGTATCGAATCGGCACAGGCGACTGGGTCGAGGTCATCGACTACACGGAGAACGATCCGATCACCGGACTCAATGCAGCCACCACGTTCGAAGTTGAAGCCAGGGCAGTCAATGGAGTCGGAAATAGCGCGTGGTCGACAAGTGCCTCCGGAACAACCGACGCGTAGCCCTGCCTGAACGCAGGCCTCACCACACCCAAAGGTTGAGCCCGAGCAGCACAAGGATGACAATCAGCACCAACCCCGTGAGCACGAGGGGCCAGCGACTCGGATCCGGGAGCGGTGGGGGCAGTTCGTGCGGTGGCGGTAGCGGCATCTGCTCAGGGGGTGGAGGAGGTGGCGCAATGCGGAGATCTGCACCACAGCGCCAACATGACACGGCATGCGCATCGTTGAGTTCGCTGCAGTCAGGGCACTTGTGACTTGCTTGCGTCCCAAGGCCGGTCGTTCCCGGTTGCCGTCGCATTGCATCGACTTCGCTGCTTTCCGGCGCTTGAGCAATGACGGAGTTCGGTGCCCAAAACAAGGGGTAGTCGCACTCCGGATCGGGACAGAACTCCTCGGCACGTCGATGAAATTCTGGGATGTCGTACGGCCGACCGCAACTCGGGCAAAGGGTCGGTGCAGTGTCAGTCATCGTCCAACTCCGGAACCGGATGAATGGTACGCCCGGCCCGCTGCATGGTGAAGGTCACCGAAGCCGGAAGCTCACGACGAACGATACGGGTCAGATCAGCATCATCCAGCTGCACGGGGTCCGGACTTGCTGACGAACCGACCGAAATATCGACATGCGACGGGGCTTCAACGGGAGCCGGGCGGTCGAAGTACACACCACCGCGGTCGCGAATCTCGACAGGAGCTCCCGTCAGCGCCTCCAGCAAACCCTGAAGCCCCTTGGCTGTTCCACGCGCACCCACGAGGGCGCTGTACTGCTTCACGACCCTTCGCTGAGCTGCCGGCGGGATCTCCTCGTCGAGATAGTCGAGACCGATCCAACGACCCATCGCCCCCACCATCGGAAGCGGCGCGACCGAAGGATCAAAGACATGCTCGATGGCATCGATGTGATCAAGGTACGTATCGGCCATTGCCTGGAAAATGCCCATGTACCGGCGGAAGAAGTCGTCGTTTAACATGCCCGCTGGCAACTGCTGGAGCAGCCATTCGGGGTCTCGACTCATCGCACGACCACCCGGTGGACTCCGGATAAGAAGAGCGAGTTCTTCCGCAGCCGAATGATCTCCTGGGCCTCACCGACCCGTTGCCCGTTCCGGGCATCCCAGTGAAACAGCAGGACGTCCACTCGCTCAACGCCATCAATGTCCGCAACCCGTTGATTGAGTGTGGCGGCATTGAGGTCGTCGGTCCATCCCCAACCAGTGCCGTCGGGGCCGCCCGACGTCGGATGGATGAAGGCATACAGAGCGGCAAGGACACGGTCCCGAACCACATCAGGAGGGCGGGCAGGGGCGGCGTGGACGAGCGCAGCGACGCTGACCCCCTGGTAGAACGGCGTCAAGAGTTCTACCGACGTGCCGAGCACACGACGCTCTTCGAGATAGTCGCCTACCTGCGCCATCGATCCCAGCGGAAGGGCAAAGGCATCGATAGAAGGCTGACGTCCGTGTTTCTCGCCGACTTCGGGCACAAGGAGAAGCCGGACAGGTGCTCCCAACGACTCCGGCTCAAGGGCTCGTACCCGCGCAATCGACGAGTCTGCCTGGCGGACAAGTCGCTCATAATCTTCCGCCGTGACCGCACGCCCCGCAGCCCGAATGGTCATCGGTCCGCGAAGTTTCGCGTTCTCGACACTCTCACGATCAGTGCCACCTGAAGCTGGCGCAAGATTTTCGACACGATCAACGCCGGCGATCGAGGTACGCAGTTGGGTGAGCGAGCCGGCCGGCACATTCCCGAGATCACCGCCGCCGTGGCGATACTTCGTCATCCAAATCGCAGCTCGCGACTCGGGGACAGCCCCATGCTGGTGATAGTTCCCTTCGCGGTCGCGGATTCGTGGACCGAACTGCACCTCGCCGGTTGTCTGATCCCAACGAAAATGCTGATTACTCGGGCCCGACTCTTGAAAGTCGTCGACTCGTTCCCACTGCTGTGTCAGCCCAGCTGCAGTGACGACTTCGACCGTCTCGTCGGGACGTAACTCGAGAACGGGAGCCAAGAGCGTGGTGAACCGTTGATCAGGTCGTCCATCGCTCTCGCCGAGGCGCTCGCGCTCCGTTGCCACGCTGTGCTCAGCCGGCACACTCACGGCGACGCGCGAGGAGGAGACTGCGTTGATCTGAGGTATCGACCGATAGGTCGGCTGATCTCCTTCAGGTTCAACGAGCATCGCTCGCAGCCAAAATCTCGGTTCGGCACTGAGCGCCGCTGACTGCTCCACCATCGGCACAGCGACGCGAACGATGCCATCCCGGTTGAAGCCACCAGTTGCGTCAGCAATCACGTCCGTGTCAACCCAGGATTCGGCCGTGTAGATCTGCCACCGCACGGGCGGCCGAGTCGGGTCGACACCGATCCCCTGGTTCGCAACGCCAAACCGGAGGTCAAGAACCGTCCCGGTCAGTGAGCGGTCAAAGCCGAGATAGAGGGCAGCGCCGGGAGTCAAGGACGGGAAGACCGGTATGGGTCCTCGCCGGAGATCCTCATCAAGTGACAGGAGTTCACCACCAAGGCCTGCTGTCTGCACGGTAAGGAGTTGTGGCGCAACCGCATCGAATGGCTCGGTCGTCGCGAAAACGATTGGATCGTCGGTTTCGCTGACCGTTGCGACTTCTGTTCCGGCGGGAATCGAGACCATCGCATCGTCGAGAAGCCAAAAGGTGATATCCGTTTGCGCTGCACTGGCCGGAAGAACATCTTCACCGAGCAGATTCAGCATTCGCGTGTAGAAGGCTTCGGGCACTTGATTGAGCCGGTACAGCATGTATTCGCTCATCCACGCGAACAGCTCGATCAGCGCGACACCAGGATCCGAGACGTTGTGATTCGTCCATTCCGGGCAGTACGCCGGGATCAGTTGCTTTGCCTCGTCGACAAGAGACTGGGCGTCGCGATCATCGAGATTTGGGGTGGGAAGAGTCATGACTCTGTCTCCTCAGGGATCACATAGAACGGGTACACCAGATTTCGTCGATCGTTCGTGGCTTGAACCGTGTACACGATGGCGATGTCGACAACACCCTCGGTCGAGACGCGGGGCGTCACGGTCACATCATCGACGACGGCGCGGGGCTCCCACTGCGACAACGCAAGCCGCACGTACTCCGCCATCAGGCCGAGCGTGTTGGCGTCGATCGGCTCGAACAAGAGATCCCAGATCTTGCAGCCGAACTCCGGCCGCATGACGCGCTCGCCGGGGGCAGTGCACAGAATCACGCGCATTGCCGATTCGATGTCGTCTGCGCCGGTCGTGAGCGCGATCGATCCGGTCTTGTCCACCCGAAATGGGAACGTAAAGCCGCGGCCGATGATGTCTGGGGTGTCGCTCATCGCATCAACCGATCTGGGTCAACGAACCCTTGACCTGCAAAATGCCGCTCGAACTGACCTCACCTTTTCCGGAGGCCTTCACGGAGACCTGTGTGCCTTCGAGCTTGGCACCCGTCTTGCCCTTGGCATTCACGTTCATGCCATCGAGCGAGACATCACCCTTTGCCTTGATCGTGACGTTCTTGCCTTCGAGTGTGATGTCGCCATTTGCCTTCAGGGTGATGCTCCCACCTGCTGTCTTCAAGACAACATCTCCCTTCCCCGCTTCGATCGTGACCCCTTTGTCGTTCTGAACGAAGGACACGTCGGTCTTCCCGCCCTTTGTCTCCAGTCGAGTCTGCTCTTTGCCGTCAAGCGCCGACATGAGAAGCGTGACCACCTTGTCCCCTGTGACGATCTCCGTCTCGACCGACGGGTCCTTCCCACTCGCAGGCATTGGCTGATTCTTCTTGTTGAAGAGTCCCCCAAGGACAATTGGCCGCCGCGCGTCGCCCTGCTCGAAGACCACCAAAACTTCGTCGTTCATGGCCGGCGTCGCACGAAACCCCGCCTTCTTTCCTGCTCGGAGGGTGAGGACCCGAGCCCAGCCGGTCTCGAAATTGCCGTCGAGAACTGGAAACTTCACCTTGACGCGGCCGAGCTTCTCTGGGTCTCCGTTGTTCGAGACAACACCGATAACCGGCCCGTTCGTTGCCCACGGATCGCCTGTTCCGCGATCACCGATCAAGTCAGCGAGTTCGCGTTCCTCTGGCCCGCCGAGTTCGATGATGGTCCCCACATCACCGGGAGAAAGCCGATGTTCAAAACCCGTCACCCTTTGCTTCGCCGACACAACGCCGTAGGTCTCATCAAGCTCGACCGAGTCACCCAACTCAAGCTTTCCAAGGAAGCCAATGTTCACTGTGGCAGATTCCACAGCCCTACTGGCGCGTGATGCGACACCTGAGGCCACCGATTTTGCTTCCTTCGCGTCGAGCACCGGCGACCCGACAATCCGAGACGGATTCCCCATCTTCTTCGCAAGATCTTCTGCAGAGTCATTGTCCAAGGTCGGCTTCTGTTCCGCAGCGTCCCAACCAGCGACCGTTACCTTCGATGGCGTCGCCGATGCATCAATCCGTCCTTCGATCGCAACGACATCAACCTTGTGGTGCGTCGATGTGCCGTTCACGTCGACCCGATCGACATGGAGTTTCTTCCCCGCCGCGTCCACCCACCAGGACAGCCCAAAACGATGACAGACATCATCGATGAACTCCATCGCCGTTCCCGTCACTGCGAGATAGTCCTGTGTCGAGTCAAGCGACCGGTGCGTTGACGTCGCCATGCCAGACGCAAGCTTTTTGATGACGCCGGCGTACGAGAGGTTGGCGTGGACTGATGGTTCGGGCCCGAACATCAGGTCTCGTGCGCGATCCATCGCTCGGACAACCAGCCGCCGAGATGAGCCGGAGCCAAACACCTCGAGCCCAACGACCTCGCCCACAAACACCGAGGCCGGTTTTTCGGTGCCCTCGGAGATTTTCAAGGCGAGCGCAGCACCGACCTTCGGAATGTTTAGATCCCAGCCGACGCCGGGCGAGTATCCGCCGACGTGGACCTCTGCCACCGCCGCCGCATTCAGCGTGCGTGAGACCGTTATGAGGTCGGCCTTGTCTGCGTTTGCCCACGGCTTGCCGCCGATCAACACCGAGTAGTTGCCCGCGCTCATGATGACTCCAACTCTGGAATAGCGAGAATGTCGCCCGGCGAGATCGCAAGGGGATCAAGAATGCCGTTGGCGGTCGCAATATCGCGCCAATACGAAGACTTGCCGTAGTGGGCGGCAGCGATCCGGTCGAGTGTCTCGCCTCGTTGCACCTGGTGCAGCCGTTCGGGCTCCGGTGTTCCCGAGGTCGGGTTTTGGCGACCCCAGTTCTCATCAGGTTCGTACTGTTTCAGTGAGAGATTCGCTCGGGCTCGCAGCGGCGTGCCGTTCGCCGCGAAGTAGGTGAAGGTGAGATCGAGCGACTCAACCACCGCCGTGAAGGAATGGATATCGCCCCAGTGGAATCGGACCCATGGTGGTCGGCCGAGCTTTTTCTTCTTGTCGTACCCAGGCAGTTTCGGATCGAGCTTCATCAGGTCGATCAACTGATCGGTGTACTTCGTGACGGTTCGGCCCTCGTCGGTGGTGTCGAGAACGAGCGACAGCGACATTGAGCCCGATCCGCCGCCGGCGAAAACGAGTTCAGGGGCCTCGCCGCCTGGAACGGAGTCGGCCGACCAGTTGTTCGACAAAGTGACTTGAAGCTCCGACGGGTTGAAACGGCACGGAATCCGCTTTCCTCCCTCACGCTCGAGATATGCCTTTACCTCGGCCATGACCGCCCACCTCCCCGGAAGCCGCCACGACGGTCGAAACCGAGCCGCAGTCGCCGCTGAAGGCGCCGCTCGATCTCGTCCGTGAGCGCATCGATATCGAAGTCGTTGGGCGGTTCGTCGCTGGCGCCGGAATCGCTGCCTGAAGCGGCCGGCGATCGACGAATCGTCTCGGATTTCATTGAGACGCTGGGGGATGCCGAAGAAATCGGAGGTGCCGCCACGCTGGGGCCACGCACAGAGGGCACAGATACCGAGCGCTGGTTCACTGGCGTGCTGGGTTGAGGGCTCGATGCAGGAGACGGTGGCGTCTGTCGCTTGGCGCGACCTGTTTGGGGTGTACGGCCCTGCAGTCGGGCAACAAGGCTCTCTGCGGACACGGTGCCGGAATCAGGCACCACCGCACTCGGCGTCGGACCCGCACCTCGCCCCCGATCCACCGCCGGCGAACCCAACGACGAACCAGCACCCTCCGAACGATCAACAACCGGAGCCTGCTGACCAAGCACACCCGGCTGCTCGCGGCGCGCCGACCGAGAAGCCACCGACTCCGCAACCGTCGGCCGCGCCGTTCGGCGCTGCGGCTGAGCAACAAGGCTCTCTGCGGACACAGTGCCGAAATCAGGCACCACCGCACTCGGCGTCGGACCCGCACCTCGCCCCCGATCCACCGCCGGCGAACCAGCACCCTCCGAACGATCAACAACCGGAGCCTGCTGACCAAGCACACCCGACTGCTCGCGACGCACCGACCGAGAAGCCACCGACTCCGCAACCGTCGGCCGCGCCGATGGGGGCGCGGAAGCCGATGACGGAGTCAACTGGCCAGGCACCCCGCGCGGCTGAGACGCAGATGTCATCCGTTCGGGGGTCCGCGCGAGCGCCGAGGGGCCAACTTCTTCGGCCGCCCCAAAGCCGAGCCCCAGAACTTGTTCGGAGGCGCGACGTACCGTCGGATTCGCTGCCGAGGCCGCTTCAGCGCCACCTTGAGGCGGCAGGCCACCGAATGTCACTGCGGGGTCAGCCCCCACAGGACGCGGCGGCAGACTGTTTGGTGGTTCGGTTGTGCCAGCCAGATCCGTTGTGCTGACACGAGATCTTTCGGCGGCCGCTTGCGATTCGCGTGACTTCAGAATCGCTTCGCCGGCCTGGCGAACCGGTTCGGGCTGCCTATTCGCGCCGGGGAAACTGGCCTCGGATTGAGTTGTCCGGTCAGCAATCCGCTCACCCGTTCGTTGGGTGTTACGGCCGTCCCCGTCCCCGGCAACCCGTCCCCTGTCAACAAGTGGGTCTCCCGGCCATGCCGCTACCCCACCAGACACCGACGAACCACCCGGACCAGACACAGGCAAAGACAAAAGCCGAGACGCCGACGAACGCTCAGACGCC
>MDSV01222823.1_pt1 | contig 18896 bp, 12 predicted proteins | sample 810851 | NCBI WGS metagenome assembly MDSV01 (sample SAMN05326640, study PRJNA326480) | marine metagenome | isolation source: seawater | place: Atlantic Ocean: North East | collected 2012 | reverse complement strand
GTCCACGACGTCGCCCATGTGCATGTTCGAGACGTCCATCTCGATCGGCAGCGCGCCGGAGTCCTCCATGGTGTTGAAGAAGATGGGTGCGATCTTACCACCGACGCACAGGCCACCCGTACGCTTGTTGGGAACGTTCGGGATGTCGTCGCCCATGAACCACAGCACTGAGTTGGTGGCGGACTTGCGCGACGACCCCGTGCCGACTACGTCGCCCACGTACGCAATCTGGTGCCCCTTCTGTTTCAGCGCCTCGATCTGCGCGGGCGCGTCCGTGATGCCCTCGCGTGGATTCTTGAGCATCGCCAGCGCGTGCAGGGGGATGTCCGGCCTCGACCACGCGTCCGGCGCGGGGCTCAAGTCGTCCGTGTTGGTCTCGCCCGTCACCTTGAACGTGGTGAAGGTTATCTTCTCGGGCACCTCCGGTCGGCTCGTGAACCACTCCGCCTCCGCCCAGCTGCGCATCACGCGCGCTGCGTGCTCGTTCCCGGCGCGCGCCTTCGCCTCGACGTCGTGGAACGCGTCGAACATCAGAAGCGTCATCGAGAGCTTGTCCGCGGCGTCCGCCGCGAGATCGTCCGCGTCCAGTGCCTCGATCAGAGGCGCGATGTTGTACCCGCCCTGCATGGTGCCCAGGATCTCGACGGCTTTCCGCTTGGACACCAGAGGGGAGGTTGCAGTGCCCTCCAGCACCGCGGTGAGCCAGCTCGCCTTGACGTACGCCGCCTCGTCCACGCCGGGAGGCACGCGATTCTCGAACAGGTCCATCAGCGCGGCCTCGTCGCCCTTGGGGGGGTTCTCCAGCTGCTCCACGAGCGAAGCCACCTGCTTCGCGTCCAAAGGCTTGGGCGCGATGTTCTCCGCCGCGCGCTCCGCGACGTGCGCGTCGTACTCGGTCAGGAACGTGGACGCCGCGCGCGAGGAGAGCACCGCGCAGGGAGGGAGGAGCGAGGAGGGGATCGGGGCGCGCGCCCCGAGCCCACCGCGCGCGGCGGCGAGCGCCGCTCGGCGCGCGAACGAGCCCGTGGGCGCGATCAAGTTGGCGACCCCTCTGGATGCCCCAGAGACGCCCACCTTGGCGCAGGGGCGCGCCAGCAGGCGGCGCACCGCTCGGCCATTGCGAAGCATCGTGGCTGCGGTGGGGGTAGACGCGACGGGAGAAGCGAAACGCGACGGTCAGTCTCGGGTTCTCGACGCGAGCAGCGCCCGGCCCCGCGCGGACGCATGCCGCCCGAACTATAGGGGAAGATGGACAAAAGTGTCCATTGGGATGATGAGAAATATCAGGCGATCGAGAACTGGAGCGCGCGCGGCGATTCGGTCGTGGGGCGCGCGCGCACCTCGCGTGTCTTCAAACTGGAGACGAGCCTCTAGGACGGGACGGTCGGGCAGTCGCCGCGTGCGCGTCCAGTTCTGGCGGGTCCCACACAACCGAGGGGCAAAGAGAGAGCGCGAACGGACGCTTGCGCTTTTTGCCTCTTCGTTTTTCGGGCGTCAATTTTTTTGCACACTTCGCGAAAAGTTTCGACTACATGCTCTGTCGCCTTCGGGTTGGCGCCCTTTGACGCACAAGAATCGGGCCGGGAGATTTCTGCGATTCGCGAGCTCGTCGCCGCGGCAGCCACCACGTCACGGATAGGTCGCCTCGCTCATCACTTCGCCGTGCTCGCACGCCGCGACCGACGCCCGTCCCGGCCCCGCCCGCACGGAGGTCCGCCGTTGACCCGCACACCCCCGCACGACCGCGATGTTCGTCGCGGGTGTCGCTTCTCGCCCCGCGGGGCTCGCGTTCCGCGCCTCGCCCGCCTCGGCGCGGATAGCGCCGGCGCGACCCGGCTGGTCGTCCCCGCGCGGACGCACGCTGGTGGTGCGCGCCGGGAAGAACCAGAAGGTGAAGAAGATGAAGGCGAGCAAGGTGAGCAAGAAGCGACAGGAGTTCATCGAGCAGGATAACGAGAAGGACCAGCTCGCCGCGCAGATGCGCGCGGCCGCGCGCGCAGCTTCTCTCGCGTCCGATCCCGATCGCTCCGCCGACGAAGACGCCGGCCGCGCGCCCGGCGCGTCCTTCGAGGACAAACTCGCGGCCGTGCGCGAGCAGGGCGCGGCTGTGCGCGAGGCGAAGGCGGCGGCGGCGCCCACGGTGATGGACGAGATCATCGCCGGCGGGCAGGGTGGGAAGAAGATGGGCTCCATCTACGACCGCGCTCCGGAGGCGCCCTCGGGGATCACGCTCGGGCAGGTTGGCGGCAAGACGGAGGAGGACGACGAGTTGAACGGGTTGGTTCGCATCGCGTCCGGGATCCTCGCCGTCGGTCTGCTCCTGGTGTTCCTGCCCTCCGACCTCACCGCGGGCGCGCCCGTGCCTCAGAAGCAGCTCACGCCGGAGGTGCTGGAGCAAGTCAAGGACCGCGCGGCGGAGTACGAAAAACAGCTGGCGTCGGAAAACGCGGGCGACGTCGTGAAAGGCTTGCGAGGTGCCGCCGAGTCGTACGTCGTGCTGGAGGACTACGCCGCCGCGGCGCCTCTGCTGCAGCGCCTGAACGAGCTCGAGCCCTCTGTGGAGAACACCGGCAACCTCGCGGACGTGTGGCAGGCCGCGGGCAAGCCCGCGAAAGCCGCGGAGGCGTACAGACTCGCCGTCGCCGCCGACTGGTCCGGCGAGCGCCCGAGCCCGACGCTGCTCAAGGGGCTGGTGGACGCGCTCTCCAAGGATGGCCGGCACGGCTTGGCGCTGAGCTACGTGACCGACTTCCGCGCGAAGGGCACTACGGACGACGTGGACGCGACGCTTCTGGAGGCGCGCGTGTACAGCGGGTGGAAGGGGCATGGAAAGGACGCCGAGGAGGCGTACGCGAAGGTGATCGCCGAGCACCCGGAGGATTTCCGCGGGTACCTCGCCAAGGGTGTGTTTTTCCGCGAGGTGGGCAAGCCCGGCGAGGCGGACAACCTGTTCAGGCAGGCCAAGAGCCTGGCGCCCAAGGAGATGGCGGACATCGTTAACGTCGTCGTGCAGCAGGCGAAGCAGCAGAACTGAATGTCGTATCAGAGGAGTAGCGCGTGATGCTCGTCGAAACGCGAACGCGCGCGCCGCGAAACCAAGCCTCCTCTGTCCGTGGCGCCGTTTCAACACGGACACCCGCGAGTTTTGATTTGGAGTTCTGGACCATCCGGTCGTTTGCCACTCTGGCCTCGCTTCGTTTTATTTTTCGCGCGATGGTCGCTCCTCGCGTGTGCACTTCGACGCACGCAGCACACGCGCATCGGACGACATGGCGGCGGTTCAGTACTTCGGCAACGGTATGGACGCGTTCCCTCACCCGCGGCGCGCGGTGTTCGCTCGGAACCCGCCCGCAACGCCGTTCGACGGAAACCCTACTCGATTCGGTTTCGTTTTCGTGCCATTCGGCATCTGACCACTTCCCCCCGACCCGTCCCACGCGCAGCTGCCAAGGTGTACGTGGCCACGGAGGCTGCCATCGGCATGGGCCTCGGCCTTGTCGCCGGTGCCGCCTGGAAGGTACGCCCCAGATCCGCGAAATCCGAACCCTGATGCGCAATCGCTGGCCCGCGGCACCCCGCACGCCTCTACCCCGGCGGAGGCGGAAAAAATATCCGCACAGACGAAACGTCTCGACGTTCGAACCCGAGGCTGACCCGACTCCCCGCTCCTTCCACTCGCAGAACTGGCACTGGCAGACCAAGCGCAACGTGGAGGCGTTCTACGCGAAGGGTAAGTGAACGTTCTCTGGTGCGGGGTGCGATTCTCGCGAGAGAAGTGAGCGCGCGGCGACGACTCAACGCGTCGCGCGCGGCGAATGTAACACTGATCAAACACCTCTCTCGACATCTGGACGCGCGCGCCGAGACCCCTCGCTTTCCCGTCCGCGGCGTACCAAAGAGCTTCGTCGCGACGGTCCCGTCGTCCCTCATTCGCTGAACAGCTTCCTGACGTCCTCGAGACGCGCGGGCAAAAGCGTCACCGGACACGCGCCGTGTTCGCGGATGTGCGCGGTCAGGCACGCGTGGCAACACGCGTACCCCGAGCACGCCGGCGCCGCGGGCGTTGCCGCCGGCGACGCGCCGCACAACGGGCACGAGCCTCTCGTCGGCGCGACGCCGTCTCTGTGCGGCGGCGGCACCGGCGGCGGCGGCGGCACTGGCAGCACGAGTGAGCTCGTGACTTTCTCCTCCGCCGAGCCGTACCACCACTCCATCAGCTTGAACCCCACGACGCACAGCATCAGCCCCCCCTGCGCGTAGTCCGCGGCGAAGTGGCGCGCGCGCAGCAAAGGCGGGCCCGCCAGACGCGCCGCGAACCACGGCGCCGCGCGCGCCCCGGCGACCGCCTCCGCCCTGGCCGATTCCAGCTCCAGCCGCCTCTGCATGGCCTCACGCGCGGACGTGCGCGCGACGCGCAGGCCCGCCAGCGCCAGCGCGGGGTCGTGCGTCTCGCCGCCGCCCAGAAGGAACCGCACCCAGTGCGCGAGCGTCGCCGCCTCCCAGGCGGCGTGCGCCAACGGGTACGCGCGCACAAACAGGTCCTCGCCGCGAACGCCTCGTCGGCGAGAAAGCCTCCACTCACGCGAGTCCGCCCCCGCTCGTCCTCCGCCAGCGAAACCGACCCCCAACCCCCCCCGAGCGCTCGTGGTGAACCGCCCGAACGCGGCCAGCAGCCCCCGCCGCGTCGCGAGCGACTCCTCGGCGGCGGAGTCATCTTCCGACGGCGCGGACGCGAGCCGCGCGGAAGCCGAGGAGGCTCCGGTCCCCTCCTGGATTCTCCCGCCGGGGCTCTGCTGGGCTCCCCCGCCCGCGTCCTCGCCAAGGATGGCGCCCGCGACGGCGTCCGCGTCCGTGGCGTGCTCGAGGCCGCGCGCGCGCGCCAGGCGGGCGTACAGCTTGTCCAGTTTCACGCGCGCGTAAGGAACCCCGACGAGGAGCGCCACGGACGCGATCCTCTGCGACTTGGTCATGCGTCTCGCGGCGTTCTCGCGGGGCTGTCGCCGCGACGCGGGTTCGGTCCTCGGGGAATCGGAGCCGCGCATGCGCGTCCGCTGCAGGCCGTACAGGCCCTCCGCCAAGGATCCGTCGCTCGTGGCGAAGCTGTGCCACTCCACCAGGAGCATGAAGAGCGCGAAAGCCTCGTCCTCGTGGTCCAGGAGCCGCGCCAGCGAGGGGCGGCGGGACACGAGCACGCCCACCGAGTACAACAGCGCGGCGCGCAGCGAGGGCACGAGCTTGTCCGCAGCGACAAGCTCGAAGAATGTGGGGCGGTCATCGCCCCCCTCCGACGAGGGGGGGACCTGCATCGCGCGTGCCCTTCTGGGAGCTGACAACCGGCCGTGATTTGTTGTTCGTTTTCTGAAGTGTTTCTGAAACTCACCTACCCACGTGATTTGGTGCCGCGCCGCCGACGCCATGTACGGCGGCGGGCGCGGCGGCCGAGGCAGGGGTCGGGGGCGAGGTGGCGGGCGAGGTGGCGACTTCGGCGGTCGCGGGAGCGGCGGTAGAGGCGGTGGTGGGCAGAGATGGTGGGACCCGGAGTGGCGCAACGCGAAGCTCGCTGCTATGCGCGAGGAGACCGGTCGAAATCGCGTCGACCTCGACGAGCAGGCATCGCTCGAGGACATGCGCGCGATGTTGCGGGACCCGTCGCGCGAGGAGTTTGTCATGCGCGAAAACGTCGGCCGCGAGGGCGCGGAGGCGGTCGAGCGTCTCGCGCGTTCGCTCGGACTGCACTTCAAGCCGTACGGCAGAGGCACCAACACGGTGCTGGTGGTGAGCAAAGTCCCTCTCCCTGACTACCGCGCCGACCTCGACACGAGGCGGAACGCGACGCGCGACCTCGAGATGTCGGACGACGCGCGGCGCGCGGTCGCCGCTGCGCTGGAGCGCGTGGAGACGCACCGACCCGCGGCGACAAAACACCTCCGCTTCGGCGAGGAAGAGACCGCCGACGGCCTCCGCGACGGCGAAATAGAATTCCGCCCGGACGCGTCAGTAGACGCGTCAGAAGCGGCGCGCGAACGGGCGCGTCGCGACTCGCCTGGCGCGCTCGCGTCCGCGCGCGCGCGCGCGCGTCTCCCCGCGGCGGCGCGGCGCGACGCGTTCCTCGCGGCGGTCGCCGCGGACCAAGTCACGGTGGTTTCCGGCGAGACCGGCTGCGGCAAAACCACGCAGTGTCCCCAGTTCGTGCTGGAACGCGCGCTCGCCGAGGGCCGCGCCTCGGCGACGCACGTCGTGTGCACGCAGCCGCGGCGGATAAGCGCCGTCTCGGTGGCGGCGCGCGTGGCGCACGAGCGCGGCGAGACCGTGGGCGAGACCGTGGGGTACCGCATCCGGCTGGAGGCGCGCGTCTCGAGGGAGCGCACGCGGCTGGAGTTTTGCACGACAGGCGTGCTTCTGCGGCGGCTCGCGACGAACCCGACGCTGCGGGGCGTGTCGCACGTGTTCGTGGACGAGATACACGAGCGGGGCATGCACGAGGATTTTCTGTTGATCGTGCTGAAGGACCTGTTGCCGAAACGGCCTGACTTACGCGTGGTGCTGATGTCGGCGACGATGGACGCGGGCGTATTCGCCGACTACTTTGGCGTCCCGCCGGGCCGCGCGTTCCACATTCCCGGGTTCACGCACCCGGTGCGCGAGGCGTTCCTGGAGGACCTGCTGGCCGGCGCCGGGGAGGTGTTCGGCGGGGCGAGCGCGACCTCGTCGCCTCCCGTCGCGATACGGGACCGAACGAGGCTGCGCACGCCCGGGGGCGGACCCGGTGGCTTTCGCGGGCGCGGGCGTGGGCGCGGGAGAGCCTTCCGAAGGCGCTCCGGAGCGCCGCCCGAGGAGACGGTGTCGGAGACGGCGCTCCGCGAAACGATCGCGAGCGATTTCCCGGAGCGGTCCGCGTACGCGCCCGATGTCGTCGCGAACCTGCGGCGGTGGACGGCGAACTGCGCCGCGGAGGACGCGCTCGACGTCGAGCTCGTGCGCGATGCCTTACGCCGCGTGGTGGCGCTCGCGGACGAGACCGAGCGACGAGAAAAGGCGGAAGCGACCGACGCCGAGGCGAACGCTCCGTTCGTCGCGGGCGCCGTGCTGGTGTTCCTCACCGGCTGGGACGATATCGTCAAGGTGCGCGACCTGTGCGCGTCGGACGACGTGCTTGGCGACGCGTCGCAGTTTCTGATCCTGCCTCTACACGGGCAGATGCCCTCCGCGCACCAGCGCGAGATCTTCGACCGGCCGCGCCGCGCGGGCGTGCGCAAGGTGATACTGGCCACGAACATTGCCGAGACCTCCATCACGATCGACGACGTCGTGTACGTCGTGGACTGCGGCAAGAGCAAGGAGAAGTCGTACGACGCGCTGAACGACATGGCGTGCCTGCTGCCCGCCTGGATCAGCAAGGCGTCCGCGCGCCAGCGCCGCGGACGCGCGGGGCGCGTTCGTCCCGGCGTGTGCGTGCGGCTGTACACCAGAGCGGTGCACTCGCGCATGGCGGACCACGCTGTGCCCGAGATGCTGCGCACGCCGCTGGAGGAGCTCGTGCTGGCCTTGAAGAGCCTCAGCCCGAACACGAAAGCCGCGACGTTCACGGCGCGCGCCATCCAGCCCCCGGAGCGACGCGCGGTGACCAATGCGATCGATCTGCTCGTCGCGATCGGCGCGTTGCGTCGGCGCGACGAGACCCTCACCGCGCTGGGCGCGCACCTGGTTTCCCTGCCGGTGGCGCCGCGCGTCGGGAAGATGCTGGTGATCGCCGCGGCGCTCGGGCAACTCGAGCCCGCGCTCACGGTGGCGGCGGCGACCGCGACGCGCGACTTCTTCGTGCTCCCGGTGGACGCGAAGCACGTGGCAGACGCGTCGCGTCGCGCCTTCGCTGGGGACTCCGCCAGCGACCACGTCGCCGCCGCGCGCGCGTTCGAGGAGTGGCGGAGCGCGAAGAGGGGCCCGGGCGGAACGAACGCGGCGCGCACGTTTTGCCGCGAGCGCTTTTTGTCCCACGACGCGCTCGAGCGCGTCGCCGAGATGCGGGAACAGCTCCGATCGTTGCTGGAAACCGCGGGGTTCGCGCGGCGCGCGGAACTTCCGGCGTCGCGAGCGTCCCGCGCGTTGGACGTCCAGGTGTTCCGCGCCGTGACGTGCGCCGGCTTGTTCCCGCGAATCGCGAGCGTGTCTCGCCGCGGGCGGCGGGTCGAGCTGAGCACGCACGAGGACGGCCGCGTGGAGTTCCACCCGGGATCGGTCAACGCGCGGTTCGGCGCGGCGTTCCCCTTCCCCTGGGTGTGCTACGGCGATAAGGTTAAGACCGGCGCGGTGTACCTGCGCGACAGCACGTGCGTGCCCGCGTGCGCCGTGCTGCTGCTCGGCGGCGAGCTGGAGGCGGTGCCGCGGGAAACGGAACCGTTCAAAAAAAGCTCCGCCGCCGCGACGGACGACGACGCGTCGCTCGACCGCGTCGGCGTTTTGAACGGCGCGTACGTGTTTCTCGCGCCGCGCGCGACGCTGGACGCGATCAAGCGGCTCCGGGGCGCGCTCGACGCGACGCTGCGGGAAAAAGCCGAGAACCCGGAACGAGACGTTGCCGCGCGTGGCGCGGCGCTGGTGGGGGCGGTGCGGGCGCTGATGGCGGACGAGGCGCGCACCGAGGAGGCGTGCGTCGCCGAGTCGTCCGCGCGGGTCCCCCGCGGGGACTGGCCGTGTCCGCGCGGGTGCGGCGTGGTGTTCGCGTCGAAGAAGCGGTGCTTCAGATGCGGCGCGGCGAAGCCGCAGGAGGCGCAGGCGGAGGAGCGCGACGGAGGATGACGCGTTTCTTTATTAGACGAGCTACGAAGGTACTTTTTTTTTACACCCGAGAGTCGTTCCCGCTCGATCACGAGACGATCCTGCCCTCCAGGACTTTGAACAGAGAGCCACACTCGTGTTTTGGCTTTCAGGGACGGTGGCTCGTGACCTCCCGATCGGGTTCCTCGGTCGAGACGCGCTCACTCGCCCTCCGCCTTCTCCGCGGGGGGGCTCTCTTCCTTCGGTTTTGGGGGCGGCGGCTTCTTCTTCTTGGGTTTCTTGCCGATGCCGATCTGCGAGGAGGAGAGGGGAGGTCAATGCCGCGTCGGGAATGAGGCGTCCGGCGGGAAACGCCGGCGCGTCGAAAAACCCACGCGAAAATCAGGTCGACGGCCAGGGGACGCGGGTCCCAGGACGCGCGTTTCGCGCGCCGAACGCGCGTCGCGCGCGCTGTGACGACGGTGGCGGCCACTTCTGAGGAGTGGCATCGGTTACGCGCGGGACTTCTCGATGCGTAAGCCACGCACCTCGTGCTCTATGTGTCCGATGTCGTCGTCGATGTCCGACTGCTTCAGCAGCGGCTGGAACGCCTCGCCCTTGGGCCCGCGCGCGCGAGCCATCGGCGCGCACGACCCGTCCTCGTTCCACCGAGCCATCGGGCGCCGGTAGAAGCCAGGATAGATGGCGAGGTCGTATTCGTCCAAAGCCGCGGCCGCCATCGTGGCTGTGCGCTGCGGAGTGCCGTCGGACGCGGCTCGAAGCGCCACCGAAGGCGCGTTCACCGCGCGACTTTTCTAAATCCTCCAAACGTGGCTCATGTCGAGGCGGATCGCGGCGATCCGCTCGCCGTCTCGGAAAGCCGTCTCGGTTCCGAGAGCCCCTCGCCCGCACATCATGGCCGCGCAGCGCGTCTGCGCGCCGTCTCTCTCTCCCCGCGCGTTCCCGCGCCCTTCCCGCGCATCCCGGAGGTCGCGCGCGATGTCGACGCCGTCCGCGGCCGCCGAGGGCGTCGGTACCGTCGTCTCCCCTGCGTGGCTGGCGGAGCGCGCAGAAGAGCGACGCGTGCGCGTGCTCGATTGCTCGTGGTACCTGCCCGCCATGAAGCGCGACGGGATCGAGGAACACGCCTCGCGACGCATCCCCGGCGCGCGATACTTCGACGTGGACGCAATTAGCGACCCGAGCAGCGCTCTGCCGCACATGCTGCCGAGCGCCTCGCAGTTCGCCGCGGCGTGCGACGCGCTGGACCTGCGAAACGACGACCAGATCGTGGTGTACGACGGCGCCGGGCTCTTCTCCGCCGCGCGCGCGTGGTGGATGTTCAAGGTGTTCGGACACGACGCCGTGGCCGTACTGGACGGAGGCATGCCCGCGTGGCTCGAAGCGGGGCTGCCGTTGGACGAGGCCGTCGTGGACGAGGCCACCGTGTGCGCGGCGGCGGCGGCAACCGCGAGCGCCGCGAGCGCCGCGAGCGCCGAAACGCTTCGTTTCCGCGCCGTCCTCGACCCGTCGCTGGTGCGCTCGAAACAAGACGTGTTGACCCGGTGCGTTCCTTCGCGCGTGGGTGACGCGACGACGGAACGACTGGTGGACGCGCGTCCCGAGCCGAGGTGGAGAGGCGCCGCGCCCGAGCCCAGGAAGGGCGTGCGCAGCGGCCGCGTGCCCGGGTCGAGCTGCGTCCCGTTCTTTTCGCTCCTGGATGAATCCAAACGCGTCAAGTCCGGCGCGTCCATCGAGGCGACGTTCGCCGTCGCGGGCGTGGACTTGAGGGACACGTCCACGTCTCTGGTGGCAAGTTGTGGGACGGGCGTGACCGCGTGTGTGCTGGCGCTCGGCGCCGCGCTGGCCGTGCCGGAGCTCCGGCCGAAAGGGCTCCCCGTCTACGACGGGAGCTGGACCGAGTGGGGCGCCGAGGACAGCGGCTGTCCGGTGGAGACAGATTGAACCGACGATGAAAGCACCCGCGGTCGCGTTTTATTAGAAGTGGGTGTTGTAGGATAGTAAAACGACATTCGCGTCCCTCCGCCGCGCCTCGACGCCTTTCACGGCGGCCGCCGCGCGTCGCGCTCCTAAGGGGAAGATCTCTTGACGCAGAGCAGCACCGCGCGGTCAAACTCCGAAGCGTCGTGCGCGTCCGCGTCCCGCAGCGCGACGACGCGCTCGAACCCGACCGTAGTCCTCAGAAACTCCGCGTACAGCGACGGGCGCAGCGTGATGGCGCGAAAGTGCGCCTTCGTCTCCTCTGGCATCGTCTGCTTCCTGAACGCGCGCCCGTAGCTCCGCCACGGCTGGGGCTCGACGATGAACACGCCTCCCGGGCTGAGGGATTCGTGCACGTCCGCGAACAGCCGCTTCAGCCCTTCGTCCCCCCAGTTGAGCTGGATCCACTTCGTGACGGAGAGGCACAACACGGCGTCGAACGATCCGCGCGCGAAGAGCGCGGCGCGCGCCTCGTCCGCTTCCGGCGCTGCGACGTTGCGATGTAAAAACGACACGGCGTTCAACGCGTCCGCGGCGTCCGCGAGATGGAGCGTCGCAGATGGAGCGTCGTTCGTTCCGGGTCGCGACGCGTCGTCCAAAGTCTCAGTCTCGCGCGACCCGTCGTCGCGCGCGCCGCCTCGCTCCGGACGCTTCGTCGCTTCATCGTCGACGACGACGGAAGGATCATCCGCGCTCGTATCTTCGTCTCTCTCCCGCGCGTCCCGCGCGATGGTACTCTGCTTTCTCGCCCTGGTTTGCCTCTCGGCGGCGCGCTTGAGACGCGCCAGCTTCTTTTTCGCCTTTTTCACGAGGTGCGGGTCGATGTCGACGCCGAGCATCTTCGCCGGCTTGCAACGCACGGCAATGGACAGACCCACCAGGCCCTCGTTGCACCCGATGTCCAGCACACGTTTGCCGGCGAACCACTCGTCTCGAAAATGCGCCACGCGGTGGTCCTCCAAGGTCTCGCCGACGCGGTAGCCGTAGTACCGATGGTAGTTGCCGTACCGGAAACACCGCGTCCCGCGCTTGGAGGGTCGGGGCGACGCGCCGAGCGACGTGTGCGTGCCGCTCGGGGGGGTCGCGGCCGCGGGGGCGGACGAGGGGGCGGCTACATCGGGTGCCTCAACGACGCCCCCCGTGGTCGGGGCCGCCGGCGTGCTGGTGGACGCCCCCCCGGCGGACCGCAGAGGAACGTCGGCGGTGCGTCCCGGGGCGGGCGCGGCCTGTGCCGCCCACAACTCCAGCCCTGAGGCCAGAGCGGTTCCCGTTTCCCGAGCCGCTTCCCTCGGACGCTTCGTCCCCACGGCCACCGGCACCGGCTCGGGGGCCACCGCCCCTTCCGCGGACGCCATGCTGGACGACGCAATGCTGGCGCACGCCCGAATGCGAATCTCGACAGCGCGGTCGGCGGTTCGCACGCGAATGACGCGACGCGGCGCGATTTCTCGGTCGGATACACTCGTGAAATCCCTCGTATGGCTTTTTTTGTCTGGAGTGTTGTAACCGACTTTTGTGTAGTACTCGCTTTTCGCGTTAGTCGCCGCGCCCCCCGGGTACGCTGGACACCGCGCAGCGCGACGCGTCGCGTTCGGGCCGTGCGACTCGCCTCGGGACCGCGCTGAGGTTGAGCCACCGTTCCCGTCGCCATGAGCCTGAAGAAAGGCTTGAGAGAGCTATGGGAGGACCTGATGTCCTACCGCACGCTCAAGGTTGTGAAGATCTCGGACCAGCGCCTGGCGTACGTGCACAAGGCGCTCATGGCTTCCATCCTGGTGTACAGTGCCATCTCCATGGTGGGCTCGCACACGTACATGCTCAAGGAGAAGCCCCGAATGTACGTCGCGACGGTGGTGGACGACAGTTTGCGTCTAAGTAACTTCACGCTGGCCGCCGCGGCGTACTGCGACGTCGCCAACACGGATTTCGCGGGGGACACGTTCGTGGCGGAGGGGGCGTTCCTGAACAACCAGTGCGCAGAGCACTTCGCGACGTCGCAGGTGACGCGTCTGACGGACGCGGGTGCGTTCGTGGCGACACACGTGCAGACGCAAGATTGGACGCGCTCGTGCGAGGACGACGCCGCGCTCACCGGGTGCGTCCTGAACGACGACGGCGACGCCAAGAATTACTTCCCCGCGGACGTCGACGCCATCGCGCTGCAGTTCCGCCCGACGTACGTCACGTCGTGGGGCGTGAGCGAGCCGCCGACAACCATCTTCGCCATGGACGTCGAGGGCGAGGAGGTTGATTACTTCTACGCCTACGACGACGACCCGGAAAGGCGAACGCCCAAGTTCACGGTCGAGGAGCTGCTGAATCTGGCGAACACCAGCCTGGCGGCGACCAACCCGGTGTACGTCTCCGCGGACTTCGCCGGGCGTCTCCCGTCGTACCGCCTCACCGGCGTGCGCGTGAACCTGGACTTCACGTTCAGCAACTTCCGGCCGATGGCGGAGGGGCGCCCGTTCCACTTCGAGCCGCAGGCGAAGATGTCCGTGAGCGTCACGAGCGCGGGGTCGTTCGTGGGTGCCGGCGCGGACATGTACTACACCGGGCCGCACGGCGCCTTCGACGCCTCCGGCTCGCGCGCGGAGATGCGCGGCGTGAAGATCGAGTTCCAGAGCAAAGGGCTGATGGGCGTGGCGGACGGGTACACGGGGATGATGGCGCTCATGTCGTGCCTGGTGATGGTGGGCGTCGCGACCGCCATCGTGGACGTCATCGGCGCGTTCATCTACGACTCGTTCAAGGATGACAAGATCGAGGACGACGGCGAGCGGCAGCACCTCGAGCACATGATCCTGAACATCGAAACCTCCGGCGTGCCGTTCAAGCACGACGACCTGCAAGTGATGCCGAACGTCTCCGTGAAGGACTTTCTGCAGATGCTCCAGAAGGACATCCTGAAGCTCAGCACGCTGGCGCACCACATGTCCCGCGACTTGTCCCAGGCGGGGCTGAACCGGCACACCATGGACATCGCGTCGATGGACGTGAGCGCCAACGAAGCCGCCCGCTTCCACTGCGCGCTCGTCGGGCCGGACCGCTCGGAGGTGTACCTCACCGGCGGCCCGCAGACGGTGGGCCGCGGGCACGGCGGGAGCCACAGCAAACGCATCTCGCACAAACAGCTGAGCGTGGTGGCCAACACGCACACGGGCGTGGCGATCGTGCGCGGCATGCACACCAAGAACTGCAGCGGCGTCGCGCTGGGGGGCGGGCCGTGGCAGGCGTTGGGGATGGACGACGAGGTGGAGCTGATGAACGGAGACATGGTGGCGCTGCTCATGGACGAGGGCGCGGACGAGGACGAGACCACGGTGGAGGGCGTGTTCGTCTACCGCGTCACGCTGGTGGAGAACAAGAAACCGCCGGGCGCGGGGTTCTGGCCGTTCTGGTGACGCGCGGGGCGTAGGTACTCTAGCTACACGTAGCGGCGAACGCGCGCGGTTTGAAAAAAGAAACGTCGTGCATGATTTGGACTCCCGAATGTCATATTTCGGTGAGTCATCGAGAATATTTCGCGCGTGAAATAAAGCCGATCGTCCGACAAAGCGCGCACAGCCCATCGCTCGCGTCCCCGGGTCACTGCGGCCGCGTCTGCCGAGAAGGACGCATGAGTGGGTTCGGACAGCCCCCTGCGGGACATATGCCGAGCGCGGATGACCTCCAGCCCGCGAACCGTCCGAGGTGCGTGCGGACGACACCCCCCGCCGCGATTTGGTCCCCCGGAAATGACCGAGCGACCGCCCCCGTCACGAAAAGTCGCGCGGTCGCGCGGACGCGTGTTGACCCGGGTCCCCCCCTTCCATCGCGCGTTCTCTACGCCCAGGTCCCACGGCGGTAACGAGTGGAGCTGGGGGGGTGACGACGCCTTCGGAAAACCTTCCGCGAGCGCGACGCGCGTCGCCCCCGGCGGGCTGGAGAGTCTCGGAGGCCTCTCCATCAATGGCTCGAGCCACCCCGGCGATGCGCCCGGCCCCGGTCGCCAGGCGGGCGGATCCAACCGCCGAGGCACGATCATCCGCGGGCCCGCGGCGAGCTCGAAGACTGCGCGCCCGGCATCGCTGACCGGCGCGGCGCACGCCGTGCCGGCGAGCTACGGCCACGCCGCGTCGGGCGCCGTGCACGTGCGGTCTCTGTCCCTTGAGATCGATCCGGCGTTCGATCCCGCGCGCTTCAGCGACGGCGAGCGTTCCGACGACGGCGATTTGGACGAGGGCTCGGACACGGACGACGGGTTCGTGCCGCACACGCACGACGTGATCATCAGCGAGATCGAGGACATCAACCTGGCGGACTACATGCGAACGCTCGAAGCGCCGGTGTTCGACGAGGAAGCCGCGCTGGCGGATGCGTTTTTCGGGTTCGGCGCCGGCGCGTTTTTGCGCGGGAAAGAAACCGCCTCCGTCCCAGGAGGGGCGGTCTCCGACACGGCGAACGGCGTGTCGTCGAAATCGACGCACGCGGCGTTCGCGGAAAGGATGGATGACGAGACGACCGGCGAGTCGGCGCGCGAGACGCGAGACGCGACCGCCGTCTCCGCCGTCTCGTCGTCCGCCGGAGCTCCGCGCGGACCGCCGCCGTCTTCCTTCTCCGCGGCGGCGACGTCGGTTTTCGAAACAGACGCGGACGGCGACGGCGCGTTCGCGTTCCCCCCGAGCGCGCTGCCCCCCAAGCCCGAGACGCCCGGGCGCGCGGGACGCAGGGGCTGGTCCAGGCAGGGCAGCCGTGGCGGCCAGGGCGGCCAGGCGGGCGCCGAGCCCGCCGGCGGCGCGGCGGAGCGGCCGCAGACCGGGGGGCTGGACGACGCGGACTGCGCGCCCGGCGGGTTGGACGGCGACGCCCCCCTGGACGCGGACGGCGAGTTCGCGGGGATCAACGCCGACATCTACGACGACAGCGACGATGAATCATGGGGAGAGCAGACCCTATCGACGCGTCCCTCGCGCGCGGAGGGGACGGAGGAGGAGGAGGATGGCGGCGGCGGCCGCGCTTCGGGAACCGACGCGGGGGGTGCTTTTTCGTCGACGAAGAGCCCAGACGCCGACGCGTCGGCTCCGGGGAGCGGGACGAACGAATCGACGCGCGTCGTCGGCGGTTCCGGCGGCTGGTCTGACACGGACACGGCCGCGGCCGCCGTGACGTACGGCTTCGACGGAACGGCCGGCGACCAGAAGGCGGGCCCCGAAGCGGACGCGCCCAGCCGCGTGCGCCGCCGGCCGGTGGATGACGATTTCGTCGTCATGTCCACGCCCAAGGGCCTGAGGCGCGTGCCCTCTGCGCGCAAAATAAGGAGCGCACAGGGCGCGCGGCCGGGCGCACCACCGAACGGCGACGCGTCGCGCTCGGACGGGGCCCATCTCGGCGGCGTGGGAGGCGTGGGCGGCGCCCCAGGCTCGAAAGAGTCCTTCGGCGGCGGCGCGGCGCGGCGCGGGCGCGCCTCGGATGAGACGGCGGCGGCTGGCGCGCGGCGTCAGAAACCGACGCGCGCGTCCTCGGCGAGCGGCGCTCGCGCGTCGATCGAAACCGCGAGACGCGTGGAGATGCTGCAGCGCCCGCCGTCCCGGCAGAGGCCTCCGCCGGAAGCGGTGGACCTGTTCGCCAGGGGTCGCGCGGCGGCGGCGGCGGCGGCGGCGGCGCCCGCCGTGCCCGGGCTGAGCAAAGTCTCGCGCCCCGCGGGCATGGCGGCGTCCATGCTGCGCGCGTGACTGGGACGCGCACGCGTCGACGTGTCTCGACGAAAGGACAGCGGTGCGTGCGTACCACCGTCGACGACGACACGGTGTCGCCTGTTTGTTATAGGTACCAATATGTATGTGTATTAACGCGCGAACGAGCGCGCGTCTCCCTCATCGGTAAGCTCGCGTGGGACGTCCAAAAGAGACGCCCCCGGACCGCCGGACGCCGAGCAGAGGTCACCTCAATCTCAGTCACCTCGATGTCGTCACGCGCGCGGCGGCTGCATCTCGAGCACGTCCATCTGCTTCACGAAGAGCGGTTTCCCGGTGGCGCGCTCCTTACGCACCATGTACACACCCCCGGCGCACATGAGCAGGATGACGATCACCAGAGGCGTGGCGACGTACCCCGCCAAACGAGCGCTCTCCTCGTTCGCCGTCGGCTCGCCGTTGGTCCGGGCGGTGATCTGGTCGTAGTTCACCTCGCCGCACGTCGGCCCCATGAACCCGAACGCGCACACGCAACCCGTGTTCTGCGAGTTACACACGCCGTCGTTCTGGCAATACACCTCATCGGTCGTCGAGTCGTCGCCGCACTTCACGACATCCTTGATCTCGCAGTTGGGGCCCGCGTGGTTGTACAGGCATCGGCACGGACGTTCAACGTCGTTGCCGAAGCAGTACCCGCCGTGCAGGCACACCTGCCCGGACGTGCACGTGTCAATGAGGTCGCTGATCTCACACCTGAGCCCCGAGTAGCCCTGCGGGCAGACGCACGCCGAGGGCCCGCACGTGCCTCCGTTGGCGCAGAAGAAGCCACCGCCGCACCGCTCAATCAGCGAAGCGCACTGCGGACCCGTGTAGTCCTCGAGGCACTGGCACACGCGATCCGGCTTTTCCGTGTCGGCGCCGGTGCTGCACGCGCCGCCGTTCAGACACTGCGAGGGTTGGGTAATTCGCGCGCCGGTCAGCTTCGGTGGTCTCGGGACGAGAGAGTGGGAGGCATTCGTTCGCTCGTACGCGCGCGTGGGATCCGCGCGCCGCATCCCCGCCGCGCGTGCCAGGGTTATTAGCAAAAAGAAAAAGTGCGACGTGTCGCGGAAAGGCGGACGCACCCTGTGTCCTGCGAAGTCGCCGGTGCAGTCGACGCAGGTGGTATCTGCGGCCAAGTCACCATCGTCGCATCTCGAGGCCGAGGCCGAGGCAAGCGACAACGCGAGCAACGTCGCGAGCAACGTCAACCGTCGCGTCATTGCGCGTTAGGATCTGCAGGATCGCCGCCGAGCTCGCCCGAAACGTCGTCATCGACGGTCTCATCGGTCTTCGGTCAAATCGAAGCCGAAAACGCGACCGGATCGATCGAGCGGTCTTTCACGCGTTGATCGACCTGATCGGCCGTCGATTTCGCCACTCGTCAGTCGTGGCGTCTCGCACTCGCGCCACACTCCACCGCGCGCCCCACGCCTGTTGCCTTGCTCCGGGTTGGCGGTCGGCGTTCGACGCACGCGCGAAAGGTTCGCGGTCGATCGATCGGGTTGCGGACGATCCGCGCGCGGCGCAACCGGTGACAGCCCTCGCCGATCGCGGAGGCGCCGGAGAGGTTTTCGTCGCGGCGTTCGGGGGCGGTCGAGGGCTCGCGTCTTCTCTCTCGTCCGCGGATCTCTCGAGTCGCGCGACGGGCAGGACGTCGCGGTCGTCGCGCCCCTCTCGACCCCGCGCTCGAGGCCGACCATGAAGCACGGCAAGACGTTCCGCAAGCTCGGGCGCGACAGCGCGCACCGCTGGGCGATGATGCGCACGATGGTCACGCAGCTCATCGAGCACGAGCGCATCCGCACGACAGTGGCCAAGGCGAAGGAGCTGCGCAAGGTGGCTGACCGCGTGGTGACGTACGCGAAGCGGGGCACGCTCAGCGCGCGGCGCCGCGCCACCGCGGTCGTGCGCACGGACGCGGCCGTGCAGAAGCTGTTCACGGAGCTCGCGGCGCGGTACCAGGGCAGGGCGGGGGGGTTTACGCGCGTCCTGCAGACGGGCCAGCGCAAATCCGACTCGGCGCAGATGGCCTTCATCGAGTACGTCGATCGCGAGGGCGAGCTGCGACCGGCGCGGCCCGCCGCCGGGCTCGGGCTGAGCTGGGCCGCCAAGGAGTACGTGCAGAGACAGCTGGCGGAGGAGAAGAGCGGGAGAGCGAGGAGGAAGGCTGAGGCGGGGGGGGCGGGAGAGCCGGCGGCCGGTGGTATCCCTCCCGAGGAGAAGCGGTAGAAGCGGCGGCGTAACACGTTAGTTCTGCGTAGCGGTCGTATTAATAAAACGCGCTACGCCTTCTACGCCTTCTATGCCTTCTTCGTCTTTCGCTTCCCCTTGGCGAGCAGCCCCGGGAGCACGATCATGATGTTGAAGACGCACAGCATGACCTGCGAGACCATGACCATGTAATGTTCGCTGAAGGGGTACCCG
>MDSV01112447.1_pt1 | contig 18896 bp, 12 predicted proteins | sample 810851 | NCBI WGS metagenome assembly MDSV01 (sample SAMN05326640, study PRJNA326480) | marine metagenome | isolation source: seawater | place: Atlantic Ocean: North East | collected 2012 | reverse complement strand
TGACGACGGTATGGAAGTTCCTGAGGATCATCATGGATATGAATTTGAAAATTATTCAATATTAGAAGAAGAAATGCCTGAAGGACATGAGTATAAATTTGCATACTTCCAAACTGGAGATGCTGACTATGCTATAACACAAGAAAAATCTGGAGTATCTGAAAAGAAAGGTAAAGATCATGACAAAGATGGAGACATCGATGGAGATGATTATATGGCTGCTAAAGATAAAGCTATTAAAAAAGCTATGGGTAAAGACGAAATAGTAAGAGAAAATATTAAATCTATTATTACTAAAGTACTTGAAGAACAAACTATAAATGAAGCTGCTACTAATCAACTTTCTAAATTAGCAGATGATTATGGAGACTTCAAAGGAATGCAAATTATCATTAATGATTTAGAAAATATAGTAACTGATGTTGAATCTTATTATGCTAAAATAAAAGATAGATTACAAGGTGTAATGGATAAAGTAGGAGAGGTTAGTAACCCTGAAGGATTGAAAGTAGGAGCATTTCTTGCACCTGCAATTGAAGCAGCTTTTAGAAAAGACTTAAGACCTGTAACTAGTAAAGGATTTACTAAAGATTTAAATATACCTAAAGTTCAAAGAATTTCACAAGCCGATATTGACAGAGGGTATGTAGATGAATCAGAACCTAAACAAACAGTTTATTCCCCAGTAAACGAAAAAAAGAAATAATATGGCACAATTATTAGTAGATGTTACGCCATTTAGACCTACTTTAACTGAATCGAAAAAAAGACCTGGTGTCTTTGAAGTAGAGGGAGTAATGCAAAGAGCAGGTGCTAAAAACCAAAACGGAAGAGTTTACGAAAAAGAATTACTTGTTAGAGAATCTAAGAAGTATATGGATGAATTTGTAAAGAATGGTAATGCATTTGGCGAATTAGATCATCCAGAATCTCCTGTAGTATCATTAAAAAATGCTTCTCATATAGTTAAAGATTTATATTGGAACGGTGATGATCTAATGGGTAAAGTAGAATTACTTAATACTCCTGCTGGTAATATTGTCAAAGAAATTATTAAAGCCGGTCATACGATTGGTATTTCCTCAAGAGGAACTGGATCAGTTCAACAAACTAACGAAGGTACTTTAGAAGTACAACCTGATTTTGAATTAGTATGTTGGGATTTCGTATCTAATCCTTCTACTCACGGTGCATTTATGAACCCAGTAGCGTTAAATGAATCTAAAGGCAAAGCCAATAAGTATGAAAATTTAGATTCTATTATTAACGATATACTGAGAGCATAATGAAACTCAAAAACATCTTATTAGAAAACGAAGAACAAGAATTAGCTTTACAGTTAAAAGCTGTTCTTGATAAAGAAATGCAAGACGGGGAGTTAAATGAAGTCCTCGACCCTGCTTCGTTATTAGGATGGTTACTAGCAACTAATACAATTATAGATCTGTTAGGTAAATATGCTGCAAAAGTACTTAGAAAATTAAATTTAGACAAAGCAGCTGATAAAGCTGAAGCTATACATAACTGGGCTCATGATAATGAAAAAGCAATGGTTAATGTAATTGCCACAGTTATTAGACCTTTTGTAAAAGACGAAGCAAAAAGACAAACTATTGCAAAAGGATTATTTATCGCAGTATTAGCATCACTAGGATTAAAAGCAGGTATAGGTGCTTTAGATGCTATTAGAGGAGCAGATGTAGGAAATGCTGCACTATCTATGACTAAATCAGCTCTCAAAGGTAGAGATATAGCAGCAGTCGGAAAAGAAATTTTAGGATCACTATAGTTTTTTACTATTCTTATATATTTATATAAGAGAATATGCAGTCATTACTTATACTGCATCGACAAAAGTATAACTTTCCAATTACGATTACTAATAATCGTAGAAATCACAAACTTTTTTTAAAATGGCAAACAAAGATTTATTTAAGCAAGCTATTGCTGAAGCCAAATCTATTCGTGAGTCTGCTATCGCAAACGCTAAAGAAGCTTTAGAAGAGTCTCTGACCCCTCATTTAAAAGATATGTTAGCTGCTAAACTTCAAGAAATGGAAGATTCCAAAGTTGAAGAAGAAACAGTTAATGAATCTGAAGAAGTTGAAGAAACAGTTGAAGAAACTGTTAACGAAACTGAAGAGGTAAAAGAAGAAACTATCGAAGAAGCTCCTAAAGAAGATGAGATGGAAGAAGGCAAGCACGAAGAAGAAGAAATGGAAGAAGCAATGCATGCAAAAGAAGACGACGCAAACGAAGCGGAGGGTGACTCAGAAGAATCTGAGGACGAAGCTAAAGGCGACGAAGAACTAGGTGATCTTACTGTTGATCAGTTTAAAGATATAATTAGAGATGTGATTGCTCAAGAAATGGAACCTTCTGGTGACGCTATCGAAGAGCCTGCTGATATGGATGCTGGGGATATAGAAATGCCCGGTGAAGAAGAAGCAGAAGCTGAAATGGATGGCGGAGATGAGGAAATCGATTTAGATGAACTTATCAAAGAACTAGAAACAACTGTTTCTGAAGAAGAAAAAGTAGAAGAAGTCAATGAAGCTCCGAAAGAAGACGAAGTTGATGAAGCTGCTGAAAAAGTAGAGGAAAAAGTAGTAAATGAAGAAGCTGAAGTTAAAGAAGATAAATCTGATTTAGATCAAGCTTTAGAAACTATCGGAACTTTACAAAAAGAACTTAACGAAGTAAATTTACTTAATGCAAAATTACTATACGTTAATAAAATCTTCAAGAGCAACGATCTTAATGAATCTCAGAAAGTAAACATTATTGCTGCTTTCGACAAAGCTGAGACAGTTAAAGAAGTGAAACTAGTTTTCGAAACAGTTTCCGAAAATGTAGTAGTAAAAGCTAAAAAAGAAACTACTATTAAGGAAAGCAAATTAGGGATGGCATCAAAAGCTACTGGAACAACTGCTTCTAAACCAGAAGTAATTTCAGAAGTATCTGACGCTGTTCGTAGAATGCAAAAATTAGCTGGTATAATTTAATAACAATTTTATTTTAATTTTTAGACATGGAAATCAATCAATTACTAGAAAGCTCAAACTCTTATAAGAGTATGCAAGCTGACTCAAGCAGGTTAGCTGACAAGTGGGGCAAGTCTGGTTTGTTAGAGGGTATCGAATCTGAAAAGGAAAAAGGTAACATGGCTATGATTCTTGAGAATCAAGCAAAGCAAATCGTTGCTGAAGCAAACACTACTGGTACAGGTGGTACGTTTACTGCAGGTGATGGTGAGCAATGGGCTGGTGTTGCACTTCCTTTAGTAAGAAAGGTATTCGCTCAAATCGTTGCTAAAGACTTCGTTAGTGTTCAACCTATGAATCTTCCTTCTGGACTAGTATTTTACTTAGACTTTAAGTACGGTACTGCAACAGGTGGTAGATCTGATGGAGACAATATGTATGGTAACGTTTCAACTGCTAATAGCAAAATCGCTGTAGATACAGATGCTGATGGTGGTTTATACGGTGCTGGACAATTTGGATATTCATCTAACCAATTTACTGGAACTGCTGCTGCTGCAACTGTAGCTGCTGCAACTTCCGCTTCTGTAGACTTCCAGGTAGGAGTAAACTTAGCTGAACATTTAACAGTTAATGTTGCTTTATCTTCTATCTCTGGATATGACGCTGAAGCAATTAGATCTTTCGATTTAACTCCTGCATCTTCTGGTTCTGCAATCAAGAAGTATACAAGAATTAACGGAAGTAACATTCAATTCGTTATAGCTTCTGGCTCTGCTACCGCTGCAATTGTAAACGGTAAAAATGCTCAGATTCTATATTCTAAACAACCTGGTGATAATTCAAGAGGTGACTTCGAAGCTGATTCTACAGCTGCAGTAGATACTTCTATTACTATCCCAGAAGTAGATGTTCAATTAAAATCTGAGGCTATTGTCGCTAAGACAAGAAAATTAAAGGCTCAGTGGACTCCAGAATTTGCTCAGGATCTTAACGCTTACCATAGTGTAGATGCTGAAGCAGAACTTACTTCACTATTAAGTGAGTATGTATCTATGGAGATCGATCTTGAACTTTTAGACATGTTAATCGTAGGCGCTAGAACTACTGACAAGTGGTCAGCTGAGAATAACAAAGTATGGAATGGCTCTAATTGGAGTACTTCAACTTCTGACTTCTACAATACTCAAGGACAATGGTTCCAAACTTTAGGAACTAAAATCCAAAAAGTATCTAACAAGATTCATCAGAAAACTTTAAGAGGTGGTGCTAACTTCATCGTATGTTCTCCAACTGTTGCAACTATCCTAGAATCAATTCCTGGATATGCTGCTAACACAGATGGTGATCAAATGGAATTCAACATGGGTGTACAAAGAGTAGGTTCGTTAGCGAACAGATTCAAAGTATACAAGAATCCATATATGAAGGAAGAAATCCTATTAATGGGATATAGAGGATCACAATTCCTTGAAAGTGGTGCAGTATATGCTCCATACATTCCGTTAATGATGACTCCTCTAGTGTACGATCCAGAAACCTTCACTCCTAGAAAAGGTTTAATGACTCGTTACGCGAAGAAGATGATCAGACCTGAATTCTATGGTAAAGTATTTATCTCAGACTTATCTCAGATTTAATAATTACCTTATAGAGTAATAAAGAGAGGGCTTAACGGCCCTCTTTTTTTTTACTATTTATAATAGACAGCAATACTATTTATAAGAAAATTAACTAAATGGCAAATATAGTAACGTGGGCAGGTTCCTCTACTTTCGCATCAGGCCAGACTCCATTTGGGTTTTACGATAGCGATACCGCTTTTCAAGGCGATGCAGATAAAGTAGCTAAATTCTGTGCTCAAAGATTAGGATACCCTTTAATGGACGTAGAATTACAGTCTGGTAGTTTCTATGCTTGTTTCGAAGAAGCAGTTACTGTCTACGGTAACGAAGTATTCCAATATAAAATAAGAGAAAACTATTTACAGCTTCAAGGAGCACCTACTGGTAGTGGAGTAAATAACAAAGTAATTCAACCTAAACTAACTCAGATAGTAGATATATCTAAAAACTACGGTACTGAAGCAGGAGTTGGAGGAAATGTAACTAAACATACAGGATCAATGTTTGTTTCAGCTTCTCAACAAAATTATGATTTAAATGCATGGGCTCAAGCAAGTGCAAGTATATCTTCATCTGATTCTATTGAAATAAGAAAAGTATTTTACGAAGCTCCACCAGCTATTTTAAGATATTTTGATCCTTTTGCCGGAACTGGTACAGGATTACAATCATTAATGGATGCTTTTGACTTTGGATCTTTTAGTCCAGGAGTCAATTTCTTATTAATGCCAGCATCTTACGATGCATTAAAGTTACAAGCTATAGAATTTAATGATCAAATTAGAAGATCAGCTTATTCATTTGAAATTGTAAATAATCAATTAAAATTATTCCCTATTCCTCGTACATCTGGTAAGATACATTTTGAATACTATAAGAATAGTGATAAAAAAGATGTTACTCCTGACGATAATCAAGGTAACATATCTACTGTATCAGAAGTTCCTTACAATAATCCTGAATATGTTCAGATTAATAGTGTAGGTAGACAGTGGATTTTCCAATATACATTAGCTTTAGCTAAAGAAATGTTAGGATACATAAGAGGAAAATATCAAACAGTACCTGTTCCTGGTTCAGAAGCTACATTAAATCAATCAGATTTATTAGCTGATGCAAGAACTGAAAAAGATAGTCTACTTACTCAATTAAGAGATATGTTAGCTCAGACTTCTAGACAAGCTCAATTAGAAAGTCAAGCAGCAGAAGTAGAAAACGTTAATAAAACATTAGGTGGGGTACCGATGACAATCTATATAGGGTAATGAAGTTAGCAAATATTATAGAACAGATCGAATTTAATAAGTTTGAAGCAATGGCTAGAGTAATATACTCTGAAGATGCTAATCCTAAACAATTAGACGACCTTTTAAGAGCACTACCTGGTGTAACTACAGTAACTAATGCAGGTAATAACCCAGAAACTTCAAGTAATACATATAAAATAGCAATAGTTAGTCAAAAAGAAGCTTCAGAAGCATTTGAAGCATTTAAAAGTAATGCAATTAATAAATATTCTGTTATAACTGATGTTCAAATAGCAGAAGAAACAATAGAAGATAAGTAATGTTATTTGGAAGTAATAGAGATTTCGATTTATTAGTTCAAATTAATAGAGAACTACTACAAGATATAATAGAACAGGAAATATTATATCATAAATTGAGTATAGCTGACTCTGAAATTAATTTATACGGAGAATCTATGCAAAAATCTTATTATAATGCACTTAAACTTAATTGTTTAATAACTAGAGGGGATCAAGTAATAGATATACAAGAATTTGGTCCTAATTTAGGTAGAGAAGCATCATTTGCCTTTATTAGAAGGGATCTACAAGACGTAGACCTTGTAACTGAAGTAGGAGATATAATAGAATGGCATAATGACTTCTATGAAGTAGACACAGTAAGAGAAAATCAACTATTCTACGGTAAAGACAATAACTATAACCTTAATTCATATGGAAGTAGGTATGGTGAGTCTATTTCTATTGTAGTTGACTGTCATCTTACTAGAGCTGATAGAGTAGGTATAAGAGAAGTAGTAAATAGATACTAAAATGGCAGGAAACAAACCAAATCCTAAGAGTCAAGAAGAATTAGCTATAAAAGTAGCAGTTCCTTATAGGAACCCTGATACTAATGCTGAAATAAATCCTGGACCTCGTTTAAACACTGATAAAGATAGAGCTAACCAGAAGACTCTCAAAGGAGACAACGTAGAACCTTTAAAAGTAGGTATAAAAGATATAGATGAAGCATTATTTTACTATTTTAATGATGTTTTAAGACCTTCTGTTGTACAGAATGGTAAAAAAATTAATGTTCCGTTAGTATATGGTTCACCAGAACGTTGGGCTGCTATGCAAAAAGACGGATATTATAGAGATAAGAATGGAAAGATGCAAGCTCCTCTAATAGTTTTTAGGAGAGACAGTATAGAGAAGAATAGAAACTTAGGAAATAAGTTAGATGGTAATCATCCAATGAATTACGGAGTTTTTGAAAAGAAATTTTCTAAAAAGAATGTGTATGATAATTTTAGTATAAAGAATGGCTTAAATAATAGAACAAAAGATAAAGAATATTACGCAGTTGCTATACCTGATTATGTAAATATAGTATACTCCTGTATAATATTCACAGACTATATAGAACAAAACAATAAAATTATAGAAGGTATCAATTTTGCATCAGATTCATATTGGGGAGACCCTAATAAATTTAAATTTAGGGCTATGATAGATAATTATACTACATCATCTGAATTAGTACAAGGAAATGATAGGATAGTTAAGACTGATTTCACTATTAACTTACTTGGACATATTATAACAGATGCTATAAATGCACAACCTTATAACACTTTAAAAGTATACGGCAAATCTTCTATAAAATTTAATGCGGAATCAGTTAGTCGGCTTTAGAAGTCTATTCTATTTATTAAAAAGAAAGTTTCTTTCAATCGTTTTATTAATATTAAAAAAATTAATTGTATAGATGGCAGTATATACAGGTGCGTTAACAGGTTCATTAACTTTTTCAAGCGCGAGTACCACATATGAGGTTAGACCTACTTCAACTAATGTAGAAATTGTTGGTGGACTTCATGTATCTGGTGCTAGTGGGCTTACTGTTAATGGTCGAGATATTGTACAAAGTATAGATAACCTTCAATCAGGCTCTCATGCTGAAGTCGGCAGTTTAAATTTATTTACAGGATCTATAGCTGCGTATACAGCATCTATAAGTACACATACAGGATCAGTAAACACTGAATTAGGTGTATTAAGAACCGCTACAGGTTCATTAAGTGGTAGAATAGATGCTATCAATACAGGTACATCATCATTTTTTACTAATGTTGCAGCACATGGAGTTATATCTTCATCACAACAACTAAAAGATTTAGGATTCAAATCTGGATCTAATATAATATCCTCTTCAACTCAATTAACTGCCCTTGGATTTGTATCAGAATCAGCCGCTGGATCGATTTCTAGTTCAGCTCAAATTTCTGGACTAGGCTTTATTACTGCTTCTACTTATTCAGAACTAGTTAATATACCTTCTGGTATAGTTTCATCATCAAATCAAGTTCAAAGCTTTGGTTTTGTTACTTCAAGTACCCCTGCCGGTACTATTTCTAGTTCTGCACAGATAACATCGTTTGGATTCATAAGCGAATCTAATAGTACTGCAGCTTTAAATACCTTCTCTGCCTCAATTCAAGCTGAGGTTGACTCAATACAGGTAGCTTCTAGTTCTTATGCATTAAAGACGGGTATTTCCGGTTCATTTAAAGTGTCTAGTGCTAGCTTAGCTGCTAACATTGCTACTAATACTACTAATGTAGGAACTTTAACTGCCGCAACTAGTTCTTATGCTTTAAAAAATGCAATTTCTGGGTCTATTAATAGTGTAACTAGCTCTTTTGCTTTAAAAACACAAATATCAGGTTCATTTAATGTTGCATCAGCATCACTAGCTGATAGAATTATAGCTAATACTGAAGATATAGCTACTATTAATGCCGGTACTAGTTCATTTGCTGTAGCTACTAATGTAGTACCTAATAGTTTATCAAGTTCTTTTGCATTAAAGACTGGAATAAGTGGATCCTTTACTGTAGCAAGTTCTTCTTTAGCAGCATCTATAACATCTGCTGAAGCAGACATAGTTACTAATGCAGGAGGTATAACTAGATTAACTGCTGCTACTGGTTCTTATGCTTCAAGCACAACCGCAGCATTAAAATCAGAAGTATCTGGAGCATTTGCTGTCACATCTGCTTCTTTAGCTACTAGAATTAATAATGTAGGTTCAGGAGAAACAGGTAGCTTATTAAATACCGGTTCAGTTAATTTAAATACATTAACATTTACTAAAGGTAATGGAGATACTTTCGATCTTACTATAGATACAGGTTCAGGAGGAGTAAGTGCTTATAGTAGTCTAACTGGTGTACCTTCAAATATAGTTAGTAGTTCAAATCAATTAGCTTCTTCTATAAGTGGTTCATTTGCAGTAACAAGCGCATCATTAGCAAGCAGAATAGCCGGTAATGATACAGATATAGCTACAAACTTAACAGAAATAAACGTATTATCTGCAGCAACAAGCTCATATGCATTAGCAAGTGGAGTAGTTGCAAATGCATCAACAAGTTCATTTGCTTTAACTAGTAATGTAGTAGCTAATTCATCTACTTCATCATTTGCTTTATCAAGTACTGCAGCATTAAAATCAGAAGTAAGTGGTGCATTCGCAGTAGCTAGTGCTTCTTTAGCTTCTAATATAGCTACTAATACCACTGAAATAAACGTATTATCAGCTGCTACTAGTTCATATTTAAGTTCAGTACCATCAGGAACTGTATCTGGTTCAGCTCAAATATCATCATCTGCTGCAGCTTCAGGATTTAGTAATATAACTTATGATGGAAACAAAGTAATTTCTCAAACTCACCTTCCTGGTTTCTTTACCTCATCATTTAACCCAGGTACTTCAGGAAGTGTAACAGAATTTTTAGATGCTATATTTTTCCCTAATACAGCACCTACTATTACTACAACTAATCAAACTGTAGCTGAATTTACTGCTGCATCTTCTACAATTACAACAGTAGCAGGAACAGATCCAGAAGGGCAATCATTAACTTTTGGTACTAGTTCAGCATATACAGCTAATTTTGTGGCTGTAGCTTCTAATGGAGTAATGACTCTTACTACTATTGCTACTGCTTCAATGAATACAGAAGATAGAGGGGATGGAGAAAATGCTCACCCTATAATTTTAAGAGCAACAGATACTTTTGGTGCATCAGTAAATAAAACTATATACTTAACTGTAACACCTAATGCAGCTCCAGTATGGAGATTAACAGGACCTACTGGTAATATAATTACTAATGGATTCTCTTCATCAAGAAACGAAAATGCATCAGCTGGAGAAGTAGCAAAACTATATTTTACAGATGCAGAAAGTGATACTATTACTATTACATCATCATCTGATGCTACAGGACATTTTAGTTTAGTAAAATACTCTAATTATGTAGCTTTAAATCAAGTAACTGCTTCTTTAGATTATGAAAATAAAACTTCTTATACTTTTGGAGTAACTGCTTCAGATGAACATGCAGTAGCAGGTCAAGATGTAGATGCTAAAAAAATATTACCTATTACAGTAACTGTAGTTGATAATGCAACACCAAGTATAAGTAATCAAAATTTAGGAAGTATAAATGAAGATTCAGATGCAGGTACTTCAGTTGGAAGTATAACAGCAACAGATCCAGAAAGTGATACTATAACATTTAGTAACTTTACTTTAAAATCTTTAGCTTTAGATGGTAGTAATGTATCTTTAGGAACTTATTCTGGTACTTCCCAAAAGACTGATCCAACAGAAAATGCATTCCAAATGAATTCTTCTGGGGTAGTCACAAGAAAAGCCGGAGTAGTGTTAAACTCTGATTTAATTAATTCTTATGTCTATAGAGCATCAGTCTCAGATGCATTTAATGGAGTAACTGCTTCGGCAGACATATCAATGTCTATAGCAGATGACCAAGCATTAACTATTGGAGGTAATAATGCCTTTTATATTATAGAATCTGCTTTATCAGGCTCTAATATTTATGATGATACTTCAGGATATACTGGAACAACAGCACAATTTACCTCAAATCAATCACCAGTTACTTGGTCAGTTCAACCTACATCTAATTTTGCAGTAGATAGTAATGGGTATTTAAGAATAGCAAGAAATATATCAGGTTCAAGTGATGTAGGAGGAGATGCTTTAAGTGGAGAAATAACTGGATCTAATGATTTTGGAACTGAAACTAGAGCATCATTTACAGTCAATATAACTGATAACGTAGCACCAACAATTACATTTAGCGATACTACTGCTAATCAAAATACTAATGGAGCAAGACCAAGTAATACTTTAGTAACATTAACATTTAGTGATACCGAAGGAGATACTATAGACTTTAATTCATTTACTTCTTCTTTTGCAGGAGCAGCATTATCTGCAACTAAAGTAGGTAGTACATACGAAATTAGGCCAACGGCCAATCTAAGTGCAGGCACATATCAAATAACTGCTTCTATAGCAGATACAGCTAGTTTTGCAACAAGAACTTCAACTGATACATTTACTATTACTCAATCACCTATTGGTACTTTAACAACTAACGGTACATTTAGAATTATAGAAACTGCAGTAAGTGAAAGTAATATAGTAACTAATATAAATGGTAGAACTGGTACTCAAGGAGATTTAGGAGTAACTTATTCTCCTCAACATAATAGTGCAGCAGTAACTTCATTTACTTCTTCAAATGCAGCTATATTAGTTAATAGCTCAGGTAATCTTACGTTAGGTGTTCATTTAAGCGGGTCTACAACAGGTTCAGGTGCTACTATATCGTCTACTATAACTTATCAAGATCAATTTAATAACATAGGTTCTGGTAGTATTAGTGTAGCAGTAAGACCTAACTTAGGACCAACAGCATCATTTAGTGATGTATCAGCTAATTTAACAGCTTCGATAGATATTGGAACTAATTTAAGTACAGTAACTATAACAGATGAAGAAAGTAATACTCCATTTTCAATGTCATTAAGTGGAGCAGGTGCTTCTAAATTACAAGCAGTACCTCAGAATGCTAATTCATCATCTTATCAAATTCAAGCATCAACAGCTATAACTGCAGCAGAAACTATTACTTATAATGCAGTAGTATCTGATATATTTGAAAAAACTATTACATATAGTAGTAGAACTTTAGAAGTCGCTGCAGCAAGAGGTTTAGTATATTTCTATAGTTGGGATGGAGGAAGTGCAGCAAGTGAAGCAACCGCAATCGCATCATTAGGTGATTCCGGAGCTGATAATGTAGCTATAGAAGCAGGATCAGTAATAGCTAAATTTGCTAGTGGATCAATAGGAAGTTCATCATTTAGTCCTTCTTATGTAGGTGGTACAGTAAGTAGAGTTGCAAGTAAATCTTTAGCTGATATGTCAGATAGTAATGCAGCAGGTTTATCAACTTTAGGATATGCAAACTTTAGTGGAGGTTCTAAAAGATTATTAGTACTATTCCCATCAGCTTCTAACTTAGATAGTAAACCAGTATCTATGTATGACGGAGTTCCACCAGATAGTACAGGTACTGCAGGAGAATTTTATTTATATGCTAAAGATGCAGCAATAGCAGGAACAATAGGAACAGGTATTTATTATTTCCCATTACATGGAAGTTTCCAATCAGAAGGATATAACAGATGGGGTATGATATTTGCCGAAGGCGAAAATACAAATAATTCAAGATATTTCTTGATGCCAGATTCAGCATCGGCACCATAAAATATTTATATAAAGATAACAATATATGGCTACTACAGCAGGTGATATTTACGTAAGATCGGGAGCATCGGGATCCTTTACTTCAGTACAGTATGTACAAGGAGGTTGGATTACTGTTGATTCTGGTTCTGATATGACCTCTCTCTATCACGATAGATTGAAGGACGGTCAGATTGTGTATATACAAAGTTCATCTGAAGCCTATAAAGTAAAAAAATTCATAGCATTTTCAACTCCTGGATATGGTGGAAGTGATGATTCAGCTTCTTTTCATCCATTCTATTTTCCTCATTCTGGATCTGGAGGAGGAGGAGCAAGTGCATATAGTGATTTAACTGGAATACCATCTAATATAGTAAGTAGCTCTAATCAAATAGGAGCATCTATTAGTGGTTCATTTACTTTAGCAAGTGCAAGTTTAGCTTCTAATATAGCTAGTAATACTACTAATATAAGTACTAATACAACTGAAATAAATGTACTATCAGCTGCAACAGCATCTTATGCTTTATCAGCAGGAGTAGTAGCAAATGCATCAACTAGTTCATTTGCATTATCAAGTACTGCAGCATTAAAATCACAAGTAAGTGGAGCATTTGCTATAGCTTCTTCTTCTCTTGCAAGTAGAATAGCAAGTAATGATACTGACATATCAACCAATACTACAGAAATAAATGTATTATCTGCAGCTACTTCTTCTTACTTATTAAATAATGCTAATCAAACTTTATCAGGAGATTTAGTAGTAACAGGAGATTTAACAGCTCAAAAATTTAATACAGAATTAGTTTCTTCTTCAGTAATATTTGAATCTGGATCTACTATCTTTGGTAATAGTAAAGATGATATTCATGAATTTACAGGAAGTATAAGAGTAAGCGGAAGTATAGATAGTGATTTAATACCAGAAACTGATTCAACTTATGATTTAGGATCATTAACTAAAAAATGGAAAGACTTATATTTAAGTGGATCTACTATATTTTTAGGTGATACTAAAATTACAAGAAATACTTCTGGAGATTTAGAAATAAGAGATAGAGCTTCTAGTGCTTTAAGAAAAATTAAAGCCGATGAGATTGAATTAGGTACTACTGGTCAAAGAATTAGAGTAATAGGTAATAAAATTAAACTTACTAATAGTGGAGGATCAGATAGATCTTTAGATTTACCTTCAAATATAGTATCTGCTTCTGGTCAAATAGCAAGTGAAATAAGTGGTTCTTTTACTTTAGCAAGTGCTTCTTTAGCAAGTAGATTAGCTAGTAATAATTCAACCATAGGAGTAAATACAACTGAAATAAATGTTTTATCTGCTGCTACAAGTTCATATGCTCTATCATCTGGAGTAGTAGCTAATGCATCTACAAGTTCATTTGCTTTAAAAAGTGCAATTAGTGGATCATTTAATGTTGCAAGTTCTTCTTTAGCTAGTAGAATTGCATCTAATGAAGTAGTAACTGCTAAAACCTTAGTATCTGCTTCAGCACAAATAACTGGATTATTAACTAGTAGTATAACTAGCTTCAATACTAAAGTATCTGAATCAGTTGCAAAACAAGGATTCGGATCTGGAGGAGGAGCTACTAATTATTCAGATTTAAATAATATACCTGGCGGAATAGTTTCTGCATCTGCTCAAATAAGCGGATTAAATACAGGTAGTATAACAAACTTCAATACTAAAGTTTCAGAGTCAGTAGCTAAACAAGGATTTGGTTCTGGCGGTGGAGGCGGCGGTGGAGGTGATATAACTGCTGTTACTGCAGGTAACGGTTTATCTGGAGGAGGAGTTTCAGGTGCTGTTACATTAGCAATGGATACAGGATCATATCACTTTACTAAAGGAGTATTACAAGAAATAACACCAGGACTGAGCATCACTGGTTCGTTAAAGACATTGTATGATGGAACAAATGATCCATTTGCAATTATATCAGCATCAATAACTAAATTTAGTATAGACCATAAAGGTATAGTAAATTTAGTAACTCAATCTAGTACTCCGACTGCAACCAAAGGAGGACTTTATTTAGATACTAATCACGATTTATTTATTGGGCAAGAATGATAACTTTTATATATTTATTAATAACTAAACAACACTAAAATTTTATTATGGCTTCATGGAAAAAAGTAATAGTCAGTGGTTCGGTAGCCGAATTAAATAACCTATTCGTTACCAACTCAATCACAGCTTCCGCTTATTCTGGTGATGGTTCAGCTCTTACCGGTGTCTCCGCTACAGGATTAAACATTGACGCTTTTGGATCTGACCATACGAGTATAACGATTGCTGATACAGATAAGTTTGCCGTTTCTGACGCCGGTACTGAAGGTAGGATTAATGCCTCTCAGATAGCGACTTATGTGTATGGAAAAGCATCCGATTCAGGAGATGCAACAATTAATGCCGATGGTAGTATTACTATTAATGCTGACTCGGTTGCATTAGGGACAGACACAACTGGTAATTATGTCAAATCTCTTGCAAATGCAACTAACGGTGGTTCAACTATAGGAAATGGATCTACAGAAGGAGGAGATGCAACATTTACTCTTAACTTAAACGATCTTGCTGCAGCAGCAGTAGACGTATCAGCGGATAGTATTGCAATTATCGATGCTAATGATTCTAACGGTACTAGAAAAGAATCAATCGCAGATTTAGCTACAGCAATGGCTGGTTCAGGTATTACAGCAACAAATGGTGTACTATCTGCTTCAACAGGTGATATCACAGGAGTAACAGCAGGCGTAGGTTTATCAGGCGGTGGTAGTTCAGGAGCAGTTTCTCTAGCTATTGATTTATCAGAATTTGACGAAATAACACCTGCAAACGGAGATGCATTCTTAACTTTAGATTCTGACGGATCAACAGAACAATTAACTACTACAACTGCTTTAGCAACTTTATTAGCAGGTAGTAACATAACAGCAACTAACTCAGTATTAGCAGTAGATGATGCATTCCTTATCAATTCTGGTAATGATACTACATCAGGTACTATTACTGCAGCAGGATTTACTACAGTAGGTAATATATCAGGTAGTGTTTCTATGGCAGTACAGACAGGTATTACTACAGCAGCTAACTTAGTAACAGTTGGTACTTTAGCGGCAGGTAATGCTACCGCAATTGTAGATGCAGCTTCTGCTACAGCAGCTGGTAAGGTTGAATTAGCAACAACTGCTGAAACAACAACTGGTACTGATGCAACAAGAGCAGTAACACCTGATGGACTGAAAGATGGATATCAAGGTTCAACTAATGTTACGACATTAGGAACTATTGGTACTGGTACTTGGAACGGAACTGCAATTGCTAGTGATTTTATTGGAGCAGATGCTATAACAGAAGATAACATAGCTGATGACGCAGTAGAAAGCGAACACCTTAACGATAATGTAATATCAGGTCAAACTGATATAGGTGCTGCAATTGTATCAGGAGATGAAATACTTATTAGCGATGGAGGTTCATTAAGAAGAACTGATATTGATAGAGTAGCTACTTTATTTGCCGGAGCTGGTTTAACAGATTCATCAGGAGTAATGGCAGTAGGTGCTGGTACTGGTATAGATGTTGCAGCTAATGCAATATCAGTAGATGTATCAGACTTTATGACTAACGGTTCAAATAATAGAATCGTAACTGCAACAGGAACTGATGCTCAAAATGCTGAAGCTAATTTAACATTTGATGGATCAACGCTAGACGTTACCGGAGATGTGACAGTTAGTGGTAACTTAGATGTAAATGGTACTTTAACTACTATCGATACAACTAACTTAGCTATTAAAGATCAGTTTATTACAATTGCTTCAGGATCTCAATCTGCCGCAGATGGTGGTATTGTTGTAAGTAAGCAAGCTGACGGAGCTGGATTTGCAATTGGATATGATACTGCAACAACTAGATGGGCATTTGATAATGACTTAGCTGTAACTGCAACAGGATTAACTCCTGACTCATATGTGGGAACAGTAACATTCTCTAACTCAGCTGCATCTGGTGATCCAACTTACGGTGGTTCATCTAATGGATACGGAGCTATTCATGTAGAAACTGACACAGGAGATATATTTATTTACTCATAAGTTGTAAATTTAAATATTTTTTACTATATTATAAGGGGACCTTCAAGTCCCCTTTTATATTTATATAAAAAGATTATTATATGCCGGTTAAAACCACAGGAAAAATAGTTACAGGAAAAGATGCATTAGATAAGCATGAAAAAATTTTCGGAGGTTATTACTTAGAAAAACAAGAAATTGAATGGATTTTAATGAAATTGAGAGGATTAAAGTACCCACCTGAAGAGTTTAACATGTTTACAAAAGTATTTGCGAAACTAGCGGACGCTTACGATAAAAAGTGATATTTATTTAAAAGCTTTATTGGCCCCGTAAGGGGAAGTGGGCTCATTGAGTAACCAACCGTAAATCTAAGAATATGCCAAATTGGAAAAAACTTATTGTTAGCGGGTCATCCGCCGAATTATCCGCACTTAAATTAACTGGTCTCTCCGGCCAGGGCTCTGAAACTACTTCTTTGATGATTAATGGTTCCAACGTAATTGGAACAAGAGATTTAGGTTCTAACGCATTTACATCAACAACTATTGGAACAACTACTAATGCTTTAACAGTAGATAATACAACAGTTCAGTTAAACTCAGGCACAACTTTTAATGGTTCAGCTGCTAGAACTATATCAGCAAAAACAGCAGCTATTTCTGACGGTGGTACTGCACTAGCTACTGCTGATCAAATTCATACTTTCGTAACAGATTTTGGATATACTACTAATACAGGAGACATAACCGGAGTAACTGCAGGTGCAGGACTCTCTGGTGGTGGATCTTCAGGAGGAGTAACATTAGCAATTGATTTATCAGAATACGATGAAATAACTCCTGCAAACGGAGATGCACTTGCTACACTAGATAGTGATGGTTCAACTGAACAGCTTACTACTGTAGGTGCTTTAGCAACATTATTTGCTGGTTCTGGTTTGACAGCAACAAATGCTGTTATAGCAGTTGATACCCTCAATCAAGACACTACCGGTAATGCAGCAACTGCAACTGCATTAGAAACTGCAAGAACGATAGCAGGAGTATCTTTCGATGGTACTGCAAATATATCCTTAAATAACAACGCAATAACTAATGGTGCAGGATATACTACTAATACTGGAGATATAACAGGCGTTACAGCAGGTGCAGGTATAACTGGAGGTGCTTCTTCTGGTAATGCAACATTAGATTTAGATATAGATGGTACGAATAACTATATCGAAATGAATAACGATATAACTCCAGCAACTGGAGACTTCATACCATTTTCTGACATATCAGATAATGTAGTAAGAAAAACTACTTTTAGTGATATACCCGTTTCTATATTAAATAATGATTCTGGCTTTACAACTAATACAGGTGATATAACCGGAGTAACTGCTGGAGTAGGATTAAGCGGAGGAGGTTCATCTGGGGGTGTAACCCTAACATTAGACTTATCGGAATTATCCGAAGTAACTCCTGCATCAGGTGATGCATTTGCTACTTTAGATAGTAATGGGTCTACTGAACAATTAACTACCGTAGATGCTTTAGCTACATTATTAGCTGGTTCAGGATTAAATGCATCAAGTGGAGTTTTAAGTATTTCTGAAACTGGAGATATTTCCGCAGTAACTGCTGGTGAAGGTTTGATTGGCGGTGGAAGTTCAGGTGCTGTAACAGTAAATGTTGATTATGATGGTAGTGATAATATAATATTAGCTTGTAACAATGCTGAAGCAACTGGAACTTTATCTAGTAGTGATAAAATTTTAGTAAGTAGTGCTACTAACGATAACACTTTCGTTTCTACATTAAGTAATTTACCATTCACTAATAACTCAGGTGATATTACAGGCGTAACAGCCGGTGTTGGTTTATCTGGTGGAGGATCTTCTGGAGGAGTTACTTTAACTTTAGATCTTTCAGAACTTTCAGATGTAACACCAGCAAATGGAGACAAGTTAGCAACTTTAGATAGTGATGGTTCAACTGAACAATTAACTACAATTGCTTCACTAGCTACTTTATTTGCAGGATCAGGATTAACAGCAACAAATTCAGTAATAGCTGTTGATACTCTTAATCAAAATACTAGTGGTAATGCTGCTACAGCTACAGCTTTACAGACAGGTAGAACTATAGCAGGAGTTGAGTTTGATGGTACAGAAAATATTTCATTAAACAATAATGCTATAACAAACGGAGCTGGTTATACTACTAACACAGGTGATATTACTGGAGTTACAGCAGGAGTAGGATTAAGCGGAGGAGGATCTTCTGGAGGAGTTACTTTAACTTTAGATCTTTCAGAACTTTCAGATGTAACAC
>MDSV01197372.1_pt1 | contig 18898 bp, 15 predicted proteins | sample 810851 | NCBI WGS metagenome assembly MDSV01 (sample SAMN05326640, study PRJNA326480) | marine metagenome | isolation source: seawater | place: Atlantic Ocean: North East | collected 2012 | reverse complement strand
CGGGATCAGAAAGTTCATAATCTTTTTCGTTGAATTGAACGGGGACATCTGTGATGATGGTGGCCAATTTTTTGGACAGCATACCCAAATCTTTGTTGGCGTCAATCTTTTCTTTGAGTTTGCCTTGAACCTGGTCGAGATTTTCGAGTAGGTTTTCCATACTGCCAAACTGCTTTAGGAACTTTTTGGCAGTTTTGTCTCCCACCCCTGGCAGTCCCGGAATGTTGTCTACGCTATCACCCATCATGCCCAAGTAATCGATTACCTGCTCCGGTCTTTCGACTTCAAATTTTTCTTGAACTTCAGGTACTCCCCAAATTTCGATACCATTGCCCATTCGGGCGGGGCGATACATAAATATGTTTTCCGAAACCAGTTGGGCAAAATCTTTATCCGGGGTTACCATAAAGGTTTGGTAATCTTCTTTTTCCGCTTGTTTAGCCAAGGTGCCAATGATGTCATCGGCTTCAAAGCCCTCTTTTACCACTACCGGTATATGCATTGCCTGGAGTATTTCTTGAATGTAGGGTACTGCAATAACTATTGCCTCAGGGGTTTCATCTCGGTTGGCCTTGTATTCGGTAAACATATCTGTCCTTTCCTTAGAACCTCCTTTGTCAAAGCAAACTGCCAGGTGGTCGGGCTTTTCGCGTTTGATCACATCCAGAAGTGAATTCATAAAGCCCATAATGGCGGAGGTGTTCATTCCTTTGGAATTGATGCGGGGGTTTTTGATAAAAGCATAATAGCCCCTAAAGATTAGTGCGTAGGCATCAAGAAGGAAGAGTCTTTTTTTTCCACTCATTCTAGGGTGATAAATGATTGGGTTAAGTTACAAATATAAAGTTTCGCTTGTACCCACTGAGGGCGTTTTGTATTTTCACCCAATGGAAAAATTTGATGATCATTACTTTATGAACCATGCCTTGCTTGAGGCCCAAAAAGCTTATGATGCTGATGAAGTGCCTGTGGGGGCTGTGGTGGTAATTGACAACAAAATCATTGCCCGAGCCCACAATTTGACGGAGCGGCTAAATGATGTAACAGACCATGCCGAAATGCAAGCCATCACAGCGGCAGCAAACTTTTTAAATGGAAAATATTTAATTGGTTGTAGCCTTTATGTTACTCTGGAACCCTGTGTGATGTGCATGGGCGCGATTTATTGGTCCCAGCTAAGTAAAATTGTTTTTGGAGCCAAAGACAAAAAAAGAGGATATCAACAGGCCCAATTAACCCCTCATCCAAAGGCTACTGTTTTAGAAGGGATCATGGCTGATGAGGCAGCGGCTTTAATCCAGGGATTTTTTCAAAAGAAAAGGCCATAAAAAAGCCTCCACTAAGGAGGCATTTAATGAGTCGTAAATGTATATTATAACAGGGAAATTTGCGAAGCTTGCTTCCCTTTTTTTCCTTCTTCTTCTACATATTCAACTTTATCACCCTCTTGGAGTGTTAGCCCATCAAGGGCAGAAACGTGAACGAAAACATCTTCTGAAGTTTCGTCATTGGTAATGAATCCATAACCTTTGGACCCATTAAAGAATTTAACTGTACCAGTCATATTTTAATTTAAAAATTTTTTTGCAAGTTACACTTTCTTATGTGCCTAATATCAATTAGATCATTTTTTTTGATCTAACTTACGAAGTTTTTCCAAATTTTCCTTGGATAAGGTATAGTCCTTGAGTCTTTTTCCTTTCCATCGGTGTACCAAAAAAATTGGCATAAAAATAAATGCTGCCGTCAATACTGTGAACCCTATGATCTTATTGCCCAAAAAAGTATTACCGGTAGAATTTGTATGAAGTCCAAACGATAAGCTAATTAGAATCCCCAAAAAAAGAAGCATCAAAAAATATTTCATACCAAACAAGTCTATTATTAATGAAGCTATTTTTTTATACTAGGGTTCTTTGGGAGTGACTTAAGATACAGCTCTTCCAATTGAGCATCTTCTAATACCGTAGGTGCATCGATCATCAAATCCCTACCGTTATTGTTTTTAGGGAAAGCGATAAAGTCTCTGATGGTTTCACTGCCCCCGAGTATGGCCACCAATCGGTCAAGTCCTAGAGCGATTCCTCCATGGGGCGGTGCTCCGTATTGGAAGGCGTCCATCAAAAAACCAAACTGTTCTTGGGCTTCTTTTTTGGTGAACCCCAGAAGACCAAATATTTTTTCTTGAAGTTCAGTATTGTGTATCCTGATCGACCCCCCTCCGATTTCGTTTCCGTTCAATACCAAGTCATAAGCGTTGGCCATTACTTTCCCTGGATCGGAATTCAGCAATCCAATGTCCTCTTTTTTGGGGGAGGTGAAGGGGTGGTGCATAGCATGGAAGCGTTCGTTTTCCTTGTCCCATTTTAATAGCGGGAAATCGGTCACCCATAGCGCGGCAAATTCATTGGGTTTCCTCAATCCCATTTGTTCAGCAATTTCCATGCGTAGGGCACTTAGTTTGATTCGGGTGGTTTGGGCTTCTCCTGACATCACAAAGATCAAATCTCCTGGCTGTGCTCCAGTAACCTCAGCCCATTGGGCAAGATCATCCTGGGTGAAGAATTTATCGACAGAGGATTTATAGCTTCCATCCTTGTTGCATTTTACCCATACCAAGCCTTCGGCACCTATTTGGGGTTTCTTCACCCACTCGAGCCACCTATCAATCTCTTTTCGGGTCATGTCTGCTCCACCTGATACCGCAATTCCCAAAACCAATTCTTTACTGTCAAATACATTAAACCCTTTGTTTTGAGCTAATGCATTCAATTCGCCAAAAGTCATCCCAAAACGTATGTCAGGTTTGTCATTACCATACTTTTCAATCGCTTCTTTAAAGGTCATTCTGGGAAAGTCATTCAATTCAACGCCTTTGATTTCTTTAAAAAGGTATTGGATCATATCTTCAAACTGTAACAAGACATCTTCTTGTTCTACAAATGTCATTTCGCAATCTATCTGTGTAAATTCGGGTTGTCGGTCAGCCCTGAGGTCCTCATCTCTAAAGCATTTTACAATTTGGAAATATTTGTCAAACCCTGCAATCATAAGCAGCTGCTTAAACGTTTGAGGAGACTGGGGAAGGGCATAAAATTGTCCGCTGTTCATCCTTGAGGGCACTACAAAATCGCGTGCCCCCTCAGGGGTGGATTTGATCAAGTATGGCGTTTCTACGTCTATAAAATCTGCTTTAGATAAAAAATTACGAATGGCCATGGTCACTTTATGCCTAAAGATGATGTTTTCTCTTACAGGGGTACGCCTCAAATCTAGGTAACGGTAATGCATCCTTAACTCGTCTCCTCCGTCCGTTTGATTTTCGATTGTAAAGGGTGGGGTTTTAGCTGCGTTTAAAACCGTTAATTCTTTTACCAGAATCTCAATACCACCAGTTGCAATTTTGGAATTTTTCGATTCCCTTTTGATTACTTTTCCTTTGATTTGGATTACGTCCTCACGTCCTATTTTTAGGCATTTTTTATAAACGATTTTGGGTGTTCGATCATCGTCAAAAACCAATTGGGTAATGCCAAAACGATCCCTCAAATCGATCCAAACTATAAAACCTTTATTCCTAATTTTTTGCACCCATCCGGCTAGGGTAACTTCTTCGTTGGAATGATTTTCATTCAATGCGCCACAATGGTATGATCTTAACATTTTGTTTAAATTACTTGCAAAGTTAATAAGAAGACTCTCCCTTGTCCAAAAATTATTTTTTAAATAGCTTTTTCAATTTTAGTTTGAGTTGGTAGATGATCAGAAAAGTAGCCGGAACAATAATCAGTGTTAAGAAAGTAGCAAAAGTTAAACCAAAGATTACAGTCTTGGCCAATGGTCCCCAAAAGATGACGTTATCTCCCCCTATAAAGACCTTAGGATCCCAGTTAGAAAATAGGGAGAAAAAATCTATGTTCAGTCCAATGGCCAGAGGAATCAATCCCAATATGGTGGTAACTGCAGTGAGAATTACTGGGCGTAATCTTGCAGTTCCTCCTTGGATTATGGCTTCAATGGCCTCAGCATTCGGCAACATGGTTTCCTTTGGAATCTCCAGAGCCATCTTTTTCCTGTCGATCAACAACTGGGTATAATCCAATAGTACAACACCATTGTTCACCACTATACCCGATAGAGAAATGATGCCCATCATTGTCATCAATATCACAAAAGGCATTTGGAATATTGTAATACCTAGAAACACCCCTGTAAAACTCAATAATATGGAGATAAGGATGATGATGGGTTTGGAAATAGAGTTGAATTGAATAACCAGTAATAACATGATCAGGGCCAATGCCGATAAAAGAGCATTGGACAAAAAAGCCATATTTTTGTCTTGCTCTTCTATTTCTCCAGTGAATTTAAACTCAACCCCCATGTCAAGTGGGTAATTCATCAGGGAAGATTTGACATTGGCTACCACTTCATTGGCGTTATAGCCTGCCAAAACATCAGAATACAAGGTCACCAGTCGAATAGATTTGCGGTGTTTAATGGCGCTGTAGGATGAAGAGTTTTTTGATGTGACAAGGGCTGCAATGGGAATCTCTTTGATTTTTCCTGAAGATTGGTCCCTAAAGGTTACGAATTGGTTTAACAAAGCGTTGTTATCATAACGGTATTGTTCTTGAAAACGGACATTGATTTCATAATCTTCACCGTCTTTTTTAAAAACTCCTGCTTTGGCGCCAAAAAGAGAATTTCTCAATTGGGATCCAATCATGCCTGCAGAAACCCCCAATTCTCCAGCTTTTTTTCGATCGATGATCAGTTGGGTTCCTGGTTTGTTTTTGTTCACATCGATTTTTAGTTCCTCCACTCCGGGAATGTTTTCAGTATTGAGGAAGTCTTTCATCTCTTGGGCGCTTTTAATGAGTTTTTCGTAATCCCTACCAGAAATTTCTATGTTGACGGGATAACCCACTGGTGGACCATTGGCATCTTTTTCAACAGAAATATACACACCTGGGTACCTGCCGCTGAGAAATTGTTGAATTTCACTGCGCAGGCTTTCACTCGAAAGACCATTTCTGAATTTAAATTCCCGCATAGTGAGGGATATTTTTGCTTTGTGAGGCATTTCGTTGGTTACTCCACCATCGATTTCTGGGTTCCCAGCTCCTGAACCAACCTGTGCCATTGCATTTTCAACTAGATAATTGTGATCATTGTTTTTGTATTTTGGGTTATCAATTATTGATAAAATATCTTCTTCAATTTTAATAGCTATTGCATTTGTTTTATTTATGTTGGTTCCCTCTGGATATTCGATATATGTAAAAATTTGAAGTGGCTGATTTTCAGGAAAAAATTCAACCTTTGGAGGAAAGAGGCCCATCAAAACAAATGATGAGAATAAAAGTATAAATGTAGCTATCAAAAAGGCGATTGGGCGGTATCCTCTCAGGGTTAATGATAGAAAGGAGCGATAACCCTTTTCCATTCGAGGTAAAAACTGATTTTGAAAAACAAAAGCTAATCTTTTAAGAAAATATTTATAGGCCCATAATAGTAATGTGAGAGCGATCATTATTGTTCCTAACCCTCTCAAAATGCCTTGGTTAAATATTAGAATCAAACCCAGACCTCCCAAGATGAGTGTAAACTTTAGTAGTCCTTTAAGAGTGATTTGTCTTTCGCTGATTTCCATAAAGCGGGATACGAGCATGGAGTTGAAAAACAATGCTACGATTAGAGATGATCCCAATACTACTGAAAGTGTAATAGGGAAGTAAATCATAAATTCACCCATCAATCCTGGCCAAGCCCCCAAGGGAACAAATGCGGCAATAGTAGTGGCAGTTGAAACTATTATAGGAGAGGCTATTTCCCCAATCCCTACTTTGGCTGCTTGAATTCTACTCAGGCCCTCTTTTTCCATCAATCGATAAACATTTTCTACTACAACAATTCCATTATCTACTAGCATTCCCAGACCCATTACCAATCCAAAAAGCACCATGGTATTCATGGTATACCCTAATATAGAAAGGACCATAAATGACATGAACATTGACATGGGGATTGCAAAGCCAACAAAAAGTGCATTTCTAAAACCCAAAAAGAACATGAGTACCGTAACCACTAACATCACTCCAAAGATGATGTTATTTACCAAATCACTAACTTGATTTAATGTCACAGGGGATTGATCATTAGAAATTGACAACTTCAAATTTTTAGGAAATTTATTTTCTTTTATTTCCATCACCAATTCTCTAATTTTTTGAGAGGCCTCTATAAGATTTTTACCTCCTCTTTTTTTTACATGTAATAAGACAACTTTATCACCATATGATCTTGCGAAAGAGGAAATATCCTTTTCTTTAAATTTGATTTCAGCTATATCTCCAAGATAAGAAGCTCCTTTTTCACTTTTTACGACAAAATTTTTGAGTTCTTCAGGATCTGAAATCTCTCCAATAACTTTTAAACTCTTTCTTTGTCCGGCAGTTATAATATTTCCTGCAGAAATAGAAGTATTTTCTTTATTTATTGCATTAACAATGTCATTAAAACTAATTTTTGCTGCAGTCATTTTATAGATGTCAAGAGCTACTTCCACCTCAAATGATTGAATCCCTCGTACATCAACGGATTTAACTTCAGGTATTTGTTCAATTTTTTCTTCGAGATACCCAGCAAAATCTTTCATCTGCTGAATTGGATAATCTCCTACCATACTGATACTCAAAATGGGCATTAATTCAGAAAAATCTAATTCAGCAACAGTCGGCTCTACTTTTGCATTATTAAAAATTGGCCAATCAGCTCCCGAGACCACTCCATCTACTAAATCTTTTGTTTTTTGCTTGGCTAGGTCCAGCGAAATATTTTCATCGAATTCCAATTGTATGACGGCAAAATCCTCCTCTGACGTAGATGTAATATCGACCAAGTTGGATACCCCTTTAAGTGCATCTTCTAATGGATCGACAATCAATCGTTCAATGTCTTCAGCTGTATTTCCGGGAAATACAGCAGAGACAAACATCCGCGTGTCATTGATTTCAGGGAAACTTTCGCGAGGCATTACCTTATAGGATCGAATACCTAAAAAGAAAAAGATGGCCATGACGACATAGATCACGGTTTTGTGGTCTATAGCCCAACTGGATAAAGGGAATTCTTTGAGTAGTTTCTTCATTTTTTGCGATCCAATTATGGAATGTTTTTGACCCTTTGATTATGTTCTACAATAGTTGCTCCCTCCTTTACCAAAAGGTCACCGGCTTGAATGCCCTCTAATACTTCTACTTTATCCATGCTGTTTTTACCCAATTGAACAAAAACCTGTTTGGTACGATATACTTGTTCTTTTCCGTCAGGGCTTAATTTGAAAATATATTTTTCACCAATGGCGTTTTCTTTGATAATGCTGAGTGGAATCATCAATGCCTCAGGATTACTGTAATCGTTGATTTTTAATTTGCAACTCAGGTTGGGTTTGATCATTTCATCGGTATTGGTGAGGGGAGTTTCCACCCTAAAACTGCGGTTGTTGGGATTGATAAAGTTCCCCGTCTGACGTATTGTGGTGAGATATTCTCGTTCTAACATGGGAATCTTTACTATTGCCTTTGTTCCTTTTTTGACCTGTCTGAGGTACCGTTCAGGTACGCTCGCTTCTGTGTACATCTTTTGGAGATTGATGATTCTCAGCACTGGGGTTTGTCCGGGCAACAAGTTGGCCCCTGTATTAGCCACAATTTCGTCTATGGTTCCCGAAAAAGGGGCTAGAATCTGGGTTCGTTGTAATTGTTTTTTTAACTGTTCGATGGATTTTAATAAGCTTTCGTAGCTAGCTTTGGTTTGAAGTAACTGCATTTCGGAGCCTATGTTTTGACCCCATAGCCTTTGAGTACGATCATAAGTTGTTTTTGAAAGTGACGCTTGAATCTGCAATTGTTCCAGTTGGTTTTTAAGCCCTGCATCGTCAATCTGTGCGAGTAGTTTTCCTTTTTTGACCTTTTCTCCTTCCCCAACAAAAACTTTTTTAAGTGTACCACTGTATTCGGGATAAAGTAGCACATTTTGTCGGGTTTTGATGTTGGCTTGTATCTCCAGATAATTTTCAAAATTTTCCGGTTTTACCTCAAACATAGAAATCAGCGGTAGTTTTTCGGTGGAATCCAAATTCGAAATAGCGGTATTGATTTGGTTCAATTCTATTTTTATCGCATTTAGGGTTTTTAACTTAACTTCTTTTTTCGTTTTTAGTCCTTCAAGGTTTTTTGCTGCGATCAGATCTGAGGTAGAAACAGATTGATCCCCGCTGCAGCCTATAGTAAAGGCCATTATATATAGGCAGTATATAACTTTTTTCATGGATTATTGAGTGTTAGATTGATTGAGAAGGGTTTCAAGTGTAGTTTTATTGGTGATTACTTTTTGAATAGCTTTTACAAAATTACTTTGAGCAGTATATAGTTGAAGCTGGGCTATACGCAGTTCAAAACTTTGGATCATTCCCTCAAAATATTTGGTTTGATTTTTTCTCTCTATTCTTTCGGCAAGTCTCAAATTTTCTTTTTCGGTAAAGTAATTGTCGATTGCCAATTGATATTCGTTTAGGGCGGCACTCACTTCAATTCTGATTTTCGACTGAATTTCCTCCAGTTGGGTTTTGGCTTGATCCAAACTGATTTTCGCTTTTTGCGTATTTGCATCTCTTCCCAAGGAGCTAAATATGGGAATTTTGACGTTCAAACCTAAAAGTGAAGAACCATACCACTTTTGTTCACTATCTGTGAAAGTAAATTCATTGCTGTTTCCTGTATAGGTTCGGTTTATAAAGGCATTAACCTTAGGAAGTGCTTTTGATTTTTCAAGCTTTAATTTTAGGGATTCAGATTTTACTGTGTTATCTGCAATTCTAATATCAATGTTGTTATCGATATTTTCTGAATTAGGTAGTGTTTTGAAGTAGAGATCTTCATTAAAAATATCATCTAGTTCATTTTTGAGTTTGAGTGGAGAATCTATGGGATAACCAATCACAAATTTTAGCATCTTCTCCTCAATCTTCAACAAGCTTGTGGCGTATTTTAATCGACTGTTCGTTTGGGACAATGTCAATTGGATTTGCTCTACGCTCTCTTCTTCTTCAAAACCATTTCGAAAAAGCTGATGGATTTCTTGGAAATTGTCTTCCAAAGAAGCTCTGTTTTTTTCTAAAAACTTGATATTATATTTTGCCAAAAGAGCATTAGAGTATAGGTTGGTGATCATTTTTTTTACCTCTAAATTTGTTTTTTCAAACAGGTTTTCTGAGATGGCAAGGTAAACTTTGGTAGCTTGAAGTCCTATCAGATAGGAACCGTCAAAAATGAGTTGTTCCATTTTAAATGACCCAATCATATTTTGTTCTGTCCCAAAGGTAAGCTCACTAAGCTCTCCGGGTTTTCCTCCGAAAAACTCAGCAGGAACTAGTGAAACTGGCATTTCAAGAAAGTTTTGATAATTGACTTCAGAACTGACTTGCGGAAGTCCCAAAGCAATAGTTTTCCATTTCTCTTTTTTTGCTTTTTGTATTTCCCTATTGGCATTGATAATCGAACGATTGTGTGTCAACCCATAATCGATGGCTTCTTCTAATGTAAGGGATTCAGGCAGTTCTTGGGCTTGTGTTGCGCAGAAGAGGAAGGTTAGAAACAATAATAAATGAATCTTCATGGAGTTAAATTGTTTTGTTGTATTCTTCTAAATAATTTAATCCTTTGGGGGTAACAATAGCCCTGAGGTGATAATCAATGTATTTCCCAATAATGAGGTCAATATCTGTATCCTTGGGAGGAAAAAGCTCTATATCTCTTAATCCTCCAAAACCATTAAAGTAAATCCGTGTGATAAACTCAGTATCGATGGAAGTCCTGAAAAGTCCAGTATCTATTCCTTTTCTTAAACTCATTTTAAAAGTATCTCCTAGGGCAGAGAGTTCCTTCTTTCTGATTTCTGCATAGATAGCAGGATAATATTTTTGCAATTGGTATTGGGGAGATTTGTCTTTTTTCCCCAAAACTTCTACCGCTATTTTTTTGATTTCATATAGGGCTTTAATCGGATTTTCAATAGAAGATTGAACAGCTATGATTTTGTCTTTTACTTGCTCAAAAACAAGAAAAACTGCCGATCTGACCAAAGAGGTCTTATCATCAAAATAGTGATAGATAGTTTTTTTGGAGATGCTCAAGTGCTCAGCAATATCATCCATAGTAACAGCTTTATAACCATATTTGAGAAACAGAGAAGAAGCCGATGCAACGATTTCTTTATCCACAACAATTTTTTGCAAACATAAAACAGAAACTTTAAAAACAAAAAAAGTTTCCAAAGTTTTTATTTTTATTATGTTCCTTTACCTTTGGGCGGTGTATTTTTAACAAAAATAAAATTTGTATGAATCTTTTTAATGCATATCAAAAAGCATTTGAGTCTGCAATCGAAGATTTTAATCAAGAGCAACCGCCCCAAAACCTTTACAAACCCATGCATTATCTGTTGGATTTGGGTGGAAAGAGAATCCGTCCTTTTCTTACATTAATGGCAGGAGAAGCTTTTGGCGTTTCTGTAAAAGACACCATAGGTGCGGCGTTGTCGGTAGAAGTATTTCACAATTTTACTCTTATGCACGATGATATAATGGACAAAGCTACTTTGCGAAGAGGGAAACCCACAGTTCATGAAAAATGGGATGTCAATTCCGCCATATTGTCTGGCGACGCTATGTTGATTAAAGCCTATCAATCTCTAGAGATTTACCCTATCAATATATTTAAAAAACTAGCCCGCTTGCTAAGCAAAACTGCTATTGAAGTTTGTGAAGGTCAGCAATACGATATGGATTTTGAAATCCGTCCAAACACATCTGAAGAAGAATACATAGAAATGATCCGTTTGAAGACAGCGGTTTTGGTCGGATGTGCTCTTCAAATGGGTGCTATCATTGGAAGGGCTAACGAGGAAGATCAGCAGGCCATTTATGACTTCGGCATTCAATTGGGATTGGCCTTTCAATTGCAAGACGATTATCTAGACACCTTTGGGGATCAATATACCTTTGGAAAAAAGATAGGAGGGGACATACTCAAGGGTAAAAAAACCATTCTTTATCATTTGGCCCTTAAGTATGGAGAGGAAGCCCAAAGTAAAGAATTGCAATCCTTGTTGGGTGTAAATAAATTCATGGATGATGAGGAAAAAATCAAAAAAGTTAAGTCTTTATTTGAGGCGACATCAGCCCAATCTGCTTCCCGAGATTTGATTAAACATCACTCTGATTTGGCAGGCATCGAATTGCAGAAACTAACCATCACCGAGGATCAAAAAAACCATTTTAGGGAGCTTAAAGATTGGTTGATGCACCGCGCCTACTAAAAAATTCTTTTCCAAAGGGCATTGACAAATTGCCTTACATTAAAGGACCGCATGATCTGAAATTCTTGCCACAATGAACTTTTTTCATCCAAGAACTTAAATATTACTTCAGGCGAATTCTTTTTAAACATCCTTTTAAATAGGTCGACCCCATGAGGATTGTCATTGGCTAGTACGTCAATAAAGAGAAGATCGTAAAACCAAAATCGATCTCTTTTACCAAACCGAGATAGGGGCTGTCCTTTTTTTAGGAAACCCACCAGTTCCTTTGTCTTTTCATTTATACGCTGGAATGTGTATCCTGTGCTCGGTTTTGTCCAACCTCCTGCCGTACCGATAAGCAAAAGGTTTGAACTGTTTTTTAAATCAAAACGATAACAAGTCATGGGTATTTCGCCCTCCTCTTCCTCGATGACCTCATAACCTCCAGTTGGCAGCTCCTTAAGAAAAGCTGCTATGGCATCTAAATACTCTTTTTTTTCCAAAATATTTTTAGAAAAAAGGGTGTATTCTAGCAAAGCTTTATTGGGGCTTAATGGTAATAAATACATAAACCGCGTATTTCCTTTTTGGGGAACATTAAAGTTCATAAAATCAATTTTGCCTGTGTCAAAACAAGGCTTTTGGGTTTGCACCACTTGCCCCACAAAATGTTGTAATAAAACAGGGTATTTTTTTTGTTGGACTAAGCTTTTGGAATTGTAAATGCTTGAAAAAATTAGACCGCCATGATAAGATTGGACCTCAGTGGTAACAATGTTTTCATCGATACTGCTAACCTTTGCTTTGATTTGGGTAAGTTGATCGAATTCTGCCAATTTTATTTTCATTGATTGGTAAAAATCAAGACTTCGAATCATTTTGTAGCTAAATGGTTCTAGGGAAAAGTCCATTTCAAAATCATTGGCATTGAAATAAGCCTTATTCCATGTTTTATGAACGATCTCTTCCAAATCCCCTTTACCTGACTCCCAAAAGCACCAAGTACGGTCATTGGTGTTTTTGGTGTCTTTTTCTATCAACAGTATTGATCGGTCATCAAAAAAGGGATCATTACAAATCCTATATGCTAAAAGCAAACCCGATGCTCCCCCTCCACAAATAATATAGTCGTAACGATTTTTATTCATCGCACTTCAAAATTAGTCAATCTATAGAACAGTCAGTATAATTACTTAATTTTATATATATTTATCAGCAACTTAAACGGCTTTTATGGACGTTATTATTGAATTCTTTTCTAATATAAGTCCTGTCAAAGGAGCATTTTATGCATCCTTATTTACCTGGCTGTTGACGGCATTTGGAGCCTCCTTTGTTTTTTTGTTTAAAACCATGAACCGTGGATTTTTTGACGGCATGCTTGGTTTTACCGGAGGGGTAATGGTTGCTGCCAGTTTTTGGAGTCTTTTGGCACCGGGTATCGAAATGTCTCCAGGCGAGGGTTTTGTTAAGGTCATTCCCGCAGCTTTAGGTTTTGGTTTTGGGGCCTTATTTATTTTTAGTTTGGACAAAATATTACCCCATATTCATATAAATTTTAAGGATTCTGAAGGAATCAAAACCCCATGGCACAAAACCACATTGCTGGTATTGGCTATTACATTACATAACATCCCTGAGGGATTGGCAGTTGGCGTACTTTTTGGAGGAGTGGCCGCTGGAATCCCCGAAGCTTCTATTGGAGGAGCTATCGCTTTGGCTATAGGAATCGGCATTCAAAACTTTCCCGAAGGAATTGCAGTTTCCATGCCATTGAGAAGACAGGGGATAAGTAAATTCAAAAGCTTTTGGTACGGTCAGTTGTCTGCCATTGTTGAACCCATAGCTGCAGTTTTGGGGGCTGTAGCGGTAACATTTTTCACCCCAATTTTGCCCTATGCTTTGGCTTTTGCCGCGGGTGCAATGATCTTTGTGGTTGTGGAGGAGGTGATTCCTGAAACCCAGCTAGACAAATATACGGATATTGCCACAATGGGATTTATTGTTGGCTTTATCGTGATGATGACCTTGGATGTAGCCTTAGGCTGATTCGTCCTTATTGAAATTTTTCCAACCTTGTGCCTGCAGTGATATGGATTGCCCCAACCCTGTAATCATTTTACAAACTTCTTTTTGATCCGTAAAATGACCAATGGGGGTAAGCAATGGATGACCTTTTATTTTATCGTAATCCTCAGTTTTTATGGCAATCAACAATTCGTAGTCTTCCCCACCATTGAGTAAGGCAGTACTGCTGTTTATTTTAAATTCTTCTGCCGTACTGAAGGTCTGTGGATCGGCGGGGAGTTTTTCTTCATAAACAGTGCATCCTACTCCCGAGGCCTTGCTAAGGTGAAATATTTCTGACGAGAGCCCATCACTGATGTCGATCATGGCGTTGGGCAGGATATTCACTTCTTCCAAAAGTTCTATGATATCCTTTCTCGCTTCAGGCTTCAATTGCCTTTCTATACAATAGGAATAAAGGGCCAAATCCGGTTGGTTGTTGGGGTTTACTTTAAAAACCTCTTTTTCGCGTTCAAGTACTTGCAAGCCCATGTAGGCTCCACCTAAATCTCCACTCACCACCAATAGGTCGTTTGCTTTTGCTCCTGATCGATAGGTGATTTTTTCCTTTTGTGCTTGCCCCATTGCCGTAACCGATATAATCAGTCCTGTCTTGCTACTTGAGGTATCTCCTCCGACCAAATCGATCTTGTAATTCTTACAGGCCAATTCTATACCCGCATACAATTCCTCCAAAGCTTCCATAGGAAAACGATTTGAAACAGCTATGGATACGGTTATCTGAGTGGGATTTGCATTCATAGCATATACATCCGAAAGATTTACCATTATAGATTTATACCCCAAATGTTTTAAAGGCACATAGGACAAATCAAAATGAATGCCCTCGATCAAAAGATCCGTAGTCACAACTGTTTGCCCTTTTGTAAAGTTCATCACTGCTGCATCATCTCCAATTCCCTTTTGGGTGGTAGGATGAATCAAAGGAAATTTTTTTGTCAAATGTTCAATTAGGCCAAATTCTCCAATTTCGGAAAGAGATGTATTGTTCTTTTTTTCAAACATTTGTCAAAATTACTAAGATTTCAAACAAACTTTTAGTAGTTATTAAATTTTGATATAAATGTCTGCAAACATACCTAAATTTACCCTATGAATATTAGAATGCTCTCTGTTTTCTTTTTTACATTTCTTTCTATGTCCTGTAAAAAGGATTCGAATGAAGATGAACTTGTGGACTCTTCAGTATCGGTTGACATGGGAAACACCAATACAACTGATAATCAAAAAATTGACACTCCATGTGAAAATGGATATGCGGGTAAATATCCATGTAAAGGCTTTGATTTGTTATCTCACATTGACCTTTCCACTTTTGAAAGTTCAGATGGAAACGATTCTTGGGGCTGGACAGATCCTTTGACCCAAAAAGAGTATGTGTTGATGGGATTGGAAAATGGAACTGCTTTTATCGATATCAGCGATCCAATAAAGCCAGTTTTTTTGGGCAAATTGCCTACTGCAACAGAGTCTAGTCCATGGAGGGATATCAAGGTATACGAAAATCACGCCTTTATAGTTAGTGAAGCAGCTGACCACGGCATTCAAGTTTTTGATCTCACTCGATTGAGGGAGGCAGAACCTAAACAAAACTTTACTGCTGATAAGGTGCTTAAAACTGTTCCAACTTCTCACAATATGGTTATTAACCCGGAAAGTGGTTATGGATATGTAGTTGGCACCAATAGGAATGACGAATTTATGGGAGGGGTCCATTTCCTCGACCTCAATGTTCCCCAGAAAATCAGATTTGTGGGAGGATTTGGTTTAGGAGGTTACAGTCACGACGCACAAGTGGTTAATTACAAAGGGCCCGATCAGGACTACATCGGAAGGGAAATTTTCTTGGGATCCAATGAAACCAAACTGGTTATTGTGGATGTCACCGAAAAAGAAAATCCATCAACTATTTCCGAGATAAGCTATCAAAACCCAACCTACACACACCAAGGATGGTTTGATAAGGATCAAAGGTTTTTTATTTTAGGGGATGAATTGGATGAATTAAGAATCGGTGGAAAAACTAGAACATTGATTTTCGACCTAAGTGACTTGGACAAACCTTTAGTTCACCACACTTATTATGGTCCCACTGAAGCTATTGACCACAACGGATACATCAAAGAGGATTTGTTTTATTTGGCTAATTACACCGCAGGTATCAGGGTAATTGAAATTGATGGTTTGGCGAATAAAAAAATGAATGAAATAGGGTTTTTTGATACTTTTCCGGAACACAATTCTACTACCTTCAACGGTGCTTGGAATGTCTACCCCTTTTTCGATAGTGGAGTAATCGCTATAAGCGATATTAACAGAGGACTATTCCTTATCAAAAAATCAGAATAAAAGTGTTTAGAAAATTACTTTTCATCATTTCTATATCATTTTTTTGGACTTGTTTACCAGATCGCATTTCTGATACTACAGCACCCGTTTTCTTCTCGGGAAAATTGATAGATGTCAAACTTTTTGGGGGAAGTGATGAGGAAGTGGCAAGGGAACTGATTGAACTTCAACAGGGGGGTTATGCAATGGTAGGCAGCACGAAGAGTACGGATGGAGATTTTAGTAATCGCATTGGTAATGACTGGGATTTATTCTTAATTAAAATGGATGAGCAGGGGGAGGTGACTTGGAAAAAAACTTACGGAGGCAGTGGAGACGATTTTGGTTTTTCTTTGGCAGAAACCCCAGCGGGAGGATTTGTATTGATGGGCTATAGCAATAGCCAAGATGGGGATGTTCCCCCAACCAAAGGCTACCACGACAATTGGATAATCAAAGTAGATGCTTCAGGAGCATTAATTTGGAAAAAATCTTTTGGTTATTCGGGCCATGACCATGCTTATAATGTCATCCCTACTAGAGACGGAGGCTATTTTTTCAATGGTTTTTTGGATGTCACTGCTTCCAATGGAGAGGGAAATTCAGGGAAATCTTTCAAGGCCAACCGACATGGCGTAGGGGAATTTTGGTGTCACAAAATCGATTCCAATGGCAACATAGAATGGCAAAGATATTTTGGAGGCACCAACAACGATAGATCTTATGACGCTATTCAAACCAAAGAAGGCAATTTTTTGGTAGTAGGCACTTCAGAAAGTGAAGATGTCGATGTAAAAAAACCAAAGGGAAGTTATGATGTTTGGGTTGTTCTGGTCTCCCCATCAGGAGAAATGCTTTGGGAAAACTCCTATGGAGGAAGTTTGGTTGATGAAGCTTCAAAAGTAATTGAAGATTCTTATGGAAATTTCAGAATCATTGGTAATAGCCACAGTGAAGACATAGATGTAGTTAATCCCAGAGGATCTTCGGATGTATGGCAAATTACACTTGATAAATCCGGTAGATTGATCGGCAGTTATAATTTTGGAGGTAGTGAGTTTGATTTGGGGACCTCTATAAGTGAGGGGCAATGGGGGTCGCTATTCATTTCTGGCTATTCCCGGAGTCTTGATGGCAATCTGAACAGCAATAATGGAGAAAACGATTTGTTTTTGATCTATTTGCCTACTGACGGTAGCAATGTAAAAACCATGACTTTGGGGGGAGAGGGTAATGACTTTGCATATGACGTTTTGGTCCAAAGAAATGGCGGGGTAATTCTAGTAGGACAATCCTATAGCAAAAATCCGCCCTTTGATAAAAACAAAGGAGAAAGCGATGTTATAGTGGCCCGTTGGCGTTAAGAATTGTCGATTGTGCAATAGTCAGAATTGATAGTAAAAGCCTGTTTTTCATATGAAATACGCTATCTTTGTAAAAATATAAATCAAGATTTGTCTATCATGATCAAAGTATCGCCCAGTGCACAACAAAAAGTGTCGCAGTTGATGCGTGAAGAGGGATTTAACCCCATCCAAGATTTCGTCCGTGTAGGAGTGAAAAGTGGGGGATGCTCTGGTCTTTCTTACGATTTAAGTTTTGACAATTCAAAATCAGATCAAGATCGATTATTTGAAGACAATCAAGTCAAGATTTTAGTAGATAAAAAAAGCTTGCTTTACCTATTGGGAACCACATTAGAATATTCTGGAGGATTGAATGGCAAAGGATTTATTTTTAACAATCCCAATGCTGAGCGGACTTGTGGATGTGGGGAAAGTTTTTCCCTTTAAGAGAACAGAGAAATGGGATATACTGAAGAAGAACTAAAAAAGGAATTGGAGACCAAAGAATACGAATACGGCTTTTATACCGAAATCGATTCCGAGACTTTTCCTGTGGGCTTGAATGAAGAGGTAGTCCGTCGTATCTCTAAAAAAAAGAAGGAGCCTGAGTGGATGATTCAATGGCGTTTGAAAGCATACGAAGCTTGGAAAAAAATGGAGGAACCAGAGTGGGCTAACGTCCAATACTCAAAACCCGACTATCAGGCCATATCTTATTATTCTGCACCCAAGAAAAAAGATCAATACAAAAGCTTGGACGAAGTAGACCCCGAGTTACTCAAGACTTTTGACAAACTTGGTATTTCAATTGATGAGCAAAAGAAATTGGCTGGTGTGGCCTTAGATATTGTTATGGACTCTGTCTCTGTGGCCACTACTTTTAAAGAAACCTTGGCCGAAAAAGGGATCATTTTCTGCTCCATATCAGAAGCAATTCAGAAGCATCCTGATTTGGTGAAAAAATATATTGGCACCGTGATTCCCATTCAGGACAACTATTTTGCCGCTCTGAATGCTGCTGTATTTTCTGACGGATCCTTCTGTTATATTCCCAAGGGAGTCCGCTGTCCTATGGAATTGTCCACCTATTTCAGAATCAATCAAGCTGGAACAGGGCAGTTTGAAAGAACACTAGTTATTGCAGACAAATCGAGTTATGTGAGTTATTTGGAGGGATGTACTGCTCCCTCCAGAGATGAAAATCAATTGCATGCCGCAGTGGTAGAACTTGTGGCATTGGATGATGCAGAAATTAAATACTCTACAGTTCAAAATTGGTTTCCTGGAGACAAAAACGGTAAAGGAGGTGTTTACAACTTTGTCACCAAAAGAGGGATCTGTCACAAAAACTCTAAAATATCATGGACTCAGGTGGAAACAGGGTCTGCAGTAACTTGGAAATACCCTTCTTGTATTCTTAAAGGGGATAACTCCATAGGGGAGTTTTACTCCATAGCTTTGACTAACAATTATCAGCAGGCCGATACTGGAACCAAGATGGTTCATTTGGGTAAAAACACCAAAAGTACTATTATCTCCAAGGGAATATCTGCAGGAAAATCGCAAAATAGTTACCGTGGTTTAGTACAAGTGCACCCTAGGGCTATTAACGCCAGAAACTTTTCTCAATGTGATTCCCTTTTGATGGGAAATCAATGTGGGGCACATACCTTCCCATATATTGAGGCCAAAAACAAAACCGCTCAAATAGAACATGAAGCTACCACCAGTAAGATTGGAGAAGACCAAATATTTTACTGTAACCAAAGAGG
>MDSV01006976.1_pt1 | contig 18900 bp, 13 predicted proteins | sample 810851 | NCBI WGS metagenome assembly MDSV01 (sample SAMN05326640, study PRJNA326480) | marine metagenome | isolation source: seawater | place: Atlantic Ocean: North East | collected 2012 | reverse complement strand
GGGCGCGCGCGGCGACGGCGGCGGCGGCGGCGGCCGCCGCCGCCGACGCCCAGCCGGCGTACACAGCCTTCATCCTGGCGCTCATCACGCCCGCCATCCGCGCCTCCGAGTCGCCCACCCGCGTGTCCTCCCTCCGCGCAGACGCGCCGAGCGCGCCTTCGAAGGCGTCCTCGGCGAACGACCCGAGCGCCGCCGTCGCGCGCGCGGCGCTCTCGCCGCCGGCGCCGCCGCCCGGGCCTCGCGTGATGACGTCGGCGACTTTGAACGCCGTCGCGAGCGCGGCGTTCGCCGTCTTGAGCCCCTCGCGGTACCCGTCGCGGCCGGCGACGTCGCGCTCCTCCTCGGTCAGAGGGTCATCGCCTCCCTCGAGCAGGTCGTCGTCGTCCCCGCGCGCCGCTTCGGGGAACGCGGCGTCCACGGCGTCCATCGCGGACGACGCCGCGCCGAACTTCTTCGCCACCGCGTCGCGCGCCGCGCGCATGCCGGCGCGGTAGGCGACGCGCCCAGCGATGCGGCGCGCGCGCACGCGCTCGGCGATGCGCGCGCGCGCGGCGCGCGACTTGTGCTCTGACCCCGTCGCGTCCTCGTCCTCGGGCTCCGCGTCGACCTCGTCGAGCCGCTCGACCGTCTCGGGGTCGAGCACGATCTTGACCACGTCCAGCGCGCCCTCGTGACCGCGGCCCTCGCCGGGGGTGAGGCGCGCGCGCGGTGTCGCGACGACGACGCTCTCCGTCGCCGTCTCGTCGTTCGGTTCCGTCGGCGGGCTCGCGACGACATCTTCCTCCGCGGTCGCCGACGAGGCGACCGCCTCGGTCTCCGTGTCAGTCTCCACCCTCTCGCCGTCCCGCCGCGCGTACGCCGCCGCCGCCTCATCACCGGTGCCCTTGGCCTCCTGGAAGCCGTCCAGAAAGCCGCGCTGGTACAGGTCCGCGTCCTCATCCTCGCCGGGCCGCGCCGAGGCGGCGACGCCCGCGGCGTAGCCCTCGGCGTACCGCGTCGGGTCGTGCAGCCCGTCGGCAACGTCCGCCGCCGTCTCGGGGTCCATGCCATCCTCGCCGGCGGCGATGCCGTCCGCAAAGCCCTCGTCGTATCGGTCCGCCGCGGGGTCGGGGCGCGCGGAGATGGGTTCGGGGGTCGGCTCGCGCGTAGAGCCGGGTTCCTCAATCGAAGTCGAGCTCGGCGCCGTCGCGGGCGCCATCGCAGGCACCGTCGGTTCAGGCGTGCGCGCGGACGCGGGCGTCGAGGGGGGCTCGACGCCGTACGCGTAGTCCTGACCCTCGTCTTCCGCGGAATCCACCGCCTCCGCCTCCGCCTCCTCCGCGGGCGTCTGCACGATCCGCGTCACGGCCACCGGGTCGACGGTGATCGTCAGGCCGTCCGCGGCGAGCGCGGAGGCGATCAGCCGCGAGCCGGAGTAGCCCTCGATGCTGTCCGAAGCCTCCTGAACGGAAGCGCCCTCGGGCAGCGTGACGTCGACGGCGAGCGCGCAACGCACCTCAGGTACGGTCTCCGCCTCGGCGGAGATGCCCACGGCGTCACCGATGCGGTCGACGAAAACGCCGTCGCTCGCGGCGGCGGCGAGCGCGGTGGCGCGCTCGAAGATGTCGTGCGGGCTCGCGTCGGCGGCGCCCTCCTCCGCGCCGACAGTGATCGTGAACTCGACCCGGGTCAGGTCGAAGCGGATGCCCCCGGTGGGCATCGGCTCCAGCGCACTGTCCACGCTCTCGACGTTTTCGGAGTCCATGAAGCCCTCGGCCACCTCCTCGGAGACATACTCCTCGAGGTCCTCGAGGTCCTGCAAGTCGGCGATGTGCTCGTCGGCGACCAGAAAGCCGCCATCCTCGACGCGCTCGACAGTCGCCTCCGCCTCCGCCTCCGCCTCGTTGCCCACGGCGGCGGCGGCGGCGCCCATGGCGGCGACCATCTGCGCGAGCCGCCCGTCAACCGGGAACACGCGCGTGGAGACCGTCCCGAGGGGCGTTCCGAGGCTGGTGGCCACCGTCGCGGCGACGGCGGCGAGATCCACCTGGGTCTCGTCCTGCTCGTCGAACGCCAGGACGCCCACGACGGGGAACGTGACCGCGACGGCGGCGTCCTCGGGGGTCTCCGCGCCCACGGAGAACGCGACGGCGTCGCGGAACTTGGTCACCATGTTCGCGTTGACCTCGTCCGAGCGAAGTACGACGTCGAGGTGCAGCGAGGGGGCGGACCCGTCGCCCAGAGCGCCGGCGGATCGGGACGCAGACGCGCCCGCCGGAACCACGGCGGACACCTCAATTGCGCCCAGGAGCAACGCGGCGGTCACCGCGAAGAAGACGCGCGAGGGCGTCCGTGAGACGTGCATGTCGCCTAACAGCGGGCGGACTTTCGTCGCTGAGCGTCCGGCCGTGCGCTTCAAGCACTGGCGCGTCCGAAACGAGCCCGTCTGGCAGACGCCGTGAGGGTGTTGCATACGTCCGGCTCTCGATGATTTTTTTTCCTGCTTTTCGTATGGCGATCAGTCTGATGAAGGGTGTTTCGCGCGAACTAGACCATTTCGTGTCGGTCGTGTCCATTTTTTTTCGAAAAAACTGTCGAGTGATGAGACTGAAAACCGCTGCTAGTACGCCGCCGCCGCCGCGGCTTCGCTCTCGCCCACGATATTGGCGATGTTCCCTCGCATGACCCCCCGGATGTTGGCCAGCGTGGACATGGCCTCCTCCTGCGCCTTTTCCAGCTCTTTCTTTTCCTCCGCCGCCTTGGCGGCGGCGTCCCGCGCCGCCTCCTGCCGGCGCTCCTCCTCCGCCGCCTCCCACTCGGCGTCGTCCTTCGCCTTTTGCGCCGCCGCCTCCGCCTCCGCCTTCTCCTGCGCCCTGTGCCTTCGCGCCAGCGCGTCCTCCTTCTTCTGCTCCTCCGCGCGCGCGCGCTCGCGCTCCTCCAGCGCGGCGGCCTGCGCGTCCAGCGAGACGTGGAACTTGTCGCCCAGCGTCTTTCGCGTCCACGCCATAAACGCCGCCGTCTGCACGTCGCTCGCCGCCGCGCTCTGGTGCAGCTTGTCCACCATGTCCCAGCGCCCCTGCTTCGCGGCGTCGTCCGCCACCGCGCGCCAGTCGTAGAAGTGGTGGCCCTTACTCTCGAACACCTCCTTCACCACGTCGCCCATCTTCTTCGAGAACATGTACTCCACGCTGCGCGCGTCGAATCCGCGGTTGTGCGTGCTCTTGCCGACGAGCACGTACGGACGCTTCGTGTCCTTCATCGCGTCGTCCACCGTGCTCACCAGCGCGGCCATGTCCTTGCGGTACGCCGCGAGCTGCGCGTCGAACTTCTGCTTGCTGCTCAGACGCTTCTCCCAGCTCTTCCACCAGCCCAGGTGGACGCCCGACCACCAGTCGCCGACGTCCACGACCACGACCACCGGCCGCCGCACGGTGAAGGCGTCGAACGCGCGCGCCGCGACGCGCACGCGGTCGGCGATTTTCACGGGCAGCCCCTTGACGGCGTACTGGTTGTGGATTGCCTTCATGTCCTGCACGTACTCGGGGTCCGCGCCGAAGATGTGCACGAACCCAAGCGCGGGGCCCTGCGCCACGGGCGCCTTGCACGCGGCGGCGGCGCGGTGCTCCTCTTTTTTCCAGCAGTGCGCGCTCGGCGACTCGTAGCACGTCCCGGCGGCGCACCGGTCGTCACCATCCACGCACACGAAGGGCTGCATGTTGTTCGGGAGGAACGCGGGCGAGGGCGTGGCGCACTCGTCGGGGGAAACGCACCGCTGCTCCTCGGACAAGAGCTCGTTGCAGAACGCCTTGTGCCACAGCTTGTCCGTGCTGTCGCCGAAGATGAGGAGGTGCGCCGACCCCTTGTCTGACATCTTGTGCCAGTCGCGCGGCGCCACCGCGGGGCACGTGCCGTCGCACTTGGAGCCGCCCAAGCGCGCGTCCTCGAAGAAATCGGACAGATCGTTGGAAATCAGGCTCTGCTGCGCCACCGTCGCGGCGAGCGCGCCGACGCACAGGAACAAGCCGACCGCGGCGGTTCGCGCGTACCGGCGAATGCGCTGGCGTCGCGCCTCCACAGGTGTTACATCGAGCAACGGCTTGGCCTCCTCGTCGAGGGGGGGAGCGGCGTCACTGGCTCTCGAGGCCATGACTCCGCGCGATCGATGGCGACGCGGATGCGCGGGTAAGACCGATCCGGGCGCCGCGAGGGAGTCGAGCGCCTCCGAAGTGGCAAGGGAAGAGGGCTGCGGTCGGACCGAAGCCCCCGCTCGACGCGAAGAAAGAAATCTTTCCAAACCCGGCGCCCGAATCACTCAAGATGTCGATGTCGAGTCGTCACGTCACAATTACATCAGTTGTCGTCGCGCTTCGACTCGAGGCACGAGAGCCATGGCCCCCGCGAAGGTCACCGACGCGTTCCAGGCGACGAAGCGCGGTCGCGGGGTCGTGAAAGGCAAACCCAAGGCTAAACCCGCCAGAGCTGCCGGTGCGTACCCGTTCGTGCGTCTCGTGCGGTCGGCTGGATGCGTCGAAAGGAAATTCCCACCCCTGAGTCCAACCGAGACGATTGGCTGACGTCCCCGACCCCCCGCAGACACCAAACCCGAGAACGACACCACGGAGGAGTACCTCAACATCCTGAAATCGTTTGACATGACCTCGGTGCGTCCCCCGCGCGTTCAAACCCAATCCCGATATACTCCTCTCCGACGCCGTCGGTCATCCCGAGATCCGCGTGTCGTCCGTCATCAACGCCTTCGGCACTTCCGAGACGGAGCCCGTTTTCTCCTCTCGCGCTCACTCGTCGAACGCCGCGACTGACGCCACCTCCCGCGTACTGTTCGAACAGAAATTCGGACCGGCGCTGGGCTTGACCCGGCTCGAGCGGTGGGAACGCGCGGAAAAGCTCGACCTGAGCCCCCCGGCGGATGTCCTGCGGATCCTGCAGGAGGTGGGAGACGACGACCCGGAGTTCCGCGAGTGCGTCTGGGAGCGCATCGTCTGACGGCGCGACTCGGAAACACCGAGCCCCGGCGCGGGGAAGGTCTGGGTTCGAGCCACGATGGCTCGCGGCGCGGAACGAGACACGCGATCATCACATGAGAAACGAAGAGACTCACTCCTCGCTTCGCGCGTTTTAATCGACACATCGTATGAGAACGTGGGACCTCGCGGGACTCGCGCGTGAATGACGCGACGCGACGGCGGAAAACTGACGACCCGGTTCTTCTCGTGCCGACAGGCGTGTGAATACGACGAAATTGTCGCGTGTCTTCGTCCGCCCTTCGACCACTCTTCACTTCGCGACGCGCGTTGTCGCGTGGGGTGTCGGCCATGTCAGAAAGCGCCCGTCTCGAGTCGGTGTACGAGCTCGATGCCACCACCGCGTGGGTCCGCGGCGGCGGGTACTCTCGCGTGGCGCTGCAGATGCCCGACGAGCTCCTGGGCGACGCCACGGCGGTGGCGGCGGCGCTGGAGAGGCGCTGCAACGACGCCCTGGACCGCGCGGAAGGCGCCCCTGTGCGCGTCTTCGTGCTGGCGGACACCACGTTCGGGTCGTGCTGCGTCGACGAGGTGGCTGCCGCGCACCACAACGCGGACTGCATCGTGCACTTCGGGCGCGCGTGCATGTCGCCCGTCGCGCGGTTGCCCGCGCGATTCGTGTTTCACAAGGTGGAGATCGACACGGACACGTGCGCGGCGGCGATTCGCGCGCACGCCGCCGCGCTCGCGCGCCCGGAGGCGACGCCCGACGACGATCGACGCGTCGAGGCGCTCGTTGTGCTCGTGGACCAGGAACACGCGCACAGAGCCGCGGCGCTTCGCGAGGCGGTGGCGCGGGAGACGACGGACCGCGACGCCGGCGCCGGCCCTCCCGTGGTTTTCGCTGACGCCGCGCCCGTGGAGGCGCTTCCGCGCGCGCGCGCGTTTTCGAAAGCACCTCGCGCGCGGCGATGCGGCGGAGGATGCTCGTGCGCCTCCGAGAGCGCATGCGGTCGTCCGGAACTGAGCTGCGGGGACGACGCCGGTGACGGGACGTGCGCGACCTGCGGCGAACCGCGACCGTCGGACCAGGACCCGTCCGCGGCGACGGAACGAGACGGAGACGAGACGTATGACTTTCGGGGAAAAACGTCGTCGTCGTCGAACGACGACGAGTCTTCCTCCGTGCGGGTGGGCGGCCACTTCTTCTCCCTGCCCTCCGGCAGGCGCTCCGAGCCTTTCTTGTCGCGGTGCGCGTTCGTGTGGGTCGGGCGAGGCGAGTCCCCCTCGCTGACGCAGGCGCTCTCCGTGCTCCACGGCCGGTGCCGCGGCGTCGCGCAGTTCGACCCCGAGAGCGGCGACTTGGCGCTGGAAGCCGCCGGGTCCGGCGTCGTCGCGCGCGTTGTGAAGCGCCGCCGGTTCCTCATCGAGAAGGCGCGCGAGTCCCGGGTGGTCGGCATCGTCGCCGGGACGCTCGGCGTCGCCGGATACCTCGCCGCGATCGCCGAGCTGCGCGCGCTGATAAAGAGGTCTGGGCGCAAGCCGTACACGATAGTGGCGGGCAAACCAAACCCGCAGAAGCTGGCCAACTTCCCCGAGATCGAAACCTTCGTGCTGGTGTCGTGCGAGCACGCCGCGCTCGTGGACGGCCGGGACTACCTTCAGCCCGTGATCACGCCGTGGGAGGCGCAGGTGGCGTTCACGCACGGCGCGCACTGGGACGGGGAGGTGCGGCTGGACTTCGACCACCTCCTGGAGCCGCGCGGCGGCGCGTCGGCGCTGGGAGCGCTCGCGCGCCGAGAAGAGGGACGTCGAGAGGAAACGCCCGAGTTTTCCTTCCTGGGAGGGGGCGTGCGCGCGGGCCCGAGACGTCGAGTTCCGGGGGAACCGCGGGACGAGGACGAGGCGTCGTCTTCGGAGGGTGAGGAGGAGGGCGACGAGAACGAGGGGGTTCTGGGCGACGGGTCCGTCCGGGTAAAAAGCAAAGCCGCCACGGCGCTCGCCACGCGCGCGAGCGCGGCGGTGGCGGCGCGCGCGGGGGGCTCGGGCATCGCCGACGTGCGCTCCGGCGCTGAGTACCTACTCAGCCGGCGCACGTACACGGGGCTGGAGCCCGGCCCGCGGCGCGGCGAGGACGGTGCCGCCGCGGATGCGCCGCTGGAGGCAGCGAAGGGCCTCAGCGGACGCGCGCGCTCGTACAAAAGCGAAACCGCTCAGTAGATGTGTACGCTTTTCCGTCGACGCGCGTATTCTTCAGAGAAGCGGCGCGCGCGACGTCCGACGAAAAGACGTCCCAAAAGCGCTTTCGGTGTGTTTCTTCACCCTCGGTACGCAACACGCAGACATCTGCGGGAGTGGCGCGCACCCGCGCGCGATCACCACCGCGTGCCTCACTTCCCGCTTCCCTCGTCCTTGTTCTTCGGTTCGGGCGGCGGCGCGGGCGCGGCGGGATCCGCCGGCGGCGGCGCGTCGCCCGCGCTCGAGCCCGGCGCCGAGGCGCCGGATTTCACCGAACCCGCCGCGGCGAGCGCGCTGAGGCGCTCGAGTTCCCGGGCCGCCTCCAGCGCCGCGGCTCTCGCGAATATCCGCTCCTTCGCCACGGCCTCGACGTACACGCTCGTGTCCGTCTTCGCGAGGTGGTGCTTGAACGCGCCGCGCACGCCGAACTTGGCCGTCTCCAGCTTCTCCGCCGTCAACGCCAGCGCGCGCGCGTACTCGGACTCGTGCCAGTCGGTCCCCGAACCGACGTACCCGGGGTTGATCTTCTTCCACAGCTCTTTGGAGCGCTTCTTTCCCTCCGCGACGCGCCTCGCGGGCTCGTCCTCCGCGCTCGTCCGAGTGTGCGCTCGGTTCTCGTCGGCGCCCGGAGCGGACGCGCGCGCGCCGCGCTCGTCGACGAAACGCGGCACAGCCACCTCGACGCCCTCGCCGTCCACGAACATCGGATGTCGGTCCAGGAACGCCTTCGTGGGCCGGGACACCGCGACGGTCGCGGCGTCGCGCGGCTCTCGTGAACGTCCTGTCCCAACAGGTGCGGTGTCGGCGTCGTTCGCGCGGTCGCCCAGCGGTTTCCTCGCGACGCCCGAGGACCGCGCGCGAGCGTTGCATTCGCCGGGGAGAGGCTGTCGAGACAGGATCACGCGCGCCATGGAAGACGTCAGGGCGTCGCTGAGGGGGTCCCGGAGCCCCATTCCTCGCGGAGTCAGACTAGTTTCTCCGTCGAAGCGCGCGTATCGCGTGACCGCGTTGGGCGCACCTGAGCCCGCGCGCAGGCAGTGGCGGGGTCACGGGAGCCCGTGCTCGAAGGGGAACTTCGAAGAGCGTTTCTGTGCCGAGACGCCGGGGTGTCGAAATTTGCCGCGCCGATGCACCGACTGAGTTAGTATCCAGTCACCTTTTAGTGAAAACCCACGATATCACATTTTCGTGACTGGAAAGACATGTGGAGAATTCGCACGCGTCGCATTGATTTTTTTCGCGGCGCCGGCGGCGGCTGCTGCGCTTTCGCGCATTGGGGCAGTCCGCGGTCAGTCCTTCGACATACGTCCGAGCGCACTCGCAGGCAGTCGACACGCACGATGTCCGACGAGACGAAGCCCGAGGAGGTGCCCGCCGCTGAGGTGGGCGAGAAGCGCAAGGCGGAGGACGCCGAGGCTGGGGATGCCGCCCCCGATGCGAAGAAGGAGAAGAAGGAGTGGACGCCGGTGCGGCTCGGCCCGAAGTCCTTCGCCGCGCCCGAGGAGATGATCAAGTACTTCTCCTGGATCCTGAACAACATGACCGTGAATCAGGACATGAACGACTACGAGTTCATGGTGGTGGACGCGTGCCTGCGGCAGGCGCACCCCGAGGCAGGCAAGAAGATCGGGTGCGGGGTGAAGACGTTCCAGATTCGCAATCACCCGGAACACGACACGCGGTGCTACATGGTGCTTCGGTCGGACGGGTCGTGCGAGGACTTCTCGTACAGAAAGTGCGTGGAGGTGCTCTTCCCGGGCTTCACCCCCGCGGTCAAGTCCGGAGGCGGCGGAAGAGGCGGCAGGGGCGGAGGCAGAGGCAGGGGCGCGGCGAGAGGCGGGCGCGGCGGCGGGCGCGGGCGCGGGCGCGGGCGCCGCTAGGCGCGCGCGCGACGTCTTTCGTGGCGCTCTCCGCCGAGCGCGCGTCGAACGCGCGTGATGATGCCGAACGGGATATCTCACGGGAAACCTCACACACGCGCCCTTCTTTCACGCGCCATCGCGCGCGGACCCGAGAGAGACCTTCACGCCTCGCTTTCGCGCTCGTTATTGGCGCCCGACCCGAACGCCGGCGCCCAAAACGCGTTGTGCACCCCCCACGTCGTCTCCGCGAACGAGCGGAAGCCGGCCGCGAACGCCGCCTCCGCCATCTGCTCCGCGATGGAGTCGTCGCCACCGACGCGCGTCGTCTTCCCGCCGCCCTCGGGGGATGAGCTCGCGGAAGTCCCGGAAGTCCCGGGAGTCCCAGAAGTCTCCAGAAGCTTCTCGAACGCGCCCCGCGCCGCCGCCGCCGCCGACGCCGGCGCGGCGAGCGCGGCGAGCGGCGCGAAGGACGCCGTCGCCACCGCCGCGCCGATCGTCCTGGTGACGGAAATCTCCGGATCGTACGCCTGGACCGCCGTGCGCAGGTACTCGCGCCAGCCAAGGTCGAGATCCCACTCGTCCGCGCCCTCGCGAAGCAAACCCAGGTACCGCGCGCTGGGCAAAAGCGCCACGCCGCCCACGTCCGCGTCGGCGAACACCAGCGTCGTCGCGAAGATCCGCTGAGGCGCCGGAGGATCGTTCGTGTCTCCCTCTGAACGTCGTCCCGGCGCATCACCGTCGACCGACCCAGAAGAAGCCGGGAAGAAGCGCTCGAGCGTGACATCCTCACGCACGTACGACGTCTCCGTGCGCAGGATGGTCCGCCACTGCTCGTCCGTGACGACGTACGCCACGCCGTGCGTCTCCGTCGCGAATCGCGCGAATCTCCCTTTCGAAGGCGCGTCGTCTGTTTTTCCGACGACGCGCCGCACGGACGCGAACGCGGGCTCGACGAAAGGCAGGCCGGGGACGTTGAACACGAGCTCGTACCCGGGGAGAACCGCGGGGTACGCCGCTGAGGGCGTTATGCCCCTCGTGCCGTTCATGGTCTTGGTGTTCACGTTGCTCCCGTACGCGAAGTACACGCGCGACCCGGGAGGCGCGCGGATCGGCTCGGGTGCCGACGACGCGGCGGGGGACGCAGCCTCCGCCGTGGTCGTCCACGCGCGCCGCGCCCGACGCGCGTGGCGCCGGGAAGCGCAGAGCGAGGCGCGCGCCGGCGCGCGCGCCGGACACCGCGCGGGGGTCAACATGGCGCCTCCCGCGTGACGTCCACCGCGTGACGTGTCGAAGTGTGCGCGAAGCGAAAGACGAGACGAAACGTTGGTGCTCCGGAAGAAAGAAGACGGTCTCGCGAAGGATGCGCGCGCGCGCGTCGAGACGGTGACGAACTGTGGTCTATGAATAACGGTGTCGCGTGAGGCTAATGCGAAACTCTTGCGACGAGGAGCGAGCGCGTCTCTTCGACCCTCGGTCGCGCGCCGCCCCCGCACCACCCCCGTCTGTCGAGATGTACTTACTTACGCTATGAAGTGAAGCGATGACTCCTTCCGCTTACGGAAGCCTTCCGTGCTGGAACGCTTACGCCTTGACGTAGCCGGGGTCAGTCTCGACCTGCTCGTCGAGCAGGTTGAGCTCATCCTGGGAGAACCAGCCAGCCTTGCCCGCGACGATGCGGACGGGGCCGAGCGCGGCGATGAGGATGGGGAACAGCATCGCGGCGGGGGAACCCTTCACCCACCACATGATACCGAGGCAGATGATCTGCATGTAGGTGAACTTCTTGAGGGTGCCGAGGTTGACGCCGCCCGTCACGAGGGGGTGGGTCTTGGGCATCTCTTCGGGGTCCGTGATGAGGCACATGGACACGCGCTCGAGGAACTCGTTCCCGCGCATGGCGGCGAGGCCGAGGTAGAAGAAGAGGCCGGAGAGCACGCACATGGGGATCTGCACGAGCACGGGCTTGAGGCACACGATGGACAGACCGATGAGGCCGTTCAGGATCAGAGGAGTCCAGCGGGTTTCGGTGACGCCAGTCACGACTTCGCGGCCGGTCGCGGCGTCCTTGGTGGTGTCGGTGAGCGACTTGACGTGCGTGATGGAGTGCACGGTGGAGGCGCAGATCCATGGAAGGCCGCAGATGGAGGTGAGGCCGGTGATGAGCGACAGCCAGAACATGTCAAGGTGGTACGCGCCGGGCTTCTTGAGACCCGCGGAGTTGTTCACCAGGCGGGTGGTGATGTTCTGGTCCATGTAGAGCAGAATCGCGCACGCGGGCGCGGCGAGCGCCGACAGGAGCTTGATGTTGTTGGGCACGGCGGCGAGGTCGGCGATCCAGGGACGGTTCGCGGTGGGCGCGAGCGAGTCGGGGAGCGACAGCGCCTCGAAGGAGAAGCCGTAGTTGGAGGCGAGGAACTGCGCGAAGTACACGCCGACGGCGACCGCAATGGTGGGCGCGAAGTCTCCGATGGCGGTGCGGATGCCCTCGGGGCCGTAGGGCGACTGCTTGAAGTTGGAGATGGCCAGCGCGGAGCCGAGGGTGACAACCGCCACCATGGCGGAGCCCATGGCGAGGGTGGAGGAGATGTTCGAGTTGAAGAACATCATGATGATCTTCTTGGCGGACTCGACGCAGAAGATGCACGCCACGAGCGCGGCGAAGGTCTCGTCGGTGAACTTGGTGAAGAAGCGCACGAGGTTGGAGGACGACGTGATGGCGACGATCATCAGGATGATCGAGGTCCAGATGCCGGTCCAGGCGTAGGTACCGAAGAAGGGCAGGCCCTGGGCCATGCACGTCTGGTACAGGATCGCGGTGTAGGTCACCACGGAGCCGGTGGACGCCAGGATGGACATGGGCTGGCCGCACAGCACGGAGTACGCGACACCGCCGACGGCGGTGGCGAGGATCACCTCCGTCGCGCCGAGCATGCCCGCCGTCGCCGACGTGAGCACCGCGCCGAACGCGATCGCGGGAGCGAGCGCGGCGAAGAACAGGAAGAAGACGGACGCCTGCGATGCGACGGGAGCGGCGATGAAAAAACGCAACGGTCAGTCTCCTGGTCGGTTGCCGCGTCGAGGCGCGCGCGTCGGTTTTGGTCGCCTTTTCGCCCGTAAACGTCTCTGCCAGCTGGCTGGTGGAGAAACGTCGATCGCCATCCCTCCGGAGGAATAACCAGGGTGTACAACCCAGGAAGGTACACGTGGCAAGACGTTTTTCAAAAAACGGAACGAGGCTCGTCGTGCGCGCGTCGCCGTCGCGCGAGAGAGCGCGAGCGCGCCTCTCAAAGAACGGGAAGGTGTGTCGTGATGCCTTCGACCGAACTCGAAGGGTGGCGCGCGAAATTTTTCGAGCTTCCGCGCGAGATCGCGCGCGACTCGGCGATCGCGATCTCGTTTGTTTGTTTCGATCGAGAAGAGCGGCAAAACGGATTTTTGGGAAGACGTACCAGGGACTTGGTGGAGATGCCCTGCTTGAAGTCGTCGATGTACAGGGGACCGCGGGCGGCGAGGTCATCCTTGATGCCCTTGAAGGGAGCCTCCATGATGGGCTCGGCGTCGGCGGCCATGGCGACCACGCGGCCAGCCTTGGGCGCGACGGTCTTGCGGACCGCGAAGCTGGACTTGCCAACAACGGGGGCGCCGGTGAAGGAAGCCTTCTTCGCGGAGACGCGCGCGGCGGGGCGCACGGCGGCGCCGAGGCCGAGGGTGTTCATGGTCATGGCAGCCTGCATGGTGCCGATTTTCTTCTTGAGCGAAGGTAGGCGTGCGGTGTTATGGTGCAGGGTTCGCCCAATCGCGCGTGAAGAGGATTACAGGTCTGGGCAACAACCCTATCTTTTTCGTGACTGCAGGACGTACGAGAACGGCACCGTCGAGTTTTAAACCGAGAAACGGACCGATCAAACGCGCATCCGCATTGGATGACCCTGCGATTCGGGTTGCCCACCTGTTCTGGGAGATTAAACGGTCAGTTTCTGGTTCAGAAAAACATTTTTTTAACCTAATTTTTTCAGACTCTTCGCGCGTGTTCGGTAATTTGTAGGAAATCCATACTGTTTAATGTCGTCCCCATCCGAGTCAGCATCGAACAGACAGACTTTCGCGAAGTTTCTATCATAGGCGTCTGGGAATTCCATTCTCGTTCGAGTCGCGAAAGTGAGAGCAAAGGGAAGTCCAACCAGTCGGACAAGGGGTCATTTGAAACGGTTTCGCATAACGTCATGTGCAAATATTCAACACAGTCACAATTTCCCGCGCGAACCACGCGTACCCCTCTTCCACACCTTCCTCCCTTCTTCACGATGGGCGTCATCTCCCCCTCCCAGTTCACCATGGCGTACAGCTTCATCTTTGGCGTGTACGGCCTGCAGATGCTCCTCACGCCGGACAAGATGACCACGCAGTTCTTCAAGACGCCCGCGACCCCCATGCTCCGTTTCTGGGTGCGCGGATTCTCGGTGACCATCTTCGCCATCTGCTTCGCGCTGTACAAGCTCGCGTCCTTCGACGCGACGCTCGCGGCGCAGATTGCTGTCGCCTCCACCGCGGGTACTGCCATCCTCTACCCGTTCAACGCCAAGTTCGGGTACCTCGACAAGCTCCCCGTGATCTACCCCAAGCACTACGAGCCGGAGATCCTCATGGCGGGCCTCCTCGCCGTCGGCTCGTACGTCCTCGCCACCGCGTGAGACGCGACGTCGAAGAGAGACGCGCTGTCGTGACCGCGCGGCGCGTCGCGCGACCCACCAGAAAGAGCGTAGGTAAAACCAGAGTTGTATTTCATCGTACGGTACCGACGCGTTCGTCACGACGTCTCGTTCGCTGCTCGCTCTCGTCGTCGGAAAAAAAGCGCGTCGTCACGCGCCGACGCGCTTGCGTCCGATCGATCGCTCTCGCGTCACTGGTACCCGTTCTGCAGGAGCTCACGCGAGAGCGCCTCGTTGCCCTGCAGGAGCTCCTTGATGTTCGCCTCGGTCTCCACCAGCGTCTTCTGCAGGTACTCTCTCTGCTGCTTGCACGACTCGATCTCCGCCGTCGCCGCCTTCACTGTGTTCTCCAGCGTCGTCATGATGTCGCCCTTGGGCTCCTTCACGAAGGACCGGCCGAGGCCCTTGTAGCATCCCACGTCGTCGGGCAAGCCGGACATCTCCGTGCCGGTCAGCGCCGAGCGACGGATGTCCTGCTCGCGCTGCATGATCGTCTGCGTCAGGTGCTTCGCTTTCTGAGTCGTCTCCACGAACTTCGTCTATGCGCGGCGGCGCGAGCGAGCGAGGAGGAACCGAGGTCAGACGGGCGGTTTTCTTCTTTCGTTTCGCGCGAGCGGCGGATGTGCGCCCGAGCGGAGCAGACGCTGTGAGGGAACGCGCGGTGGGCACTTTGAAAAGCGGGTCGAGGCGCGATCTAAGGGGTCGAGCGTCGTGGTCGCGCGCGGAAACCACCGCGCGGATAGGGACGTACCTGGAGCTCGTTGAACTGCTTCATCGCGTCCGACTGATCCGCCATCTCGCCCGCGTGTCCCGTGCGTCGCGCGAGCGAACGAACTCGATGCGCGTTTGACTTTCAGCTGCACGAGCGCGGGTCGGGAACTGGCGATCCACCGTCTGGGGCGCCAGCGGGTGCGTGACGGGGCTGGTCCACCGAAACGCCGAAGGCGAGGGGGACGACGACGCCGGACGCGAGCGCGCGTGCCAGGCGGTTGCGCGTGCGGTTGTGAGGTTGGGCGGCTCCGAAGCGCTGCGCGAGAACCAGATCTACCGGAGGCTCGCGGCGGGAAACACGCCCGAAAAGTCATCACGTGAAGCGTCGACGTCGAATTTTGACGCGAAACGCGTCACGTGGATTTTGCGCGCCACGTTCCTCCTGGGAGCAAGGAGGCATATCGAGCGGCACGCCATGACACGCACGATGGAACGTGCGGTCGCGCTTCTCGCGGCGCTCGCGCTCGCGTCGGTCTGGCACGCCGACGCGGCGTGCGCGAGCACGCAGACGTTCAAACCCCTGGCGCCCTCGGTGCGTGCCTGGAAAAAGGACACGTTCTCGAACGTCGCGGACGACACTCCGATTCTCGAAGGGACCACCGCGCGCGTCACCGAGCGCGCCTCGCGCACGGGCCTGCCGACCCTGACATCGTACCCCCCCTTTTTCTTCCCGCTCCCGCCACGCAGCAAACCGGCCTGGGCTCGGATCCGTACGAGGTGGAGTGGATCGCCACGCAAAACGGAAAGGTGCGTGCTAGGAGGATAAAAAAAGGAACCACGTCGGTCGCGATGCGAGCGCGGATCAGGAAAAAAACCGTCGACGCGTCCTCGCGCGTCCCGGCGTCGTCTGTGCTCGTCCCTGACCCTATCCCTCCCACACCCGAACGACGACACGACGACGCGCAGAGCAAGCTGTTCATCGTGACGGAAAAGGGCAAGGTGTATTCGAGCAACAACGAGGGCGCTTCGTTTACGCTGATCAACCCTAACCTCCGCGGCGCTGAGGGCGACGTCCCCGTGCTCCGCGTGATCTACCAGCCCGACTACAAATCGGGCCACGCGAAATCCGAGTACATCATCCTACAGGGGTGCCTAGCCGAAGTGGACACCAACGGCTTCGAGCGGTGCACGTCTAAGTACCACTGGGCGTCCAAAGACCTCGGCGAGACGTGGATCCAGCCGTGCGGGCTTGAGGCCTCAGGCGCCGACTGTTTCAAGTCCCCCACCACCGTTGCGGGCGGCGATATCGAGAGCACGTTCCGCATGGACCCCTCCGACCCCGAGCGCCTGCTGGTCAGACTCTCCCGGAAGGCGTGCGAGGACCGGGACTGGATGACCTCCGGCGGCGCGTGCGGACACGACCTGTACTACAGCGGTGACTTCGGTAAGTCTTGGATCAACCTGTCGGAAAGGTCCAAGCACCGCGTCGCGTCGTTCGTGGACTTCGACTGGGCGCCGTCGCAGGCGGACCAGAAACCGGGCATCATGGCCACCGTGTACGAGGACCTTGATCACTTCGCCTCGGGTGGGTACGGCTGGGACTACAACGTGCACTTCGTGTACAGCGAGGACCTGTTTGCGTCGGCGCACGAGAAGCTGATGAAGTGCGGAAACGCGTTTGAGATTCTCGGCGGCGGCGATGTGTACGTCGCGAAGGTGGCAGACTGCGAGGAGTATCACGCGTCCGCGGACAAGGACCCCTCGAAGTTCACCGGCTCGCAAGTCTCGCTGCAGGTCTCCACGGACAGCGGGCGGAAGTTCAGCCAGGCGTGTTTCCCCGTGTCCATGGACCAGCACGGGTACACGATTTTCGACTGGAACGACGACGTCGCCGGCCCCGACTTCATCGCCGTCGACCACGACGAGGAGGACGAATACGAGCGCTCGGCGCCGATCGGCAACATCTACAGCTCGGACGCCTCCGGCCAGCTTTACTCACTCAGTATGCGCCGCACCATCTATCTCGGCGGCGCCGTGGACTTCATCAACGTCGAGGGTATCCCCGGCGTGTACTTTGCCAACCAGGTGGCCCCCGGCGCGGTTGGCGACCCCGCCGAGTTTGTACAGACGCGCGTCACGTACAACAACGGCGGCGCGTGGCAGTCGCTCGCGCCGCCCGCCGTGGACGTCAGCGGCAAGCCCATCTCGTGCCAGGGCACGTGCGCGCTGCACCTGCACGGCTCGACTTCCTGGGACGTCGGCACGTGGGAGACGCGTCTCGGCTCGGTGTACTCGCACGCGAGCGCGCCCGGCGTGATCCTCGCCACCGGAAACGTCGGCCACGCGCTGAGCTTCGACCCGACGAAAGTGAACACGTACCTGAGCCGCGATTCGGGGAACACCTGGTTCGAGATCCTGCAGGGCCCGCACATCTACGAGTTCGGGAACAAGGGCGGGCTCATCGTCGCCGCGAAGATGGCGTCGCTCGGCCCGGCGAGCAAGATTCGGTTTTCGCGCGACGAGGGCGAGTCGTGGGAGGACCTGCCGCTGGCGCGAGCGATGAGCGTGCACAACATCCGCGTCGACCCGAGCGCGGACGGGCAGGTTCTCGTCGTTCATGGCACGGACTCGCAGACCCCCTCGGGCGACGGCGACGACGACGGCGTGCTCTACACCGTGGACTTCTCCAAGCTCAAGGACGCGGGCGGCGCGCCGTTCGCCTTCCCCGCGTGCAACGCGGCGGCGGATTACGAGATCTGGAACCCGAAGGTGCCCGGCGACGGGGACGGGTGCATCCTCGGCAAGAAGTACACCATGGAGCGTCGCAAGCGGGACTCGTGCTGCCTGAACACCAACGACTACGAGCGCACGAAGACCACGTCGACGACGTGCGCGTGCGACGCGTACGACACGGAGTGCCAGTACGGCGCCGAGCGGCTGGTTGAATTCGGCGAGTGCAACCGCATGCCGAACGTCGAGCTGGACAAGTGCCCCGCGCTGGTCGGGCAGCAGTACCCGAACAGCAACAAGCGCATGATCGCGGGGACGGCGTGCACGGGCGACCGCGCGGCGCTGGGCGTGGGCAGCTTTAAGGTGGGCGACTCGTCCTCGAAAAAGCGCGAGGACGAGAGCGAGCGCGGCGCGATGTCGGAGGCGACGAAGGCGTTTCTCGTGATTTTGGCGCTCTTCGCCGGTATGGCGGGGTTCGTGTTCGCGTACGGGCACTTCGACCTCGGCCGGTTCATGCCGGAGGGCGTGCGGCGCGCGATGGACGCCGTGCAGGTGCGCGTCGACGAGATGCTCGGCAGGCGCGCCGCCACGCCCGCCGGTTACTTCGAGCCGCTCGGGGACTTTGACAACGAGGAGCTTTGAAGAGAGCTTCGACGAGAGCTTTTTTTTCGACAACATTCTCGCGCGTGGAAGACGACTCCAGCTCATAGGCCTGTAACGATTCGGACGTCGTGTTTTTTTTTGGTGATTCGCGCTCGCCTCGCCTCGCCTCGCGCGCCGCGCGTCGCCGCTCGTCACCTCTCAAACGGCAGCGCCTTCTGCATGATCCGGCGCGCCATCTGCGCGTACACGCGCGCCGCGGCGCTCGTCGGGTCGGAGACCGCCACCGGGTTGCCCGCGTCCGACGCCGTCACGACGTTCGGGTCCAGGGGAACCTCGCCCAGCAGCTCCGTCCCGGTGGCCTCCGCCATGCGCCGCACGCCGCCCTCACCGAACACGTACACCCGGCGACGCGTCCCCGGTTTCTCTTCCTCTCCCGCAGACGCCGGCGTCTGCGTGTCGTCACCGCCGCCTTCGCCGTGAGAAGCGCGACTGACTTCCATGTACGCCATGTTCTCCACGAAGCCGAGGATGGGCGCGTTCACCTTCGCGTACGCGTCCACGCCGCGCGCGACGTCCGCCAGCGCCAGTTGCTGCGGCGTCGACACGATGACGGCACCCGAGAGCGGGAGCGACTGGCTGATGGAGATGTGCGCGTCCCCCGAGCCGGGGGGCATGTCGACGAACAGCACGTCCAGCGCACCCCACTTGGTGTCCCGAACCATCTTGCCCAGCGCGCCCATGACCATCGGCCCGCGCCACACCGCCGCGCCGCCGTCGGGGATGAGCAGCCCGACGCTCATGCACTTCACGCCGTGGTTCTCCATCGGGAGCATGGCGTCGCCGTCCAGCGCGGGCGAGCCCGAGTGCCGCAGGTTCATGAGCGTGGGGATGGACGGGCCGTGCACGTCCGCGTCCAGCAAGCCGACGCGCAGACCGAGCGCGGACGCCGCCGCGCATGCCAGGTTCACCGCGGTGGTGGACTTGCCCACACCCCCCTTCCCCGACGCCACCGCCACCACGCGCTTGGTGCCGGCCAGGCTCGCGGGCAGGGGGGGGTGCTTGAACCCGCCGGGCGGGGCGGGCGGC
>MDSV01148742.1_pt1 | contig 18903 bp, 16 predicted proteins | sample 810851 | NCBI WGS metagenome assembly MDSV01 (sample SAMN05326640, study PRJNA326480) | marine metagenome | isolation source: seawater | place: Atlantic Ocean: North East | collected 2012 | reverse complement strand
GTCATCGGGGAATCCCTATTGGTAGCAGGGAATCGATAGATGCTTTAATGCAGCAAATATTTAATGATAACCCATTACATCCTGCACACCATTTCAGGATTCATCTATGGGATGGTAAGAAGCCCGCAAGGGCATTGTCCTCCGCAGCGGTTCTTCATCAAACCGCTCCTGCGATTGCTCACATGTGGCATATGTCAGGACACATCTATGATAAATTGAAACGTTATTCTGAGTCTGCTTATCATCAGGAGGCATCGGCCAGAATGGACCACAGTAAACAGTCTGAATTTCAGGTTTTGCCTGATAGGATTCATAATTATGCTCACAATAATGAGTGGCTTGTTCGTAATTGGAATCATATAGGCAGGGTTAATAGTGCAATTACCATGTCGAAGGGGCTCATTGATAACCCTCAGCACCCTAAACTTAACCATTATGGCAAAGGTTATTCGTCATCGGCTTTTGGTAGAAAAAGATTGATTGAAACTTTGGAAAGATATGAAAAGTGGGATCTGATATTAGAGCTATCCAAGACTCATTATCTTGAACCTACCAACAATGAAAAACTTCAGGCTGAGAGGATGTTGGTTATGGCCAGATCGCATTTTGAAATGGGAGATCAGAACTCTTTAAATAGTTGTTTGAATAAGATCATTGAAAGAGTTTCAAGTGCTGAAAAAATAAAGAAAGAGAAGAAAGAAGAGGCAAAAACAAAAGCTGAAAAAGAGAAAAAAAATAAGGAAGAGACTGAAAAAATAGTTAAGGAGGCTGGTCGTTCAAGCGAAGATAAACTAAAGTATTTAAGACCTATACGTGATGAGCTTGAGGTATACCGTGAACTATTAGGCGGTGTTAAATTAAACGATGATCTGGCAAAGAAAGTTAAAAGAAAGAAGCCAGCTCTAGCAATGCTGCAACTTAAGTATGGAGACAAAGCTAAGGCAAAAGAGATTTCACTTCAGGCAGTCAATGAAGGAGTGGGAAAAGTTTTGCCGCTAGCCGTGTATGTTCATGTTTTAGAAGTTAATGGAGACCAGGATGAGGCGGCAAAGCAGTTTGCTGTTCTTGAAAAAAATTCAGCTCAAATAGATATTGAGGCGACTCCTTTTGTTCGACTTCTTCCAGTTGCTAAGCGACTGGGTAAACCCGAAGATTGGAGAACGAAAGAATCTTGGAGAGGAAAAGATTTTGGTGAAAAAAAACCGGCTGATCTTAATCATTTGGGCCCACTAGTTTATCAATCACCAGTTGCACCAGATTTTGATATACTATGTGAAGATGGATCCCGATCTTCTCTGTCTTCTTTTTCTGGAAAGCCAGTCTTACTAGTATTTTATCTTGGTCACAATTGTGAGCACTGTGTAGAACAGCTAAATAATCTTGCCCCAGTTGCAAAAGAATTTGAGAGCGCGGGGATTGATATTGTTGCTATTGGCCCTGAGGCGCTTACAGAACTTGCTAAAGCTCATAATTTATGTTCTTCCGGAGAGGAGAGATTTCCATTTAAATTGTATTCGGATTTAGAGTCTGCCTCATTTAAAGATTATCGTTCTTATGACGATTTTGAAGGCATGCCTCTACACGGTGTTTTTCTGATTGATGAGTCTTCAAAACTGAGATGGATGGATGTTGGGCCAGAACCTTTTCAAGATATTAAGTTTCTTCTAAAAGAGTCTAAGAGATTGCTTTCGATGTAGCTGTATCCTAAAAATCCTAACATCTATCGATAACTGTTATGTTTCTATTAGGTGCTCCTGATCTACTTCCTCATTTCAAGCAGGCTCATCTTTCGGCTCTTTTCCTTACATTAGTTGTTGGCTGCGTGGTGATTTTTACATGCAGAATTAAATCGTCATCAAGATTCACTGAAATGGTGAGTGCTATCATGGCAATTTTATTAATTACATGTTACCCGGCTAAAATTTTAAGTCGCACCTTTGATGGTATACCACTAGATAAGGATTCCATGTTTCCGTTGCATCTGTGTGACGTGGCTGCAGTTGCAGGTTTCTTTGCTCTTGTATTTAAAAACCGCCTTAGTGCAGAGATTACATACTTTTTTGGTTTGGCGGCAACTCTTCAGGCTCTATTAACTCCATCTACATGTTACAATTACCCAAGTTTTTCATTTTTTGCCTTTTTCCAGCTGCATTCAACGGTTGTTATTGTCGCCCTTTTCTTGCCTTTAGTTTTTCAATGGAGGCCGAGGAAAGGATCCGTTATTAGGGTATGGATTTGTGGACTTCTTTATGTTGTGTTGGCAGGATTGTTTGACTGGATAAGTGGAGCAAACTATGGGTTCTTTCGTACTAAAGCAGAAGGCTCATTAATGGACGCTTTACATGATTGGCCCTATTACATTCTTGAAATGGCACTACTTGCTCTTCTTTTCTTCTTCATATTGGCATTACCGTTTATGAAAAAGAGACACCAAGAAAATGGCTAGTGGGATTCTTATTTTTTAAAGAATCCTGATGCCCATTGAAACAAATCAATTCCATTATTGATTAATGACTGAACAAAACCTGTCAGACTAACTTCATTTGAAACGATTATTAGTATTCCAGAAAGTATTATTAGGTTAATAAAATAGATTAATACTAGAGAAAAGAATGTACCATTTTGTTTGAGGTCTGGCTGGCTCTTGGTAATCATCCAACTAGTAAAAGTGAGGTGAAAGCACCAAGTTATTCCTATAGACATGTAAAGTACCCAAGACCAGCTGAAACCGATGCGTCCCCATAGAAGAACATTCGGATGATAGTCAAATAAACCATCTACAAAAAACCCTATAATTCCGAAAATCCCAATGACTATTACAGAATAAAACGGAATAAAATATGGAGAGAGCGAGATCATAACATTGTTCTTATTAGTAACAATATGACCGCCGCCTGATTTGACTTTGAATTCACTAATTTTACCTCCGCATAGTAAAACAAAAATGGCATGTGTTAGCTCGTGTCCAAGTACATATAAATATAATGGTCTTGGGAGACCAATGAAATAGATCAGCCATAATAGTACCCCGATAAAAAAGAACCAGATTTCGGCTGATCGTATCAACAAAGTCTTTGCTGAAGTTTCACCGAAGGCGCTAAGAAAACTTTGAGTTGCAATAATACAGCAAGGCAAAAGGAGAACTCCAATCCCTGACTTAAGCCAATTAAGAGGAATGTCTATTCCTCCAGAGTCAGAGCGTTGACCCATTTGGTTTGTCGTTGATGATTGCAGCCGCGATTTGCGGTTTGGCGACCTTGGTGGCATATGGGAGTCCGAGACCTTTTAGACTCGGCTTACATATTTTTTTGTTCTCGAATCTACTTTAATACGGTCGCCAGGTTTAATGAAAAGCGGCACTTGAATTTCAATTCCTGTTTCTAGAGTTGCAGGCTTTTGTGGGTTGTTTGCAGTGTCACCTTTGATTCCTTCTGAAGATTCTTTTACGGTTAACTCTACTTGAGCAGGTAATTCAATCGTCAGCGCTTTGCCTTCAATGAATAGGACTTCAACAACAAGATTTTCAATTAGTAGATTTTTAGAGTCTTCCAAAAGTTCTGCTGTAAGCTCTATCGTATCATAGGTTTCAGGGTTCATGAAAAAGTAACCTGTCCCGTCCGTATAACTGTATTCAAGTTTTTGTCTATCAACGGTGATGACGTCAACTTTGTCAGAGGACGCAAACCGAATAGTTTTTGTTTTGTTTGTTTGTAGGGATCGACAATTTGCCAATATTATAGCATTCCCTTTTCCAGGAGTGCGGTGGTCCAAGTCCAGTACAATGAGTTTTTCGCCACTGAACTCAATGCATTGGCCTTTCTTTATCTGAGTTGCAACTACTGCCATATGATAAGTTTTGGGTTATATTTTTATACTATCAATTTAATAGTGAAGACGAATGCTTCAATGGAAAAAATGATCTACTTTAAATTAGTTTCATTCTACTCAAGTCTTGAGAATCGACTAGACCTATTGCATTTCCTTGCTCATCAGTCACTACAAGATCATCAATTCTATTTGAACCTATAACCTGAATGACTTCAGCTGCTAACCGATCTTCTCGGATTGTAATTGGGTCTTTAGTCATAAAATTTGCAACTTCTTCATCAAGAATGTCAGAATTTTTTTGAATTGATCTTACAAAGTCACCTTGAGTCAAAATGCCAAGAAGTTCACTCTCTTTTCCAATGACTACAACCGCACCGGATCGATAATCTGTCATCTTTTCGAGTGCGTGCTTCAATGTTGTGTCTGGAGCAACTGTGCAGAAATCATTACCGGTACGCATAATGTCTGAGACTTTAGTAAGTAAAGTTCTGCCGAGTGAACCGCCAGGATGCAACTTAGCAAAATCTTCTTTTACAAATCCTCGTGATTCTAAAAGAGTCATTGCTAAGGCGTCACCTAGAACTAGCATTGAGGTCGTGCTTGAGGTCGGTGCTAAATTCATTGGGCAGGCCTCTCTTTCGACGCTGGTATTAAGAATAATATCACTATTTTTACCAAGAGAGGAGTCTGGCTTCCCGGTAATGCTAATTAAATTAATTTTAAACCTTTTTAAGGAAGGTAGTATGTTGAGAATCTCCTGAGTTTCTCCACTATAGCTTAGAGCAAGTACTGTGTCTCCATCCGATAAAATTCCAATGTCACCATGAAGAGCGTTTTGGGTATTAAGCACAACGCATGGAGCTCCTGTGCTATTAAGAGTTGCACCAATCTTATGACCTATGTTGTGAGACTTTCCAACTCCAATAACAACGATTTTGTGACCTGAAGCAATAGTGGACTTTAGTATCTCAATTGCTGAAGAGAAATTATCGTCAATTCTCTCTAAGAGGTTATTAATTTCATCAATTTCAATTTGGATGAATCTTTTAGCTTGGGATAAGTAGTCCATTTTACTTTATCAGTTAGATGTATTTATAGACTCAAAATCAAAGATTTACATTTAAAGCTGTAATTTAATATATATCCTTCAATTTTAGATAATTCCACAATAGTAAAGATTTCTTAGAAAATAGTAATACTTAACAAATGAGGATTCTCCCTTGATTGCTTGATAACTGAGGCTATAATTTCCGCCCTCCCACAAGAAGTGGTGAGAATTAACCTTAATTATAAAACTTAAAAAAATCCCTAGGCACGTGGATCAGCATAATATGCTGAGCACTAGATAAAATTTATCTTTGTGTGCACTACCTAAGAAAAAACTTACCATGGCAGATCTTATTGAAGAACTCGTAGAGGCTGGTGTTCACTACGGCCACCAAAGTCGTAAATGGAATCCAAAAATGAAACCATTCCTTCTTCAGAAAAGGAGCGGAGTCCACATCATAAATGTTGAAGAGACGGCTCTTCGCTTAGAAGAAGCATCTGATTTCTTGAGCAAGCTTGTTCTTGAAGGAGGCAAAGTGCTTTTCGTTGGATGTAAGCGCCAGGCTCAAGAGGCGGTACGACAAGCTGCAGAGGCATGTGGCCAGTATTATGTTAATCACCGCTGGTTAGGAGGAATGATGACAAACCTCTCAACTATTCGTAAGAGTGTCGATAGACTTGAATACCTTGAAGGCCTTGAAAACTCTGTTGAGAAAAAGCTAATGAGTAAAAGTGAGCTAGCTTCATTGAATAGGGAAAGAGAAAAACTTCTTCGCAATTTGAGAGGTGTAAGAAATATGCGCGAATTACCTCAGGCAGTTGTCATCGTTGATTCTGCTCGTGAGCACATTGCAGTTAATGAGTCTCGACGCTTAAATATTCCAGTGGTTGCAATGATTGATTCAAATGCTGACCCTACGCACATTAAATATCCAATCCCTGCAAATGATGATGCTATCAGGTCCATTCGTATTGTGCTTCAAAATTTGATAGATCCTGTCATCGCTGCTACTGACGGTGGAAAGCTTGTTAAGAAAAAGAGACCAGATATTGATGCAGCATAATCTGTAAATGATTCACTCTAATATAGTAACAAAAAAATAATTAATTTACTAACCTACAATTTATATACCCGATGGCTGAAATTACTGCTTCTCTAGTTAAAGAACTACGTGATAAAACGAATGCTGGCATGATGGAGTGTAAGAATGCACTCAAAGAGACTGATGGGGATGTGGATGCTGCAATTAAATTTCTTAGAGAACGAGGAGCCATTAAGGCTGCGAAAAAAGCCGACCGAGAGGCCAAAGAAGGAATTGTTGCTGCAAAGATTGATGTTGAAGCTAAGTCGGGAGTGTTAATTGAGGTGAATTGCGAAACAGACTTTGTTGCAAAGAATGATAATTTTAAGGATTTCGTTTCAGAGCTTACAGATTCTGTTGCCAGTTCAAAGGCTACCGATATTGATGCAGCGAATGCAGTGTCTAAGGGTGAAGCAAATATTGATGAATTTGTTAAGGCGAAAGTTATCGAGCTTGGAGAAAATCTTCAATTTCGTAGAATGGTAAGATATGATGTTGAAGGCTCTGGAGTTGTCGCTTCGTATATTCACTTAGGAGGTAAGGTTGGTGTCTTAGTTGAAGTAAATTGCGGCAAGGACGAGACAGCTGCTTCTGAAGATTTTCGTGAATTGGTTAAAGACTTAACCTTACATATTGCAGCAGCTTCTCCTGCGGGCATAGGTCGAGATGAGATATCAGATGACCTCGTTAACACTGAAAAAGATCTTTTCCGCAAGCAGATGGAGGATAGTGGGAAGCCACCTGAAATCATGGAAAAAATAATAGAAGGGAAGCTAGGAAAGTTTTATAGCACTGTATGTTTGCTTGAACAGGGCTTTATTAAGGATCCAGATAATACAATATCTGACTTGCTCAGTGCTAAAGGTAAAGCGCTAGATGATGAAATTTCGATTCGCCGCTTTATCCGATACGGAGTAGGGGAGTCTTAGAAAAACCTTCTTGCCGAAAGGATTGGTCTGGGGCTGCAAATCCTGTTAATACAGTCTTCAAAGGTTTCTTCGTTACTCAAAATTCCGATTTCAACTCTCAAAAAGAAAATGGGCATATTCTCATTTAAATCGACATCTGGAAATCGTACATAGTCCTTTTCTGTTGTAACTATCATATCCAGATCTCTGTTTAAGCATTGGTCGATGAACTTTTGAATTTCTCTTTTTCTGTACCGGTGATGATCAGTGTAACGGCGAGTCAGTTCAACATTAGCACCCAAATTTTTCAACCCATCTTCGAAGCTTTCTGGAACAGCAATCCCAGAGACCGTGCCTATATCTTTTCCCTTTAAATGTTCTAGTGGTAACTTTTCACCACTATCAATATTTTCTAAATATTTTGGTTTGTGTGCGCATTCGATAATTTCTGCAGTTCTATTATATTTTCTAATCCTTTTAATTAATTCTTCATTAGAACTGCCATCACATTTAGTAATAAAAATATAACTTGCTCGTTTGAGGTTTTTTGGAGGTTCTCTTAGTGTGCCGCGTGGCAAAAGTTTTTCATTTCCGAAAGGGGAGTATTTATCTATCAGTACAACATCAAGTCTATGCTTTAGTCTCAAATATTGAAGTCCATCATCAAGTAACAAGGTATCAACATCGAATTCTTTAATAGCATGTAAGCCAGCTTTAACCCGATCTTTATCGACGACTATAGCGACTCCTTCAAGATTCGTCGCAAGCATGTAAGGTTCATCACCGGCTGTTTCTGAATCTAGAAACACTTCCTTTCCGTCAGTAACTACTCTTGGAGGTTCCTGACTAATCGGGTTTCCTTGTATCTTACTTTTGATTTTAGTCTTTATGGAAGGTTTAGCACTTTTGTAGCCTCGGCTTAGAATGGCTACTCGCCTTCCTCCGGCAGTAAGTGCTTTGGCAAATTTTTCAACTATTGGTGTCTTTCCAGTACCTCCAACCGTGAGGTTTCCAATGCTCACGACAAGGCATCCTAAATTATGCTCTCTCTTAATCCTGCTCTTGTACAACCACAGACGTAAGCTCACAAGGAATCTATAAATAATTGACATTATCGATAGTAATAACCGTATGACGCTTGCACGAAATCCCTTACGTCTGTTTAGGATGACGTCTATCGCAAATTGTTCTAGTTCTTCGAGGCTCTCTTTCATTGGGTTTTACTACCCTTTAATGATCTTTCTTTTTACACATTAAGCTAAAGCTTGCCACTTCGCCATGAATCTATTACCAAATGAATATGGATAGACCTGATTCAAGAACAATTGATGAGCTTAGACCCGTAAGTTTTTTGCCCAATATTGCTGCTAACTCTACCGGTTCCGTGCTGGTTAGTTTTGGAAGAACTAGAGTAATTTGTTCTGCTATTATTCAGCCTGGAGTGCCGCGTTGGATGAAAGAGCAGGGCGTAGAAGGAGGTTGGCTCACTGCAGAGTATTCAATGCTACCCTATTCCACTGGGGGTGGACGTAAACAAAGAGATGTAATGAAGGGCAAACTGGATGGTAGAAGTTCAGAGATTCAACGCTTGATTGGGCGTTCTCTTAGAGCCGTTGTAGACCTTAAACTTCTTGGCTCAAATACTTTATGGGTGGATTGTGATGTCTTAGAGGCTGACGGGGGGACTCGAACGGCTTCAATTACTGGATCATCTGTAGCCTGTGCTATTGCATTTGATAAATTAATTGCAAAAGGAACCTTAAAAAGCTCACCGCTTAAACAACATGTTTCTGCTGTGAGTTGTGGTATATATAAGAATACGGCTATTTTAGACCTATGTTACATAGAGGATCGTGACGCTAGTGTAGACTTCAATATTGTAATGACTGAGTCTATGGATTTTGTTGAGCTGCAAGGGTCAGGAGAAGAAGCTTCATTTACAAACAAAGAAATGGAATTAATGCTCAGTCTTGGTAAAAAAGGTATTGCTGAGATTGCTGAATTACAAAAAGAGACAGTTAGTTCTGCGAAAGAGAAAATGGAGAAGGACGCGGCAAAGAAATTAGCGGACCATTTCAATTAGTGATTGTTATCAAATGTTGAAGGAGGTCAGTTAGATATTATATCTGCTGAAGCAAGGATAATAATATTTTGAGTCTTAAAATATGGGTATCGATATAGATAAGATTTGTGGGGTGGCGAGAGATGCAGGCTCGTGTATTATGGATATCTATAACTCAGAGTTTGATGTAACTTATAAGTCTGACCGTTCACCGCTGACCGAGGCAGATCGTGCAGCTAATCTGAAAATTATGAATTTTCTCGATGCAAGCTATCCAAATATCCCCATCATTTCTGAGGAGAACAAGGAAGTTGCTTACAAAGATAGATCGGATTGGGATGAATTTTGGTTAGTTGATCCGTTGGATGGAACAAAAGAATTCATCAAAAGAAATGGTGAATTTACCGTTAATATAGCACTTATTCGGAAAGGTGATCCTGTTCTTGGAGTAGTTTACCAACCGGCCAAAGATATTTTATATTTTGCTGAACAAGGTTCGGGATCTTTTAAAAAAGGTCCAGCTAGTGAACCTGTCAAAATTGTAAATGACGTACATTACATGGACTTGAATGAGGTAAAAGTAGTAGCCAGTCGGTCTCACCTTACTGAAGAGGTAAATGAATTTGTTCAAGGCCTTGAACGAATTGGTAAAAAAGTGAATATGGTATCTGTGGGTAGTTCTTTAAAACTTTGCCTTGTTGCAGAGGGAGCTGCAAATGTTTATCCAAGATTTGGTCCAACGATGGAATGGGATACTGGAGCTGCTCAAGCTGTGGTGATGGAATCTGGAAGAAAAGTTCTCAAGCGTGAAAATAATGATATGCTCAGATATAACAAAGTTTCATTAATGAATCCATGGTTTATAGTAGAGTAATATCGGCGTACATAATTATTAGATAAGATGGTAAATTTGTAATCAATGCGAATTATAGTGATAGGTTCTGGGTTTGTAGGAGAAGCATTCTCTTTATTGATGGAAGGCCGTGGCAATGAAGTGTTTCGAATTTCCAAAAGTGGCTCAGGTAAGTCTATTGGTATGGATGTCTCAGATTTAAAATCTGTTCAATTAACCAGAGACAAAATAGGAGAAGTCGATGCTGTTATTCATTGTGCGAGTTCAGGTAGTCGAGGTCAGGATAGGAATCAAAGATATCAAAAAGTTTATGTCGATGGATGTTGGAACTTGTCTCAAAGCTTTTCTCAATCAATGATTGTTTTTGTTAGCAGTTCGAGTGTTTACGGACAGAATGATGGATCTATAGTCGATGAGAATTCCAAAACAGAACCTGCGTCTAGTACTGGAAATTTATTGCTTGAAGCAGAAAAAATTGCCTTAAATTCTAATGGTTCAGTGGCACGGCTTTCAGGTATATATGGCCCTAACAGATCATACTTGCTCAAGAGATATCTTGAAGGTGATGCCAGAATTGATGGATTTTCTCCAGATTCAGATGGAAGATGGATTAACCAAATTCACAGAGATGACGCAGCGCATGGCATTGCTCATATTATTGAAAAAAAATTAAGGCGTAAAATTTTTAATGTCTCTGATGATCAACCTCTTTTACAGAGGCGTTGCTATGAGGAATTTGATCGAAGGTTTCAGAATGGGATTCCCGAAGTATGTGAACCTGAAAAAGGTAAGGTTAGGGGATGGTCTCACAAGAGGGTGTCCAATTTAAAAATTAGAAAATCTGGTTGGTCTCCTATATATTCAAATTATTTTGATGCTCTTGATAATGATTCCAGGATACTGCCTTCGATAATGCAGGATAAATAATGATTTAGGCTAGTATAGGTTTAATCACACTAGCTGGCTTTACTCCTGTGAGTCGGAAATCTAGTCCTTGAAATTGGTAACTAAATTTTCTGTAATCGATGCCAAATAGGTGAAGCAAGGTAGCGTGTAGATCGCGAACATTAACAATATCTGTAACTGAGTTATACCCCAGTTCATCAGTAGCTCCATGACTAACTCCACCCTTAATTCCTCCTCCTGCCATCCATAGAGAAAAACCTTTGATATGGTGGTCTCTACCATTTCCCTGAGCCATTGGAGTTCTGCCAAATTCACCACCCCATATAACAAGGGTATCTTCCAGCATACCTCTTTCTTTAAGGTCTTTTATGAGAGCAGCGCTTCCTCTGTCTACAAGTCCAGCAGTGTTTTTTGATGCATTTTTAATTCCGCCGTGATGATCCCATCCGCGATGATATAGTTGGATGAATCTTACGCCTCTTTCCGCAAGCCTTCTTGCTAATAAGCAATTTGAAGCAAATGAACCGTCCCCTGGCTTTGCTCCATACATGTCTAGCACATGTTGGGGTTCCTTAGAAACATCCATTAGTCCAGGGACTGATGCTTGCATTTTAAAAGCGAGTTCGTATTGAGCTATTCTTGCAGAGATTTCTGGATCAGCGACTTGATCATTATGAATGCCATTTAGTGCGTTTACAGAGTCTACAACGGCTCTTTGGTCTTGCCTATTTACACCATTTGGATTCGAAACATAAAGAACTGGGTCTCCCTTCGAGTGGAAGGGGACTCCTTGGAAACGACTTGGTAGAAAACCGCTATGCCATTGCCTTGCGGCAATGGGCTGGTTTTGCCCTCCTCCTACAGATGTAAGGACTACATAACCTGGAAGATTTTCTGTCTCAGCTCCAAGTCCATAGAGTAGCCATGAACCCATGGAGGGTCTTCCAGAAATTTGGGTTCCTGTATTCATGAAAGTGTGCGCTGGATCATGATTGATTTGCTCGGTAACCATTGAACGAACAATAGCAATGTCGTCAGCCACAGAGCCTATTTCAGGAAAAATTGATGATATGTGCTGACCAGATTTTCCGTAATTTTTAAACTCATGTTGAGGCCCTAAGCAGGTCAGGTTTTTATTGCCTTGCAATTGGGCAATGGGTTGTCCTTTGGTGAAGGATTGCGGCATAGGTTTGCCGTTCATTTTTGCAAGTTCAGGTTTATAATCCAAAGTCTCAAGGTGAGAAGGACCGCCAGCCATACATAAATGGATGACGCGTTTTGCCTTGATTGGCACATGAGGCTTTTGAATGACACCAGTCCATTTATCTGCTGGATTGTTTTCTGCTCTTATTTCGTCGTTCAGCATAGATGCCAAAGCAACTGAGCCGATGCCGGCTCCAGATCGGTTAAGGAATGATCGACGATTGAGTTGGAAGTCAATGTTATTCATTTTAGTGTCTTGTAATAGTTTCGTGTAAATTAAGTATTGTCCTAGCAATTGTTGTCCAGCTTGCCAATTCTGCAGGATCAATGTTATCAGACGTTGATTTTATTCCTGTCTCGTTGAAAGCTTTAGCTGAATCGACATCCGCCGTGTAGCGAGCTTTTTGGTTAGCTTGCAGCTCGCTCAATATTTTGATCTCTTTCTCATTTCCTTTTCTAGAAAGAGCTGTTTCTAAAGCCCAATTGATACGAGCAACAGGATCAGTACCACCTTCTTTGATGATTCTTTCGGCGAACGATCTAGCAGATTCTACATAAGTAATATCATTTAGAAGGACCAATGCTTGTAGTGGTGTATTTGATCTTGGCCTCTCAGCTGTACATTCTTCACGGCTTGGAGCATCGAACGCTAAAAGGCTAGGATGAAGGAAGCTTCGTTGCCAGTGGGTGTAAAGACCGCGACGGTATTGGTTTTCATTATTATCATGAGAGTATTTCCTGGCTGGGAAATTCAAGTGACGCCAATAGCCTGCAGGCTGATAGGGTTTAACACTTTTTCCTCCTATTCTTTCAGATAGTAGACCGCTAATGAAAAGTGCATTGTCTCGAATCATTTCTGCATCGACTCGAAACCGGGATTGTCTGGCAAAGAGTTCGTTGAGCGGATCTTTTTCATTTAACTTTGGTGATACTATTGAAGACTGCGCATAAGCTTTTGAACCTACGATTAACTTGATCATATGTTGGATATCCCAACCGCATTCCACAAATTCAACGGCAAGCCAGTCGAGAAGCTTTGGATGTGAGGGCCATTTTCCTTGAGAACCTAAATCATCCACGTTCGATGAAATTCCTGTTCCGAAGAATAATTTCCATAGCCTATTTACGAATGCCCTTGAGGTCATTGGATTTTCTTTAGAAATGATCCAGTTGGCTAGGTCTAACCTGTTGGCCCTTTCATTTTTTGTTTTAATTTTTCCAAGAAACTCTGGTATTCCAGGTTGGACGATTTCGCCTGAGTCATCTAACCAATTGCCTCGAGGAAGTATTCTCATTTCACGTGGTTTGGTTGATATACTCACGAGGGTTCTCGGTAAATTTTTCTGCATCTCACTCTTCTCTTTTTGTAGGGCAGCAATCTTAGAGCGGGTTTCAGCCATCGCCGGGGAGATTGATAAATAGTATTGCTCAATAGCCTGTTTCTGAGATTCGTTACGTTCATTAGCAGGTACTCGAATGGCTGCCGCGATTGCCGGAGGCAGTTCATTTCCCTTTGCTTTGAAGTAGAATCCACTACCGCCAGCATGGTTAACGATTTTCATTAGGAACTGATTATTTCCTTCCTTTAATTCAAGAGTGACTTTTTCTTGGTCTGGGGCAGCTCCGCGGGCAGAGTTATTTTTCAGAATTTCTTTACCATTAAGCCAAACTCTTATCCCGTCATCAGATCCAAGAGATACAGGTAGTTGAGTCGCTGTTGGTGATTTGATGAGTCTATATAAATACCAAGCTGAATTGGCTGCGCTGCCTAGGTTGTGAATTTTTCCGTCTGCGAGATCAGCTCTATCTTGCCATTTTTTCCCAGAAATTACTGCTTTCGGATCAATGCCTTTTTCTGGACCAAATTCTGTATTAAACGCTTTTTGAGGATCACCCCCTGGGAGTGGTCCAATTAGGTGCCACTTCATCAGTAATGGTGTAGTTGAGGCAGACAAAGATTTTTCCCAATCTGACTGAGCGTCAATTATTTCAGGTGAGATGACTGTTGTCTTTTTGGTAAGCGTATTAATTGTTTTATCCAGCTCTGCGAGTTGTTTTTTGTACTGTCCCGTTGCTACAGACATTCCAGGATCACGTCTTCCTACAGCTTTCTCCTTGATGTCAGCAAAAAAAGCAGCCATCGAATAAAAGTCTTTAGCAGTGTATGGGTCGTACTTATGATCATGACATTGAGCACATCCAAGAGTGCCTCCGAGCCATGCCCCTGAAACATTTCGGACTCTGTCCGCAGCATAGATTGCTACATACTCCTTGGGTTGAGCTCCTCCCTCTTCAGTGGTTTGCAATAAACGATTGTACCCTGACGCAACTTTTTGTTCATCACTAGGATTTGGTAAAAGGTCTCCGGCAATTTGTTCACGAGTGAATTGATCGTATCTTTGGTTAGAATTAAATGAGTTGATAACCCATTCCTTATAAAGATATACATCCATATTTGTGTCCGAATGATAGCCAATTGAGTCAGCATATCTTACCAAGTCGAGCCAAAAAGTAGCCATCCTTTCCCCATATCGAGGTGAGTTCATTAATCGATTAGTTACATTCGAAACTGCTTTGATAGGATCTGCATTGTACTCTTTGCTAAAATGACTTACTTCAGTTGGTGTAGGTAAAATACCGGTAAGGTCGAGAGATATCCTTCTTATCAAGGTATGGGAAGGTGCTACCGGAGACATCTCCATTCCCTGACTTTTTAACCTTGAATCAATAAAGTGATCGATAGGGTTAGTTTTAGGATCTGATGATTTGGTTGGAATATTAAAGGACCAGTGCCCTTCGTACTCTGCTCCCTCATTAATCCATCGTTTGATTAACTCTATTTGTTGAGGGTTGAGTTTTTTACCAGTTTCCGGTGGAGGCATAATTTCGTCCTCATCATCAGAAATCATCCTTGCTATAATTTCACTATTGTCTGCATCTTTTCGAATGATTGCCTGAAACCCATCGCGATCTTCAAATGCGCCTCCCTCTGTAATATCTAGTCGCAATTTTCCTTTGCGTTCATGCTCGTCAGGTCCATGACAAGCAAAGCAATTGTCAGAGAGCAGTGGCCGAATATCTCGATTGAATTGAATCTTTTCTTTGGCTTGTCCTGTTTTCAGTCCGATGAGGATAATCAGAAAAATGGAAAGTGCGGTTAATCTTTTCATTGGTTCTTTTTATGGGAAAATCTAGGAAGTATAATTAATTGAATTCACAGTTCCTAGAATGTTCATTATATTAGACTGCTTGTAGCAAATCTTCCTAACAAAAAATTTCTTAATTTATATCAAAATAATACCTTTTCGTGATGTTCAGACCAATTTTTTATTTATTTATAATACTCCAGTTAACCGGTTTAATTTTTTCTAAAACCCCTAATTTTATTGTTATTTTTACTGATGATCAGGGATACGAGGATATCGGTTGCTTTGGATCCCCTAAAATCAAAACCCCTCACCTTGACAAGTTAGCTGCAGAGGGAAGAAAATTTACCAGCTTTTACTCTGCTAATTCCGTTTGCTCTCCCTCACGTGCAGCTTTAATGACGGGATGTTATCCAACGAGAGTCAGTGTGCCAGGAGTCCTCTTTCCCCGTCACAAGGAAGGCTTGAATCCTGATGAAATCACGATCGCTGAAGTGCTTAAAACCAAAGGCTATGCGACTTCTTGTATTGGTAAGTGGCATATTGGACATAAACCAAAATTTTTACCGACTAGGCAAGGCTTTGATTCGTACTACGGAATCCCCTACAGCAATGATATGACAATTGATCCCGAAGCAAAGCTTGCTGCGGATATTAATCTTAGAGAAGGTTTTACATTAGATAGGATTAAGAACGAAAAGCCAAAAAAGAATCTCGTCCCCTTGATGAGAAATGAAGAGGTTATTGAGTACCCTTGTGACCAGACGACTTTGACCAAGAGATATACTGAGGAGGCAGTCAAGTTTATTGAAAAAAATGAGGACAAACCGTTTTTCCTTTATCTTCCGCATACCATGCCGCACATCCCTTTATTCGCCTCAAAAAAATTCAAAGGTAAAAGTGATCGTGGACCCTACGGTGATACTATTGAAGAAATTGATTGGTCAGTTGGTGAAATCATGAAAGCGTTAAGAAAAAATAATTTAGATGAGAATACGCTGGTGATTTATACTTCAGATAATGGTCCTTGGAAATTAAAAGAAGGTAGAGGAGGAAGCGCTCATCCGCTTCGTGGATATAAGTTTCAAACATATGAAGGAGGAATGAGAGTGCCATGTATCATGAGTTGGAAAGGTAAGATTCCTTCAGGAACAGTTTGCGATGAGATTGGTGCAACCATTGATCTTTTGCCAACTTTTGCAAATTTGGTAGGAGCTAAAATTCCTGATGATCGAATCATTGATGGAAAAAATATATGGCCCATAATTTCAGGGGAAAAAGGCGCCCGTTCTCCCCATGAAATATATTACTACTATAAAGGTAACCGTCTTGAGTCTGCTCGTCAGGGAAAATGGAAGGTTCGTCGATCTGGTAAGAAATCTCAATCTGTGGAACTCTATGACTTAGATAATGATATTGCGGAGTCTAAAAATTTATCCCAAAAAAACCCTGAGCTAATACAGACAATACTAAAGAAGATGGACAAATTTGATAAAGATTTAAAATTGTCTCAGAGGTCAATAGGTAAACAATAAGCAAAGAATTTAGATTAGGTCTTTGGCTTTGGATATCATCCGAATTATAGACTCCTCTGTTGTGTAATTTTGTATCTTTTCAATCGGGACCCATGCCAGATCATAAGATTCATTACTAACTTGATAATTTTCATTATCAGTGACTTGGAATAGGAATCTTGCGTCGTAGTGTAAATGTTCAGGAACGTTTTTCCTTTCAGGGATTTTATGAATATCGATATCGAGAATTTCTCTAGAAAGAAGTCTTAAGGAGTCTATTCCACTCTCTTCCCTAGCTTCGCGGGCTGCCACCCTATGGACGTCTGAGTCACCGTCTGCATGGCCTCCAAGTTGAAGCCATTTGTTTAGTTTTCGATGGTGGGTAAGTAATGCCTTAGTCTGAGTAAGATCAATAATCCAGGCGGCACAGGTAATGTGCCCCTTAAGGAGCGTCCGTTCGAAGCAGTTTTCATTATTAGAAATAAATGTACGATATCTTGAAATCGTTTTCTCTTCAATTGGATACCTTTCACCGTAGCTTTCAATAAGCTTTAGTAGAGGGGCTCGGTGCATTATTTTTGAACAAATTGCCTACTCTTGGAGAGTCCAGCATAAAAAAGTATCTGCTGTTTGAGCTGACATCGATTCCACGAAAGTATCTGCGTCGAAACCCTCAAGAGTGAATAATCTTTCACCCAAGTCATCTGCATTGGTCGCTCCCTCAGGGATGACAACCGTTGAATTTGGTCCGTGAAGAGCAATGAAAGTTGCTGGAAGAGGAGTGTCTTCGGTGACAACAATTTCAACTCTTTGTAGGTTTTTCCAAGAAAGAGAATCCATCGTCCCATCGGGTCGATGGCAGCGAATTTCATCATCGTTGATTTCTAATATGTATTGCTCTTCGTCGGTCATGGGGTGAAGACTATCGGTGGAGATAAAGACTAAGCAAGCGTTTCACTAGTAAGATTGATCAAATGTATTTAAATAGAATCACTTATAGAAACCTTATTATCTTCAGTGATTGAGATAATTTTATGAATTAAAGTAGTCTCAGAGGATCTTTTCTGTAAATTATATTGTTTTATAATTATAATGATTACGTAACATTGTGTATGTTTATGTATAATTCTTAATTAACTATTGAAATCCTTATATAATTCTTAAAATCATGAAATCTCTAGGAACCATTATCTTGTCATTCCTCATTTTGGGTAGTTTTACTATTGCAAACGCTCAGAAGAAAAAAGCTCCGGGCAAGGATGCTGTTATTGAAAAAATTAAAGCTGCTGTTGAATCTGGGGAGATCACTAGAGAACAGGCGGCTGAAAAAATTAAAGGTCTTAAGAAACGTGGAGGAGTGCCTTCCAATGAGGCTTTGGGTAAAAGACTTAAAGCTGCGGTGAAAGCAGGAAAACTTACAGAAGAAGAAGCCAAGGCAAAATTTGAGGAAATGACTAAGAAGGGTACTGGGAAAAAGCCGAATTCAAATTTAGATGGAATGGTTAAAAGGTTAAAAATGGCTGTTGATTCAGGGAAGATAACTGAAGAAGAAGCTAAAAAAAGAATGGCCGAATATAAAAAGAGGCTATCTAAAGAGGGCGCTAAAAAAGGAAAAAATAATAATGCTGAGATGGCTAGAAAGATCCGTGCTGCTGTCAAAGAAGGTAAGATGACTCGAGAAGAGGCAAGAAAGAAAATGGAGTCCTTAAAAAAGCGTACTAATTAATATAATATAAATTTATGTAATTGATGGGCGCCTAAGTGAAATACTTTGGTGCCTATTTTTTTGAACTTATAATTTTAGAAGCTCGCTAAACTAGAAAAATATGAATATTCCCAAGATCTCTATTATCAGTTTTTCTTTGATTGGTCTTTTGATAATTGCTTTTCAGTATTCTCAGAATTCTAAACTTAAAAATAAGCTTAAAACTTATAGCGCAAAAGAGGCAGCCTCATTGAATCAGTCAGGGCTTTCTTCAATAAAAAATGGCAATAGCGCGTCTAAAGGTTCAGGGAATTCGAAGAATAAATCAGACTCGAAGACAGATTATAAAAAGGTATCAGCGGCTATTGGTTCAGTGAATGAAATACTTTCTGATCCAGATCCTTTAAAGAGGATTGAGAGACTCATGGCTTTTGTGAATGCTCTTAGTCCAGGGGAAATGCCTGAAGCTTTAATTGCTCTTCAAGAAAGTGCACCGCAGTGGGATCCTCATATGAAGATGGCGGTGGGTCTTTTACTAACGCGCTGGGCTTCTGCAGATTCGGACGCAGCATTTGCTTATGTTGAGGAGATGAAGAATAAGGATCAGGCGAGGGATGCTACTTTCTCCATATTACGCGCACTTGCTTCT
>MDSV01005020.1_pt1 | contig 18904 bp, 17 predicted proteins | sample 810851 | NCBI WGS metagenome assembly MDSV01 (sample SAMN05326640, study PRJNA326480) | marine metagenome | isolation source: seawater | place: Atlantic Ocean: North East | collected 2012 | reverse complement strand
GGCTGAAGCAGGTCCCAAGGGTTGGGCTGTTCGCCCATTAAAGCGGTACGCGAGCTGGGTTTAGAACGTCGTGAGACAGTTCGGTCCCTATCCTCTGCAGCCGGAAGAGATTTGACGAAAGCTGTCCCTAGTACGAGAGGACCGGGATGGACGTAGCTCTCGTGTGCCAGTTGTCCCGCCAGGGGCATGGCTGGTTAGCGACCTACGGTAGGGATAACCGCTGAAAGCATCTAAGCGGGAAGCCTGTTCGAAGATGAGATCTCTCACCGGGTTAACCGGGTAAGGCCCGTGGAAGACCACCACGTTGATAGGCCGGAAGTGTAAGCACAGCAATGTGTTCAGCTGACCGGTACTAATCGGCCGAGGGCTTGGTTTCACCATTCATTCGATCGGTTTCGATCCGGGTGTTCGTGCTCGCTATGGAGTTCTCGAGAAGCTCGTTTCTCGTCCTCGGTCCGCCGTCTCGGCCGGCCGAGTGTCTGCCCACATGGCAGCGACAACAAGGTTTCGGTGGCGATAGCGGAGGGGTCATACCCGTTCCCATTCCGAACACGGAAGTCAAGCCCTCCAGCGCCGATGGTACTTGGGACGAGTGTCCCTGGGAGAGTAGGACGCCGCCGGATTTCTCACGCTGAACCCCGCCCCTGGCGGGGTTCAGTTCGTTTTCGGCCCGGTTCGGTCAGCTGCGACGAATCCGATGTTGATGCCGCCGTCGCCGGTAGGGTTGAGGGCCGTGTCCAACGACGGATCGCGCCCACGCCGAGGCAACCAGAAGCCGAACGACCGTCGTTCATCGCGGCCTGGCAACAAGCCTGGTCGTGGCGGCGCCCCCACGGGTCGCAGTCAGGGTGGCAAGCCTGGCCGTTCTCAGAGCCAGGGACGCAGTTCGGGGCCTCGGCGCGACGATGATCGGCGCCCCGAGCGCGGCGGCCCCAAGCGGAACGATCGCAACGAGCGCCGCAGCCGCGACGAGCGTCGACCGGATCGCGACCTTGCCGGTCCGCAGCAGTGGGGCCGCATCGCCCGCCGCGGTGCCGGGAACATGGAGTACGAGGATCCCGAGACCATCGCCCAGCGCGAGGAGTACAAGCAGCGCAAAGCCGAGCGGGCCCGTCGCGAGGCCGAGCGGGCGGCCGAGACGCCGGAGAAGCCCCAGCGGCCGCAACGCGAGCGTGATCTTCCATCGGCCTCGGATCTTCAACGGCAGGCCAACCGGGCGGTCGCACGCGGCCGCAAGGGTGCTCCAGCCCGTGATCGACGCCGGCTTCCCGGTCGTCCGCATCCGGTAAAGGATCCGGCCATCGCCCTCAAGAAAACGGTCGGTGAATCCCGCTCGAAGACGCTTGTCCGGCGTCTCAATGAAGGGGCAAAGGCCTTCGAAGCTGAGCGCTTCGCCGACGCTCGCTCGGCGCTTGGGCCAGTCGTGAAGGAGGCGCCAGAGCTTCCCGAGGGACGAGAGCTGATGGGTCTGACCCTGTACCGGCTCGGCGAGTGGAAGGAAGCGATCGAGCATCTCGAGTCGTTCCGAGAGCTCGCCGGCTCAACCGAGCAGCACCCCGTCCTCGCCGATGCTCATCGAGCGCTGGGCAACTGGGCCGACGTTGATGCGCTCTGGGCCGAGTTGGGGGAGGCATCGCCGAGCGCTGAACTCGTCGTCGAAGGTCGCATCGTCGTCGCGGGGGCGAAAGCCGACCAGGGTGATCTCACCAGCGCCATTCGGCTGCTGGAGCAGAACTGGAAGCCGCCCAAACGTCCGATGGGGCATCATCTCCGCCGTGCCTACGCGCTGGCTGACCTGTACGACCGTGCCGGCCGAGCCCCTCGTGCCCGCGAACTGTTCTCCTGGGTCGCCGGGCACGCTCCCGACCTGGCCGATGTCCAGCAGCGGGTGAAGGCGCTCAGTTGAGCGTCACACCCCGGCCGTAAGGTCGTCACGACTTCCTCCATCACGGCGCCCCGCCAAGGTCGGCGCGGGCCGAGACGAAGGAAGCGTCATGAACATCACCGTCCTCTACGGCACGCTCTCGAGCGAGCCCAAGCATCGGCTTCTGCCCTCCGGCGACGAACTGATCACCTACGAGGTCACCACCGAACTCGCCGACGGGGCGGCGAGTGTTCCGGTTGCCTGGCTCAGGCCGAGCCGCCCTCCCGCCGTCGCAACCGGCGATGCCGTCGTCGTGGTTGGGCACGTCCGTCGCCGCTTCTTCCGGGCCGCCAGCGGTGCGGCAAGTCGCACCGAGGTCGTCGCTTCGACGGTGCTCAAGCCGGACTCAAGGCGGCTTGCCGGGCTGCTCAACACCAGAGCCGAGACCATCCAGCGCGGCGTTGTCGGCCCCGCTCAGATCCCACCTGCGGCGTGATTGCGCGGTGGGTTCCCCGTTCAGCGACGAGGCGCGTTAGGTTCAGCGAACCGCAACCTGCGTGAAGGGGCACACGTGACCGACACTGTCGATCGGGCCGACAAGGTCCGCGAAGTCGAACGAATCATCATCCGCTTCGCTGGCGACTCCGGCGACGGTATGCAGCTCACCGGTGACCGGTTCACCTCGGCGAGTGCCTTGTTCGGGAACGACCTGGCGACACTCCCGGAGTTCCCAGCCGAGATCCGGGCGCCAGCCGGCACCCTCGCAGGTGTTTCGGCGTTCCAGGTCCACATCTCCGATCATGACATCACCACCCCGGGCGATGCCCCGAACGTGCTGGTCGCAATGAACCCTGCGGCCCTCAAGGCCGATCTCCACACGCTCGAGAGTGGCGGCACCGTCATCATCAACTCCGATGCCTTCGAAGAGCGCAACCTTGCCAAGGCCGGGTACGAGCACAATCCGCTCGAGGACAACACGCTCGACGGCTACACCGTGATCACGGCGCCGATGACATCGCTCACCAAAGAGGCCTGCAAAGACCTCGGCGTGAAGCCGCGTGATGCGGAACGGTCCAAGAACTTCTTCGCCCTAGGGCTCGTGTCCTGGCTGTATTCCCGGCCCGAAGAGCCGACCATGTTGTGGATCCAGGAGAAGTTCAAGGGCCGCGACCTCGTGATCGCGGCGAACGAAGCGGCGTACCGGGCAGGGAATGCCTTTGGCGAAACTGCTGAGCTTTCTGCCAGCCGGATGACGGTTCGCCCTGCGCAACTCCCGGCCGGCACGTACACGAACATCAACGGTAACACCGCCTTGAGTTGGGGCCTGATCGCCGCGAGCCAGCAGGCCGGACTACCGCTGTTCCTCGGCTCGTATCCGATCACGCCGGCGAGCGACATCCTCCACGAGTTGTCGAAGCACAAGAACTTCGGCGTCCGGACCTTCCAGGCCGAAGACGAGATCGCCGCCGTCGGCTCCGCCCTCGGCGCGAGCTACGGCGGCCACATCGGCATCACGACCACCAGTGGCCCGGGTATTGCGCTCAAGGGCGAAACCCTCGGGCTCGCGGTGAGCCTCGAGCTTCCGCTCGTTGTGATCGACATCCAGCGCGGCGGCCCGTCCACCGGTCTGCCCACCAAGACCGAGGCGGCCGATCTGATGATGGCGATGTACGGCCGTCACGGGGAGGCACCGCTGCCGATCGTCGCTGCGAGTTCGCCCGCTGACTGCTTCGATGCAGCGCTCGAGGCGGTTCGGATCGCGCTCGAATACCGCACCCCCGTGATGCTCTTGAGCGATGGCTACCTCGCCAACGGCACCGAGCCGTGGAAGCTGCCCGACATCGACTCCCTTCCGCCGATCGACATCGAGTTCGCGAGCGAACTCAACGGTGTCGACAGTGAGGGGCGTGAGGTCTACTGGCCCTATGTCCGCAACGACGACCTCGCTCGTCCGTGGGCGATCCCGGGCACCGAGGCGCTGATGCATCGCATCGGCGGCATCGAGAAGCAGGACGGCACGGGCAACATCAGCTACGACCCGGCGAACCATGAGTTCATGGTTCGTCTTCGAGAAGAGCGGATCCTCAAGATCGCCGACAAGCTCCCACCACTCGAGGTGATGGGCGATGACGAGGCCGACATCCTCGTCGTGGGATGGGGCTCGACATGGGGTGCGATCACCAGTGCCGTCGGTCGCCTCCGGAGTGGCGGCACCAAGGTCGCCAGCGTGCATCTGCGCCACCTCTACCCGTTCGCCCCGAACCTGGGCGAACTCCTGCAGAGGTTCGACCACGTCGTCGTGCCGGAGATGAACCTCGGACAGCTCACGAAGCTGCTCCGAGCAGAGTTTCTCGTCGATGCCAAGACCATCTCGAAGGTGTCGGGTCAGCCCTTCACCGCCGCCGAACTCGTCACCAAGATCCAGGAGGTCGCCCGATGAGCGCCGTTCCGGTCACCACCAAGAAGGACTGGTCGAGCGACCAAGAGGTTCGCTGGTGCCCCGGCTGCGGGGATTACTCGATCCTCACCGCCATGCAGTTGCTGATGCCCGAACTCGAGGTCCGCCGAGAGGACACCGTGTTCATCTCCGGCATCGGCTGCGCTGCTCGCTTCCCGTACTACATGAACACCTACGGGATGCACTCGATCCACGGCCGATCGCCGGCGATCGCCACCGGTCTCGCCATGGCTCGCCCGGATCTCGACGTGTGGGTCGTCGGCGGTGACGGCGACATGTTGTCGATTGGTGGCAACCATCTGATCCATGCGCTTCGTCGCAACATCAACCTGACGATCTTGTTGTTCAACAACCAGATCTACGGACTGACCAAAGGCCAGTACTCGCCGACGAGCGAGGTCGGCAAGGTCACCAAGTCCACGCCGATGGGTTCGATCGATCAGCCCTTCAACCCCATCTCGGTGGCGCTCGGTGCTGAGGCAACCTTTGTCGCCCGCACGCACGACATGGATCGCGGTCACATGCAGGAGATGTTCCGTCGAGCCCACGATCACCAGGGCAGTGCGATCGTCGAGGTGTTCCAGAACTGCAACGTCTTCAACGATGGCGCGTTCAACGCCATCACCAGGAAGGACGCCCGCGACGCGATGCTGATCAACCTCACGCACGGTGAGCCGGTTCGCTTCGGTATCGATGGGGAGCGGGGCGTGATGATCGTCGATGGCACGGCGAAGATTGTCGACGTTGCCGAGGTCGGTATCGACGCGCTGCACGTTCACGACGAGACCGCCCCCGACCCGTCCGTCGCGTTCGCTATCAGCCGGCTCGCCGACGACCGTGAGTCGCCCACCCCGGTTGGCGTGTTCCGCTCGGTGCAGCGCCGTGAGTACGGCGACTCCGTGTCGTCTCAGATCGCCGCTGCGCAGGACACCAAGGGTCCGGGGGATCTGCACGGCCTGCTGCGTAGTCTGCCCACGTGGGACGTGAGCTGACCGGCTGGGCACTCGACCTCGACGGTGTTATCTGGCGCGGGTCCGAGACCGTTCCCGGCGCACCGGCTGCGGTCGCCCGTCTCCGATCCGCTGGGGTCCCGATCGCCTTCGTCACGAACTCGGCCCAGCGCACGCCGGCTCAGGTCGCCGACAAGCTGGCGTCGCACGGAATCCCCGACGCTGAGTCCGAGATCATCACGGCGGCCGTGGCAGCCACGACGATGGTCGACCCGGGCGATCGCGTCCTGGCCATCGGCTCCGACGGTGTTTTCGAGGCGCTTCGAGCCCGAGGCTGCACCGTGGTGCACGACGGGCCCGCCGACGCCGTGATCATGGGAATCACGCAGGCGTTCGACTACGACATGATGACTCGTGCCATGCACGCCGTTGCCGACGGAGCTCGCTTCATCGCCACCAACACCGACTCGACCTTTCCGATGGCCGACCGACTCGTTCCCGGCAACGGTGCGCTCGTCGCTGCAGTGGCGACGGCGACCGGCCTCGAGCCGGAGATCGCGGGCAAACCCCACCGTCCGATTGCCGCCCTCGTCCGTGCGCAGCTTGGCCCATCCGGGCTCATGGTGGGTGACCGCGCCGATACCGACGGGCTGTTCGCCGGCGTGGTCGGGTACGACTTTGCCCTCGTGCTGAGCGGGGTCACGAGCGAAGCCGACCTTCCGACCGATCCGCCGGCCGTGCACACCGCCCCCGACCTCGCGGTGCTGGTCGACCAGCTCCTCAAGAACTGACATGGCCCCACGGCGCCGTCTCGACGCCGAACTTGTCCGGCGCGGGCTCGCTGCGAGCGGAGCCCAGGCCCGGGAACTCGTTGAGCGCGGCAAGGTCACCGTCGGTGGAGCTCCGGCACCCAAGCCGACCCGCCTGGTCTACCCGGGGGAGGCGGTCGAGGTCGCTGGCGATGGCCCCCGGTTCGTGAGCCGGGGCGGCGAGAAGCTTGACGCCGCGCTCAACCACTTCAGTGTCGATCCGGCCGGACGCCGTGTCATCGACATCGGGTCGTCGACGGGTGGGTTCACCGACTGTGTGTTGCAGCGGGGTGCGACCCGCGTCGTCGCCATTGATGTCGGACGCAACCAGCTCCACGAGAAGATTCGAGCCGACGATCGAGTCGACGTCCACGAGCAGACCAACATCCGCCACACCGACCCCGCCGACTTCGGCGGTCCTGGCGGTCTCGTCGTCACCGACCTCTCCTTCATTTCGTTGCGCGTCGTCGCCCCTCACCTCGTCGCCTTCGCTGTTGACGGCGCCGATCTGGTGATTTTGGTGAAGCCTCAGTTCGAGGCGGGGAAGGCCGAGGCCGACAAGGCCCGGGGCGTGATCCGCGATCCCGAGGTGTGGCGTCGCACGCTCGACGACGCAACGACCGCGCTCTCGGCCGCTGGAGCGGCCATCATGGGGGTCATGGTTTCGCCGATCACCGGAGGCGACGGCAACGTCGAGTTCCTCGTCCACGCTCGTGCTGGGGCACCCGATGTCGACCAGGTGTCGTGGGCACAGTGGCGCGATGCGGCCGTTGCGGCAGGGGAGGGGGACTGATGGCAGTCGTCGGGATGATCGTGCACCTCGGGAGAGCGTCGGCGAGCGCGCAGGCCCGGGAACTCGCCGAAGGATTGATCGCCGACGGCCATGTGGTGCGGGCGCCCCATGAGGATGCCGAGACCGCCAACCTCGACAGTGTCGAGATCCGCGACGGCGCCGACTTCGCCGATGGTCTCGACCTTGTCGTTGCGCTCGGCGGCGATGGATCGATGCTGCGCGCAATCGAGCTCGTCGGTTCTGGTGGCACGCCGATCATGGGGGTCGACCACGGCCAGCTTGGCTATCTTACGGAGGTCGAGCCGACGGAGGCCGCCGACGCCGTCGCCCGGTTCCTGGCGGGCGAGCGAGCCGTCGAGGAACGCATGCTGCTCGCGATCACCGTCGATCCCGGCGACGGCAGCGCTCCCATCGAGCTGTTGGCGCTGAATGAAGCAGTCGTCGAGCGCTCCGCCGACGTCAACACGATCCGGCTTCGGGTCGATATCGATGGGGAGTTCTTCACGACCTATGCGGTCGACGGGATGATCATCGCCACCCCGACCGGGTCCACGGCCTACGCCTTCTCGGTTCGGGGCCCGATCATCGCCCCCACCCACCGCTCCATGCTCGTGACTCCGGTGTCGCCCCACATGCTCTTCGACCGATCGCTAGTCCTCGAGCCCTCGAGCCCGGTCGAGTTGACCGTCGACGGGCACCGTCCGGCGACCGTGTCAGTGGACGGCCGTAGGATCGCAACCGTTGGCGACGGCGCAACCATCCGGTGCGTCGCCGCCCCTCGATCGGCCCAATTGGTGACCTTCGGCAGCCGCCGGTTTCATCACGTTCTCAAGGCGAAATTCGGACTCAATGACCGCTGACCATCTTGCTTGTGCCCGCTCCCGAGGTGTGGTGTGCTGACCGAACTGTTGGTTCGTGACCTCGGGGTCATCGATGAACTGTCGCTCGTCCTCGACGGCGGGATGACCGTCGTCACCGGCGAAACTGGCGCCGGCAAAACCCTCATCGTCGGCGCGATCGACCTCCTCACCGGCGGTCGGGCCGACGCGTCGCTCGTGCGTCCGGGTGCGACCGAAGCCGAGATTCAAGGCCGATTCGAGTTCGGCGACGACGAACTGGTTGTCCGTCGGGTGATCTCGCGCGAGGGGCGCAGTCGCGTGTACATCAACGGGCACCTTGCGACGGTGAGCGCCCTCGCCGAGCAGGGTGTCGACCTGATCGACCTGCATGGCCAGCATGCGCATCAATCGCTGCTGAAGACCGCCGTGCAGCGCAGTGCGCTCGACCGCTTCGGTGGGATCGATACCGCTCCGTTGGCATCGGTGCTCGACGAGTTGCGAGCGGTCGAGTCGTCGTTGGCCGAACTGGGCGGCGACGAACGAGCTCGAGCCCGAGAGATCGACCTTCTTCGTCACCAGGTCGCCGAGATCGACACGGCGGGTATCGAGGATCCCAACGAGGATCAACGCCTCGACGACGAAGAGAGCCTCCTTGCCGACGCGTCCGCCCATCGAGACGCCGCTGGCACCACCGTCGCGCTTCTCGACGCCGACAGCGCGGCCGCCGAGGCCATCTCCTCCGCGCTTGCAGCACTCGATGGTCGCGCCCCCTTCACCGATCTCGCCAGCCGACTCCAGGGGCTGAGCGCCGAACTCGCCGACGTTGCGAGCGATTCCCGTTCTCGTGCGGAGTCGATCGACGACGACCCAGCCCGTCTGGAGCAGCTCCGAGAGCGTCGGGCGATGCTGCGTGAGTTGCGCCGGAAATACGGCGAGTCACTCGACGATGTCCTCGCGTTCCAGGCGGAGTCGTCGGAACGACTCGCCGAGCTCGTGAGCTTCGACGAGCGGGCTGCCGACCTCGACGAGCAGCGCTCTGCGCTTCTCGCCGACCTCACCCGACTCCGTGCTGAGGTTCTGGCCGCCCGCACCGAAGCGGCTCCTCGTCTGGCGGCCGCCGTCGTGGAGCATCTGGTCGGTCTCGCGATGGCTGGCGCACGGTTGGAGGTGTCGGTTGCTGGCGAAGCAGGCGACGAGGTGGCGTTTCGGCTCGCCGCCAATGCCGGTCACGATCCGCAACCGCTCACACGCGTCGCCTCCGGGGGTGAGCTCGCTCGCACCATGTTGGCGCTCCGCCTCGTGCTCAGTGCTGGCCCACCCACCCTCGTTTTCGACGAGGTCGATGCCGGTATCGGTGGCGACGTCGCCAACACGGTCGGCGCGTCGCTCGCCGACCTTGCGGCGACCCACCAGGTCCTCGTGGTCACCCATCTCGCCCAGGTCGCCGCGTTCGCTGATCAGCACGTCGCCATCACGAAACGCGACGTCGAGGGTCGAACCGTCAGTGAGGCCACCGTGCTCGACGACGACGCCCGCGTCACCGAGCTGTCCCGGATGCTGTCGGGTTCACCGGACTCAGCATCGGCCCGTCAGCACGCCGACGAATTGCGAGCGGCCGCCGGTGCCGTCCGCCGACGTTCATCGTGAGATTTCCCTGGTGGGCAAACGCGCGTCGGCTGAGCCTCGGGGTTAGGGTGCCATCCCGATGACGAAGCACATCTTCGTGACCGGTGGCGTGGTGAGTGGGCTCGGAAAGGGGCTCACCGGATCATCGCTTGGGCGCCTCCTTAAGGCCCGCGGATTCCGCGTCACCATGCAGAAACTCGACCCGTATCTGAATGTCGATCCGGGAACGATGAACCCCTTCGAACACGGCGAGGTGTTCGTCACTGACGACGGCGGTGAAACCGACCTCGACCTCGGGCACTATGAGCGGTTCATCGATGAGAACCTCACGACGGACTCCAACGGGACGACCGGCTCGATCTACAGCGCGGTCATCGCTGCCGAGCGCCGTGGCGACTATCTCGGCAAGACGGTGCAGGTGATCCCCCACATCACCAACGAGATCAAGCGCCGGATCAACCGCCTCGTGAGCGACGACGTCGACGTCATCATCACCGAGGTCGGCGGCACGGTGGGCGACATCGAGATTCTGCCCTTCCTCGAGGCGATCCGTCAGTTCCGACTCGACGTTGGCCGCAACAATGTCTGCTACGTCCATGTCACGCTGGTGCCCTTCATCGGTCCGTCCGGCGAGATGAAGACCAAGCCGACCCAGCACTCCGTCACCGAATTGCGCAGCCGGGGTATTCAGCCCGATGCGATCGTGTGTCGATCGGAGGAACCGATCGGTTCTGATCTCCGCCGCAAGATCTCCAATCTCTGCGACGTGCCGGTCGCTGGTGTCACCAATGCCGCCGACGCGTCGAGTCTCTACGAGATCCCGCTCGTGCTGCATAACGAGGGCCTCGACGAATACGTCTGCGACATCCTGGGGCTCGTTGATGCCCCCGTCGATCTCACTGCCTGGGCAGAACTCGTGCGTCGCGTCGAGGAGGCCACGACACCGGTCCGTATCGGCATGATCGGCAAGTACGTCGCGCTTCCCGACGCCTATCTGTCGGTCGTCGAGTCGCTCAACCATGCCGGCATTCATCACGGCGCCGACATCGAGATCGAGTGGATTCAAGCGGAAGAGGTCGAGGGGCTTCTCGCTGCCGGTCGCCTCCGAGATCTCGACGGCATCGTCATTCCTGGTGGGTTCGGCGAGCGCGGTGTCGAAGGCAAGGTGGCCGCTGCGGCGTACAGCCGTGAGCATGACATCCCGTGCCTCGGCCTGTGCCTTGGTATGCAGGTGATGACCATCGAGTTCGCCCGCAACGCCCTCGGGCTCACCGGGGCGAACTCCACCGAGTTCGACATCCGCACGCCCCACCCGGTCATCGACCTGATGGAGAGCCAGCGAGACGTCACCGACATGGGTGGCACGATGCGTCTCGGTGCCTACGTCGCCCAGCTCAAGCCGGGCAGTCGGGTGGCCGAGGCCTACGGCGAAGAGGTCGTGTCGGAGCGGCACCGCCACCGCTACGAGTTCAACCCCAAGTACCGCACCAAGTTCGAGGAAAGCGAACTCGTGCTGTCGGGTGAGTCGCCGGACGGTCGGCTGGTCGAGTTCATTGAACTCGAGAATCATCCCTTCTGGATCGCAACGCAGGCTCATCCAGAGTTCAAGAGTCGCCCGGATCGCCCGGCGCCGCTGTTCCGCGAGTTCGTGAGTGCTGCGCTCGACCGGGCGGCGGGGCGCAATCCACAATTGCCCTCGATGAACGACGATCTCACCACGGCCGAGTCGTGATCGAACCGGGTTCGACCTCCGAGTCGGGCTTCACTTACATCGGCGAGACCGTGCTCCACGAGGGGTACGTGATCTCCGTTGCTCAGGGCGAGTTCGAGACACCGGAAGGCGATCGAATCACCCGAGACATCGTCCACCATCCCGGCGCCGTCGCCGTCGTGGCGATCGACGGCGACGAGGTGATTCTCGTTCGCCAGTACCGGGCCGCGCTTCACACCGATCTCCTCGAGATCCCGGCGGGCAAGCGTGATGTGGCCGGTGAGGCGCCGGAACTCACCGCTGCTCGAGAGCTCGAGGAGGAAGTCGGGTTGCGTCCGCTCGAGCTCGAGTTGCTCACCGGCTTTCACAACTCCGTCGGCTTCTGCGACGAGTACGTCCACGTCTTCCTCGCGACGGCGTTCGAGCCGGTCGAGACGGCTCACGATGGCCCCGAGGAAGCTCACATGACGATCGAACGGTGGCCACTCGACGATGCGATCGCAGCGGCCAGCGACGGTCGGATCACCGACTCGAAGACCCAGATCGGCATTCTGGCTGCCGCCCGTCGACTCGGCCGATAGGGGAAGATGGGGAGATGGGCCCCGCCGACGACGTCGATACCGATTTCGTCGCCTCTGAGGCCCGACGGCACCCGGCGATCGAGGACTTCGTGCTGTGGCTCACCGTCGAGCGGGGCCGTTCCTCGAACACGCTGGCTGCCTACGGCCGCGACTTGGCCCGCTACCAAGCCCACCTCGCTCGCCGCGGGGTGGATCCGTTGACGGCCACCGACGAGGACGTGCTGGCGTTCGTCCACGTGCTGCAAGGGGAGGGGCTGGCGCCCTCATCGGTCACCCGCACGCTGGTTGCCGTGCGTGGCCTGCACCGGTTCCTCGTCGCCGACGAGATCCGCACCGACGATCCGGCGGCCGACATCGAGATCCCATCGATCCCGAAAGGCCTGCCCAAAGCGCTCACGCTCGACCAGGTGACCCGCCTGATCGAGTCGGTCGGAGGCGACGCCGCCGTCAGCCGTCGAGATGCCGCTTTGTTGGAGACGCTCTACGGCACCGGTGCCCGGATCTCCGAGGTCGTCGGGTTGTCGATCAGCGATGTCGACCTGCACGACGGCCTCGTGCGGCTCATGGGCAAGGGGTCCAAGGAACGCATCGTTCCGCTCGGTCGGATGGCCGCGGCGGCACTTGAACGTTGGTTCGATGTCGGCGGGCGGGCTGAGCTGGCCCCCGATCGTTGGGCCCGGCGCGGCGACGCCGAGGCGGTCTTTCTCAACCAGCGCGGTGGGCGGCTGAGCCGTCAGGGCGCCTATGGCGTGATTCGCGACCGGGGCGCAGTTGTCGGCCTCACCGACGAGCTCTCGCCGCATGTGCTCCGGCATTCGTGCGCCACCCATATGCTCGATCACGGCGCCGACATCCGCACCGTCCAGGAGTTGCTCGGTCACGCCTCGATCTCGACGACCCAGATCTACACCAAGGTCACGGCCGAGCGTCTCGTGAGTATCTATCGCTCGGCCCATCCCCGGGCGGTGGGTCGCTGATGGGTGGCGCCTGGCATCTGACGCGCCGGTTCTTCGGCTCGCTCCGCCCCGGTGGGCCGCCCGAGTCCGACCGGGCGTGGGTCGAGGATGTGCTGTCCGAGGCCGAGTACGCCCTCTGGGCCCGCCAGTACGGCCCCGACCGTCGCCATACCGTGGAGGTCGCGAACGAGGTCGAGCATCGGCTCGGCAGCGACGCCACCCGCCCCGTGTTGGCTGCTGCCTTGTTGCACGACCTCGGCAAGATCGATGCCGACCTCGGCACGTGGGGACGGGTCGTCGCCACCCTTGTTGCGAGGTTCGCCGGCCGCGACACGGCGAGGCACTGGATTGCAAAGCGCGGGTTCGCCGGCCGGATCGGGCGCTATCTGCACCATCCCGAGATCGGGGCCGATCTGCTCGCCGCAGCGGGAAGTGCTCCGTTGACGGTCGCCTGGGCGAAGGAGCATCACGCACCCGCCGAGGTATGGACGATCGATCCGGCAATCGGCCGAGTGCTGTTCGAGGTCGACGACGACTGAGCGCTGTGGGTCGGCTCAGTCGGTGAGCAGCCCGGCGTTGGTGCGGACCCGTTCCATCGTGCCCTCCGCGATCGTGCGGGCCTTGTCGGCTCCGAGCTTCAACAGGCGCGCGGTTTCGGCGGGATCGGCTTCCAGTTCGCGATAGCGGGCCTGCACGGGCTCGAGTAGTTCGATGACGGCGGCTGCCGTGTCCGTCTTGAGCGGGCCGTACTGCTCGTACTCGTCGGCGAGTGATGCGGGATCGCGGTCGGTGGCGGCGCCGAGGATCGACAACAGGTTGGAGACGCCTGGCTTCTCGACCACATCGAAACGGACGGTGCCGTCGTTGTCGGTGACGGCGCTCTTGATCTTCTTCTCGATCTGCTTCGGCTCGTCGAGGAGACCGACCGTGCCCTTGGGCGAGTCGAGCGACTTCGACATCTTCGAGGTCGGCTGCTGGAGGTCCATCACGCGGGCGCCGGCGGCGGGGATGACCGCCTCGGGCAGGACGAAGGTCTCGCCGTAGTGGGAATTGAACCGTTCGGCGATGTCACGGGTGATCTCGATGTGTTGGCGTTGGTCATCGCCTACCGGCACCTCGTCGGTGTCGTAGAGGAGGATGTCGGCAGCCTGGAGCGCCGGGTAGGTGAACAGGCCGGCGGAGATGAAGTCGTGCTGGCCGCTCTTGTCCTTGAACTGGGTCATGCGGCTGAGTTCGCCATACGACACGTTGCACTGCATGATCCAGCCGAGTTCGGCGTGCTCACGAACGTGGGACTGCACAAACAGGGTGCAGACCTCGGGGTCGAGGCCCACGGCCATGAGCATCTGGGCGAGTCGGACCGAGCCGTCCCGCACGGCCGCTCGGTCTTCGTGGCGAATCGTGATCGCATGGAGATCGACCACACAGAAGAAGGCGTCAGTCTCGTGCTGCATCTTCGCCCAGTTCCGAGTGGCGCCGAGGAAGTTGCCGAGGTGCTGCTCGCCCGTGGGTTGGATGCCGGAGAAGACGCGGGTCATGACCCGACAGCGTACGGCCTCGCCGCTGCGGCGACGGTGGTTTTGCTACTTGCCGAGCGCGGCCTTGTACGCAGCCAGGGTGCGGTCTCGGGCGAACGCATGGTCGACGATCGGCTCCGGGTAGGTGTCGCCGAGGACGACACCGGCGGCGGCGAGGTCGAGTGGGGCGGCAGCCGCAGGTTCGTGAATGGTCGTGGCGTCGAGTCCGGCGAGTTCGGGCACCCAACGGCGGATGTAGTCGCCGCTCGCGTCGAATTTCCGGCTTTGGCTCCACGGGTTGAAGATCCGGAAGTACGGGGCAGCATCAGGTCCGGTCCCGGCCACCCACTGCCAGTTGCCGGCGTTCTGGGAAGGTTCGGCGTCGGAGAGCAGGTGCCGGAAGTGGCGTTCGCCGCGTCGCCAGTCGATCAGGAGATCCTTCACGAGGAACGACGCAGTGATCATGCGGACCCGGTTGTGCATCCAGCCCGACTCGGCGAGCTGGCGCATGCCGGCATCGACGATCGGGAAGCCGGTGCGACCTTCGACCCATGCCGTGAACTCCTCGTCGGCGGTTGGGCCGGTCTGCCACGCGATGCCGTCGTACTCGGGACGGATCGCCCGCCGATCGATGTCGGTGAACTGATGGGTGATGTGGGCGTACCAGTCGCGCCACGCCAGTTGGCGAACGAAGCCCTGGCGGCCGGGGGAGTGGGTGCCGAACGCCTCCGCGAGTGATCGAGGGGACACGGTGCCGAAGCGAAGGGCGGTGGAGAGCCGGCTGGTACCGTCGACCGCCGGCAGATCGCGGGTGTCGTCGTAAGCGTCGACGTCGGCTTGCCAGGCGTCGACTCGCAACTCGGCCAGCACGGCCGACTCGGCGCCATCGCTCGAAGGCAGACCATCGCCGGAGTCGGCGGTGACAGCGATGTCATGGGCGACGGCCTCAGGGCGCATCGGCACGGCAAACCACTGCTTCGAGAAGGGGGTGAAAACCCGAGAGACCGTGCCGGCCTTGGTGAGGACAGTGCCCGGTGCGTGGGCGAGGGTTCCCCAGTGCCACTCGATCGAGACGCCGAGGGCGGATTCGACCGCCGTATCGCGACGTTGGGCCCAGCGCGAGACGTCGGCGTTGGCGTACACCGCAGCCGCATCTGCCTCCTCGGCGAGGGAGGGCAGGATGCGGACCGGGTCGCCGATGCGGACATGGAGTCGCCCGCCAAGCTCGGTGATCGATCGGTCGAGGGCCTCTGCAGCGGTGAGAAACGCTCGGCGCCGGTGGGGGCCCGCAGCGTCGAGCAGCGCAGGTTCGACCACCAGCACGGGAACGAGCTCGTCGTGGGCCTCGGTGGCGGCAGCCCAGGCAGGATTGTCCTCGACGCGGAGGTCGCGACGGAACCAGACGATGGCGGTGGACATCGATTCGATTACGAGCGATCGGCGGCGTGCGGATGCTCTCCGTCGAAATGGATTGCGCTGATCCTTTCGGTGTTCGGGCTCGAGGTGATCGCCTGTGGAAAAGTCACGCGATCGTCGGATCAACGCCGCGTCCCCGGACGCGGCGTCTAGGGTCCCTGCGATGCCGTACGAGGTCCACACGCCGGTGTTCGACGGTCCGTTCGATCTGCTGTTGCACCTGATCCTGCGCGAGCAGGTCGATCTCTACGAGATCAAGCTGAACGAGATCGTCGACGCGTACCTCGGCGAGCTGGATCGCATGGAGCAACTCGACCTCGAGGTCGCCACCGAGTTTCTTCTAATCGCCGCCACGTTGGTCGAACTCAAGGCCCGCCGGCTGCTGCCCGACGACGACGAGATCGATCTCGACGACGAACTCGGTCTGTGGGAGGAGCGAGATCTCCTGCTGGCGCGCCTCGTCGAGTGCAAGACCTTCAAGGACGCTGCGCTGATCCTGCGGCAACTGACCGCCGTCGCCGCCCGCAGTTACCCGCGCCAGTGCGGCCCGGTCGAGGAACACTTCCTCTCGTTGGCTCCGGACCTCCTCGAGAAGACCACCCCGGAGGATCTCCGAGCCGCCTTCCTGAAGGCGATGGCACCCAAGCCGGTCGTCCGGGTCGATCTCTCTCATGTGACCCCGATCAAGGTCACCGTCGCCGAGGCGGTCGAGGAGCTCGTCAAGGAGCTGCCCGGTGTCGGCCAGATGACCTTCCGGGCGCTCACCGCCGATCTCGTCGACCGCATCGAGGTCGTCGTGCGTTTCCTCGCCGTACTCGAACTGTTCAAGCAAGGCGTGGTCGAACTCGATCAAGCCTCGGCGTTCGGCGACATCACCGTGATCTGGACGGGGGGCGAGGGCGTGAGCGCCGACGCCATCGTCATCGATACCTACGAGGGCTGATATGGCTGACCACGTCGCACCTGCGCTCGAAGCCATCTTGATGGTGGCGGAGGAGCCGCTTCCGCCGGCGCTGCTGGCCAAGCTGGTCGGTGCGCCGATCAACGAGGTCGAGGAGATCTGCGAGAACTTGGCGGCTGAATACGTCGCCGACGGCCGAGGATTCGTACTGGCCCGCGTTGCGGGGGGCTATCGCTTCCAGACCTCCACCGAGCAGGCACCCTACGTCGAGCGTTTCGTTCTCGATGGCCAGTCGGCTCGGCTGTCGGCGGCGGCACTCGAAACGCTTGCGGTGATCGCCTACAAGCAGCCGGTGAGTCGGAATCAGATCGCGTCGATCCGTGGCGTCAATGTCGATGCCGTGATGCGCACCCTGCAGCAGCGGGGGTATGTCGACGAGGTTGCTCGTGATCCGGGTCCCGGTCAGGCCGTGCTGTACGGCACGACACCCACGTTTCTCGAGCGACTCGGGATCGATTCGGTCGAGGATCTCCCGCCGCTCGGCGAGTTCTTCCCGGAGGCTGACGTGGTCGAGGTGCTTGAGCGGGGACTGCGCGTCGGATCCGACGACGATGAGCTCGATGGCGGCCACGCCGAGTCGACCGACGCTGATCACGGTGGCGAGGACGAGTGAGCCACCGCGAGCCGCACCCGGAGGGGGAGCGGCTGCAGAAGATCCTGGCCCGAGTCGGGTTCGGCAGCCGGCGGGTCTCTGAGGAGATCATCGCTGAGGGCCGGGTGACGGTCGACGGGGTCGTCGCCGAACTCGGCAAGCGGGTCGATGTCGAGACCCAGGTCGTCGCCGTCGACGGTGCTCCTGTCGGGGTGAGGCCCGACCTCGTCTACTACCTGCTCAACAAACCGGCCGGGGTCATCACGACCGCCGACGACCCGCAGGGTCGACCCACCGTCGTCGACGTGGTGCCCGATGAGCCGCGGGTGTTCTCGGTCGGGCGTCTCGACGCCGAGACTGAGGGCCTGTTGCTCATGACCAATGATGGTCAGCTCACCCATCACCTCACCCACCCGAGCTTCGGCGTGGAGAAGGAGTACCTCGCTCTGGTCGAAGGTGAACCCTCGCGGGCTTCGCTGCGAACGTTGCGTGACGGCGTCGACCTCGAGGACGGGCCGACCGCTCGTGCCCGCGTCACGGCGGTGGAGCCGAACCTGCTCCGCATCACGATCCACGAAGGACGGAACCGACAGGTTCGCCGAATGTGTGATGCGGTCGGCCATCCGGTCGTGCGACTCGTACGCACTCGGATCGGGCCGATCACCGATCCGCGTCTGGCGCCGGGGGAGTGGCGGGAACTGACCCGCGACGAGGTCCGGTCGCTCGAGGTTGCGTCGGCATCCGAGAAACCCGCCACCGGCTCCGAGCCTCCCCGGTAACCTGCGTTGTCGTGACTGACGCCAAACAGGCCGTGATCGTCGGTGTGGGCCTCATCGGAGGATCCGTGGGCCTTGCGCTGCGGGACGAGGGCTGGCATGTCGTCGGCGTCGATCTCGACGCTGGCCGCCTCGCCGATGCGGCCGATCGCGGTGTCATCGACGAGATCGGCTCGCTTGACACACTGCCGGCCGCTGATCTTGGGGTGGTCGCCACGCCGGCTGACAGTGTCGCGGAACTCGCGCAGCGCCTCCTCGACGCAGGTGTCGCGGCCGTGACCGATGTCGGGTCGGTGAAGGCGGCGATCGCCGGATCGATCGAGGATCCTCGCTTCGTTGCCGGGCATCCGATGGCGGGCAGCGAGCAGGATGGTCTCGATGGTGCGGCTGCGCACTTGTTCAGCGGCGCCATGTGGGTGCTGTGCCCGACGTCCGCCACCGACGACACCGTGTTCGCAACGATCCGCGATGTCGTGAAGTCGATGGGCGCCAATCCGATTGCGATCCCTGCGGATCGTCATGATCAGCTCGTCGCCGTCATCTCCCATGTTCCCCATCTCACGGCGGCCACCCTGATGCGGCTGGCCGACGGGCGAGCCACCGAGGAACGGGCCCTGCTGCGGCTCGCTGCGGGTGGCTTCCGCGACATGACGCGTATTGCGGCGGGTCATCCGGCGATCTGGCCTGACATCTGTGTGCAGAATGCCGACCCGATCGTCGATGCCCTCGACGAGCTGATCTCGGAGCTTTCGGCGATCCGCGACGTCGTGTCCGAGCGGGACCGTGCGGCACTCCTAGCGCGACTCGAAAGCGCCCGCGTCGCTCGTCGCAACCTGCCGACCACGATCCCGAGCACCGAGGCGATGAGCGAGATGCGGGTCCCTGTGCTCGACCAACAGGGTGAATTGGCTGCGATCGCCACCCTGGCCGCCGATCTCGACGTCAACATTTACGATCTCGAGATCGCTCACTCGGCCGAAGGCCCCCGGGGTGTCGTCGTGCTCGTCGTCGAGACGGCGATGACCGAGCGCCTGCAGGGTGGGCTGATGGCGCTC